>ERZ1027188.408-NODE-408-length-17591-cov-4.894674_pt1 | contig 17591 bp, 9 predicted proteins | sample MGYA00519273_ERZ1027188 | MGnify/ENA primary metagenome ERZ1027188 (study PRJEB26926, sample SAMN06164623) | human gut metagenome | biome: ENVO:00009003; feature: ENVO:2100002; material: ENVO:00002003 | host: Homo sapiens | place: USA | collected 2012 ... | reverse complement strand
GGCGTCTGAGCGAGGAAAGCTTCATCAAGGACCTCGGCATCTTCACCGACCTCAAGCTCCGCGCAGGCTGGGGCCAGAGCGGTAACTCACAGGGCTTTGACATCTATTCGGCAAAATTCTTCTACGACACCACCGGCGGCCGTTTCGACTACGTCGATCCCGATACCGGCACAAGCACCTCTTATAAGAATGTTACCGCCGCCCGCAACGTGAACGACAACCTCAAGTGGGAGACCACCACTATGCTCAACCTCGGCCTCGACTTCGCGTTCTTCAACGGACGCATCAACGGTACCATCGAATGGTACAACAAGACCACCAAGGATATGATCTGGGGCTACCCCGTATCGATGGCCAAATATCCCGTATCGACCCTCGTGGCCAACGTCGGCAAGATGCGCAACCGCGGTATCGAGCTTACCATCAACGCTGTGCCCGTCCAGACCCGCGACTGGAACTGGTCGACCTCGCTCAACTTCTCCCACAACAAGAATGAGGTAGTGAGTGTATCGAACGACGAGTTCAACGCCGGCATCCTCAATCAGGCCACTCTCGACTTCCCCGGCCTATCCGCCGGCTGCGACATCCAGCGCATCGTCGAGGGCAAGCCCATCGGATCCTTCTACATGTGGGAATGGGCCGGATATGACGACCGCGGCATCTCCGTGTTCAAGGACTACGACGCCGACGGCAACCCCGTGCTCAACGAAGACGGCACCCAGGCCACCACATCCAATCCCGGTCAGGAAGACCGCATGTACGTTGGCAACGCCCAGCCCAAACTCACCATGGGATGGAACAACACCGTAACCTGGAAGAACTGGGACCTCAACGTATTCTTCACCGGCGTGTTCGGTCAGAAGATCTTCAACGAGAACCGCGCCTACTACTCCTATATCGGCGCCATCGAGCAGGGTAAGAACTGTATCGCCTCCATCCTCGACGAGCAGCTGCCCACCGACGGTCTTGCACAGTATCCCTCCGACCGCTACCTCGAGAACGGCTCCTACTTCAAACTCTCGACCCTCACGCTCGGATATACCTTCCGCAACTGCTTCAACGGCTGGCTCAAGGATCTCCGCCTCTACGTGTCGGGCAACAACATCTTCACCATCACCGGCTACAAGGGCCGCGACCCCGAAATCAACCTCGGCGGTCTCACACCCGGTCTCGACTCGCGTAAGGACCACTTCCCCCGCGCCCGCCAGATTCTCGTAGGCGTCAACGTGAACTTCTGATAAGTAGTGTATTTCTCCAAACCTTAAATACAATCCGAACAGAATTATGAAATTATATATCAAAGGTCTGATGTTGCTTGGAGTTCTGGCCGGCTCGGCCTGCACCGACCTCGACGTCGACCTCGACAATAAATATCCCCAGCTCCCCGACAACCCCATCATCGTAGAGGGTGAGTTCAACGCCGTATACCGCAACCTTCACGGCTGGTTCGGCCGCGACATCGACGAGGGCGTAATGATGCAGGGCGACGACATGATGGCCATTTGCTACACCGCCGGCAACTACTACGACGACGGCCGTGCCATCAACGGCTCCATCCACTGCCTCACTCTCGACAACTGGAACACCTGGATGCTCAACGACATCATGAGCGCCTGCAACGAATCGTCGAAGCGCATCGCCGCCTACGGCGGCCCCGAGTTCAAGGATCCCATCGTGGCTCCGGTGCGCGCAATCCGCGCATACTACCACTTCTGGGGCATGGAAGTGTTCGGCGACATTCCCATCTACGACCATGTTTTCACCGAAGCCGATGTGGTTGAGCGGCAGCCGCGCGCCAAGGTGGCTGAGTTTATCGCCAACGAGCTCGAGGAGATTCTCGCCCAGACCAAGGAAAACGGCGACCCCGCTCTCAGCAAGAAAAACGACATCTCCACTTACGGCAAGCCTAACTACTGGATGGCCTGCGCCCTCCTTGCCAAGGTTTATCTCAACTGGGGTGTCTACACCAACCCCATCACCGAGGTTACGGCCGATACCCCCAACCCCAAACTCGACCGCTGCGTGGAGCTCTGCGACGAGCTGATTACCTGCGGCCTCTTCGACGTCGGCACAGGCTACCGCAAGAAGTTCTTCCCCGACAACGGCCCCGCAGTTGTGAAAGACTTCATCTACGCCTACAATGTTGACCACTCCAACTTCCAGGACGGCACCAAGACCTGGATGCGCTGGAGCTACTACAAGCTCAAAGGCCAGATCAAGCCGCAGATCTACGGCTGGGACATCTCCCAGTCGATAGCCGGCACCCACGTGCTTACCCCTCAGGCCGCAGCGAAATTCAATCTCCCCGGCGACGAACGCAACCAGATGATTCTCCAGGGTCCGGTATTCGCATGGGACAACAATTTCAACATCACCACCACCCCGGTAAACTACTATGCCGATGATTCCTGCACTGATGAGGTGATGATAGGTCAGCTCGAATTTGTACCCGATTTCGAGCTCGAAGATCCCTCAATCAACTCTGTAGGCAGCGAGTCTGCTCCTGCCGCCAATCGTGTGAATATCCGTAAAGGCACAGCACTCCTAAACAGCCGCAAGGGCGCGCGCTGCTTCAAATATCCGGCCCGCCAGCAGGACTACGACCTTTACAACCGTCAGCAGGAAAACGACTATGCCATTTTCCGCCTTGCCGATATCGTGCTGATGAAGGCTGAATGCCTCCTGCGTGGCGCACGCCCCACTCTGGGCGACACCCCCGCATCGCTGATGAACATCGTACGCCACTGCTCGGGAGCTCCCAACGTAACCGGCACCCCCACCATTCAGGACCTGATGGACGAACGTCTGCGTGAACTCATCATGGAGCCCTGGCGCCGCAACGACCTTATCCGCAACGGAATGTTTGAGGACGACTGGGCCTGGAAAAACGGCTGGTATGAAAACGGCGTATGGCATGAGCGCCTCTCGCCCTGCGGCACCCCCGCCCGCGACAAGCGCCACCGCCTCTTCCCCATCAACCGCGGCATTCTCGAAGCCAATACCAACTGGCAGCAGAACCCCGGCTATCAGGGCATCTGATCGCTATCGGTAGAACCTATAAAGTGGGTCGCTCGTCGGTCTAACCCGCCTGAAGAGCGGCCCGCTCAAATGTGGGGATGTACCCCGGTGCATCCGCCCTCCCGACAGGCGTTGGTCTCTTGGATTCGGATGCACCAGGGTGCATCCCTACAATAAGAGGGAACACTCCGGGAAAGATTCCTCTCCTTAAAAACTTAGAAAACATTTTTTCTAACATTTCTTTTTTAACCTTAATTTTTACCCTTATGTTGAAAAATTACTTCAAGAGCGGTATGATGCTCCTTGCAGCTTCTGCAATCGCAGCTTCCGCTTCTGCAGGCGACTTCGTTGATGTCAGCCGCAAGTACATGAAAGACCTCAGCTGGTATACCAGCGGATGGCAGGGCTATGTAGGCAACGTTGCCGAAGGCGTAGGCGAAGTATGGGGCGGTGCTTTCGACTGCTACCAGTATATCGACGAACTCCCCGCCGGTCAGTACACCCTCTCTGTTGATGCTTTCTATCGCTGCGCTGACAACGACTATGCCAAGGCCAACATGACCGGTAACGCCGACCTCAACACCTGCTTCATCTATGCCGGTGATGCTACGAAGACCGTTAAGGCTCTCTTCGACGGCCGCGAGACCGCACCCAATGGAATGGGCGAGGCTGCTGCTGCCTTCGCCAATGGAGAGTACACGAATGAGCTTCCATTCAACCACCCGGGCGGTACACTCCGCATCGGTATCAAAAACACCGGCTGCTACTTCGACGAATGGGCTTGCTTCGACAACTTCGAACTCGTTGGTCCCGACAACGTCAACTACACCGATAAGATCATCAACAACGACTTCTCGGATGGCGCTGCCATCAACAACAACAACGAGTTCAACGCCCGTGGCGTCTGGGAATCTCCGAAAAACAAATGCCCCGACGTGCAGAAGGACAACACAGCCGGTGGCAACTGGCGCAAATGCGGTGGCTCCCCCTATATGTACGGTCAGAAGGTAACTCTTCCCGCCGGTAAATACCGCTGGGGTATGAAAACCTTCCACCGCTACGGAGCTGTTGAGGCTGAGGACGGTACCTACCAGGACCACAAGACCGGTGTCGTAAAAGAACCATACGGCGTATCCGCACGTAAAGGCAGCGATTGGTATAAAGCTAACGACTACGATACCTACAATCTCGACGAGAACATCGCGCAGGATTATGCTCACGCATTCCTTATGGTTGTAAATGCTGATGCTTTCCCCGCCAATACCTACATGGTAGGCGACGACGGCGACCTCTGGGCTGCCAGCGAAGCAGCCTGCGGCATCAAGCCTGCCAACGGCGACAAACGTGTCCGCATCAAGGACGCATGGGAAATCTGCAATGGCAACTACAAGGAAATGCCTAAGAACTGCCCCTCTTTCTGCTACAAGGACAGCGAACCCCAGAACGACGGCAACCAGTACGTTAAGAACACCAACTACTGGTGGCATGACTCGGGTCACGAACGTGAATCCGGCGCTGCTTTCGTCAACGAAGGCGACAAATACTTCCAGTATGTAGAATTCGAGCTCCAGGCTCCCACCACTCTCTATGTAGGTATGGGCAAACAGGCTAACACCAGCGACGGCTATTGGCAGCCCTGGTGCGACTCGCGCCTCATGCAATGGGATGAAAACGCAGCCGCAGTTGAAGGCGTAGGCGTTGACGTTCTCGAAGCCGAAGGCCCCGCTGAATACTACAACATGCAGGGCGTACGCGTTGCAGAGCCCACCACCGGTCTCTACATCGTTAAGCAGGGCAACAAAGTCTCCAAGCAGCTCATCCGCAAATAAGCCGCTTCCCGACTTACCCCTACATCCGCAGATAAGCCGCAACCTCCGGGTTCGCCACTTATCTGCCTCATATAGGACATCAATCTAATTTGCCTATATCATCACCGCAGGCCTTCGCCCTCCCCGGGCGACGGCCTGCCATTTTCATTTCCAAACTCCCTAATCCCCCTTGCGAAGCATAGGAGGTGCGAATCCTTTCGCACCTCACGCATATTCAGCCGTACCATAGTAGCTTTCGTTTGCAAAGCGTAGGAGGTGCGAATTATTTCGCACCTCACGCACCCGGCTCGGAGAGCCGCCAAAATCAGATGCAGTTGCCATCCTATCTTTTTGCGCTGCGCGAACGCGTAAGGTGCGAAAAAATTCGCACCTCCTCCATCCTCCGCCCCCCGGCGAGGGCCTGCTTTTTTATAATTGCCAAATTGATAAAAGCCACAAGAGTCTCTAAGGTCCCTAAGCTCCCTCTAAAGTCTCTAAGGTCTTTAAGTCCTCTAAGGTCTCTAAGGTCCTTAAAGTCTCTAATGTCTCTAAGGTCCTTAACCTACTTAATTCCTTTGATTCCCCGGGTATTCTTTTGTGCCGGTTGGTTTGTGGACGCATACCGAAGAGAAAAAGTGTTAAAAACACACGTATTTAAAGCTTTTTAACAAAATAAACGTATCGGCATCTAAAAAACTACATAAATTTGCATAAAATCTATCTTAAAACACGCTTAAATAAAGCATAATCGAGCCGGCGGTTTGCCCCGTGCGGCTTTCCGCCGTAGACTCACTCAATTGCAAATCAACCATCTGCGGCTTCTTTATCTACTTTTTTAACCGAAATCTACTTTTTTAACTTTATAATCTAAGCAATTGCCTAACATGAGAAAACTTTCTTTGGCGCTCACCGTCATGGCCTGCTCCATGACCGTAGCTGCGCAATCCGTGCCGAGTTCCTGGGACGGCCAGCGCTGGACCGACCAGTATATGGGCAAAACCTGGAACAAGACATGGCAGAACGGACAGCTCGTGGCCTCCACCGACGAGCGTCAGGCCGAACACTGGATGGCCGACCTTCCCGACAACATGTTTGTTGCCCACGTTTCCATTCCCGGCGCTCACGACTTTGCTACCGGCGAAGAAAACTGGGCTGGCGACATCTACAGCACCTCGGGCAACGCCTCGTCGACCACTCAGGCTGTTACGATGCGCGAGCAGCTGGACCGCGGTATCCGTGGTATCGACCTGCGTCCGGGTCTCCACAGCGACGATCTGCTTTACTGCTATCACGGTATCGCACGCACTACCAAGAAACTCGAGGAAGCCGTCGACGATATGGTCGCATTCCTTGAGAAGCATCCCAAGGAGTTTTTCGTAGTCCACTTCTTCCGCGGCAACGTCTACAATTCATCGAGCGAGAGCGGCGCCGGCCGCAAAGTGAGCGACGCCGACCGTGCCCGCTACAACTCGGAGCTCAAACGCATTTTCGAGGAGAAATACGGGCAGTATGTAGTGAATTTCGAGCCGAATCTTACGGTGAAGGAGGCCCGCGGCAAGATGGTGCTTTTCACCCGCGACCGCATTTCGTTCGTTCACCTCGACAAGCAGGCCCGTATCACCAACTGGGACACGGAATTCCCCAACCAGTATAACCCTGCATACATTACCAACGAACTCAACGCCGACCTGACCACGAAACTCCATGTTCAGGATATTTCGGAGGGCAACGACGATGTGCGCAACCGCAAGATTGAGCATTGCAAGAACCTCATGGCATTCACCCAGGCGCAGCCCACGCCCACTGAAATGATGAATGCCAATGGTGTATACCGCGCCGAGTGGGTGATGAACTTCACTTCAATCGAGAATTCCGGCTCGAGCAATCCCCTCGACAACACCAACGGATACAAGGGTGGAGCAAGCGTGCTCAATCCCAATACCCTCACCTGGATTAACGAGCATAAGGGAGCCGGTCCGCTCGGCATATTCTTCTCCGACTATGTGCTCCGCGACCGCACCAAGAAGCACAGCGACAGTCAAATCTACACCATATACGGCGACGAACTCGTATATGCCATCATCGAGAATAACTTCGCCGGCGAGAATCCTCCGGTAGTAAAATACGCTATCGACGAGAGCAAGGACTGGGACAAACTCCCGGAGAACCCCTACGACGGCAAGAAATTCTTCCTTCTCAACGTAGGTGCAACCGAAACTGCCAATATGAAGCAGTATTTCGGCGGAGGCGCCAACTGGGGTGGTCATGGTGTAGTCAACGATGGCGGTCTTGCAGTTGATATTACCCTCGACAAGGCTACCGGTCGCTACTACCTGAAGACCAACCGAGGATATTTCAAGAAGGAAAACTCCAACCAATATTATTGCGACGGAGCCAAGAATGGTGGCAAAGATTACGTGACTGCTACATTCAGCATTACAACGGGACGTTACGACGGCCAGGAAGTGGTTTACCTTACCGACCAGACCGGCGCACGTCTCTGCGCCTATAAGCACTACGACTCGGCATCGTATGTCGATGCGCCCCAGTATTATGTCGATCCCGAGACCAATGCCGACGACAACAACCCCTATCAGATGTGGGTGCTCGTTCCCTACGAAGACCGCGTGGCAGAAAACACATCTGCTGCTAAGCGTAATCACCCCATGGATGTTACTTACCTGATTCCCAATGCTAACTTCGGAAACACGGCAGACGACTACGACGGCGACAACTTCAACCAGTATACTGACAGCTGGACGCTTACAAAAGAGAAAAATGCCTATATCGACCGAGTGGGCGGCGGTAACGGATTTCTGATTCGCGCTTATAATCTCCATAAATGGAAGAATCCTGATGGATATAAAATCCCTTCTAATTGTAACTGGGAATCTACAGCCGATAATGGTAAAACTTCTCAATTTGCCATAAATGGTACTATTCCAGCTCTTCCCGTCGGTAAATATCGATTGATTTTCCAGGCGCTTTCAACCAATCAGGTTTCAGAGATTGGAATTACAGTAAATGGTAAATCAATATACTCAACCATTTCCAATAATAATAATGGCATGGCCTCCGGCGAAACCGATAGCAATAAAGTTGCGAATTGGTTTGCTTCAAATCCTGCTAACGGAAAATATGAAGTGGATTTTGAGGTTACCGGCAGTGCGTCGGATGTCGCTTTGAAATTCTGCCGCCCCGGTGGCGATAATTCCCATGTGTCCGAAACATCCTTCTACCTTGCCAACCTGCGCCTTTACGACCTTGGCGACGGTCAGGACAACACGACTGCTCAGACCATTGAGGTTGACTTCCCCAACGTCTACAACACTCTTATACTCCCGTTCGATGCCGAGGCTCCCGCAGGTCTGGAGGTCTACAAGGCAACCGGCCATGAGAACAGAGAGAAGGAAGGATATCAGTATCATCTGATTTCCCTTTCGGGCGAGGTTGTAACCCAGATCAAGGCCAACACTCCCTATATCGTGAAGAACCCCTCCGCTCCCGAGCCTCCCCTCCAGGCTGCCGCACTTGAATGGCTCAAGCCCAAGGGCGCCCCGGCCCCCGCCGCAGAGGCTGACACTGAGACTTCGGCATATTCATGCGTCAAGACTTTCAGCGGTGTACCCACCAACTACCACAACACTTTATTTTGACGGCTATCTTACCGGTACGATAGAGGGTAGTCCTGTCAATGAGTCGCATTACGACCTCGGTCAGAACGACTATAAGCAGGCCTTCTTCCAGAGTGAAGACCCCTTCCGCGTTGACAGCAACCATGCCTTCGTTTACGGGCACTCCACCCGCTCGAACGCCAACCGCTATGCAATCTTCTTCGACGAGAGCCATGTGCTTACCGGCGTTGAAGATGTAGCTGCTGAAGAGCAGGGCATCACCGACGAGACGCCCGTCGACGTCTACACCACCGGCGGTGTACTCGTGCGCAGTCAGGTCGCCAAGGCCGACGCGCTGACCGACCTGCCCCGCGGCATCTATATCCTCGCCGCTCCGCAGCAGACCATCAAGGTTGCCCGCTGAGGCAACCATCCTGACTGATAAAACTTCAACGCCCGGACGTGAACCAAGGCTCGCGTCCGGGCGTTAGAGTATCAAAACCCCAAAGAAAAGGTATTTTTCTGGCGTTATTAAAAAGCCTGACAAAGAAACTACCGCCTTTTCATCCCCCCTCCGCTCCTCCAGTGGGCGAAGGGGCGGCTTTTTTATTTCAGCAGGGGGCGCAGTGAGAGGGCGGTGGTTACAACGTCGCCCTCGGGAGCGGCGCTGTAGGGCTTGCGGGAGTCAACCCACTTGGCGTCCATCTCGTAGAAGTCGATGGGGCACCCGATTTCCGAGTCGCCGACGTCGCTCCAGCTGATGCCGGTGGAGTAGTCGGCCTCGATGGCCATGGCGGCGCGTTTGGCGAAGCGGTCGGCATAGGTGTCGACCGGAGCCTCGCCGCGACGCAGGCGGTCAGACTGCATGGCGATCCATGCCTCCCAGCGCGGGCGGTAGAAGTCGGCCATCATACCGGCCCACTCGCGGTGGCCGTAGTCGCGCAGACCCCCCTTCTCGCTGGCTGTGCGCGGGCCCCAGGTGGTGACGAGCAGACGGGCGTTCTCCTCCATTGCGTCGGCGTGGAGGGAGTCAGCGGATAGCGCGCGTGCATCGGAAATCCATTTGCCTACCTTGAATTCAGGGCGCGTCTGCAGCAGCCGCTCCTGGCCGTTGAGGAGCGCGAGGAAGCGCCCGGCGGCATTTTCAAAGCCCGCGAGCGAGCCGGCACGCAGCGAGTCGACCATCTCGTGGTATACGATGCGCCCCTTTTCTGCGAGTGCCTGGCGTAGGATGTCGACAAGGTCGTATTCATAATTTTCCACCCCGCGGAAGCGGTCGGCAGCCGAGAGGAAGGTCTCTGCGGCCGTTATCACGTCGGCTCCGTCGTAGTAGGGGTGCATCTTGCTCCAGCTCGATGCCTGCCATACACGCGTCGACGGGCGCGCGCAGAACACCGACTCCGTCGTTCCCTGCTGCAGGTTTCCCCACGGGCAGTTGTAGATCGTGGAGCCGAGCTGCTGCCAGGCGCGGCGCAGGTCGGCGTCGTCGCGTCCGTAGCGGGCGCGCACGTAGCCGTCGAGCCACTCCTCGCGGCTGAAACGCTCTGGGCGCCAGATCAGCTCGGAGGCCAGCTCAAACATAATCGGATTGTTCTCGATTCCCTCGGGGGTGAGGCCGTAGCCCGTCAGGGTGGGGGAGAAGCGCTCTGACTCGCGGGCCCGGTAGTAGCCGTCGATCACGTTGTCGATGCGTCCGTGCAGCCCCGTGTTGCCGCCGAAGTTCAGTACCATGTTCCACATCCAGTCGTGGCCGCCGTAGCCGTTCTCGCGCTTGAAGGGCGACGGGCTTGCCGGGTCGCCCCAGTTGGGCTTGATTTCCGACGCAAGGTCGAGCACTACGATGTCGCCCTTCTGAACGCCTTCGAGTAGGCGCGGATTGGGATTCTCGTTCCATCCCTGGATTACCCACACGGCCTCGGGGTTGACGCGCTTCATCGCCTTGGCGATGATTCCGCCCGCTTCGGCGAGGTCAACGCCCTCGGTGCTCCCCCCTTCGTGGAAGGGGTCCATGCTGTAATAGCGCGACTTGCCGTTGAGGCGCGTGAGCTCGTCGTAGTAGATGTTGGCTATCTCGTTGAATCGCGGCGACGTGGGCAGCAGGAACGCCGGACGCTCGAAGCCGTTCCATATCCCTTTGCCGGAGACTTCGACGCCCAGACGCTCGTCGGCGTCGTGGGGTACCATCCCCGAATATCCCGGGAGCACGGGCTCCATCCCATAGGAGCGCATACGCTCCAGGATTTGGCGCTGCAGCGCCTCGCGGTCGGCGTACCACTGCTCGGGGTTGGGACCTCCCCACCCTTCGAGGTTGTTCATCAGCCACCAGGCCTGAAAAGCCGGACCGGCGATGAAGCGTCCGGCCTCCTCGTCGGAGTAGCCCAGGCGGCGCAGCGTGTTGCGCCACACCACGTCGGTGCCCGTCATGGCCAGGGGCATATTGATGCCGTGGAGGGCCATCCAGTCGATTTCTTTCTGCCAGCGCTCCCAGTCCCAGAACGCCATGGAGTAGGAGTGGGTGCAGTAGTTTAGGTAGTAGCGGCGCGAGGCGTAGGTCTCGTGGCGCTCGGGAGCCGAAGGCACCGGGAGCGAGTCGGGGATTGCGGCCGTCATCGAGTTCCACGAAAGGTGGATTCCGGGGTAGTATTTGAGATACCAGTTGAGGCCCGCTGCGATGTTGACGGCATTGTTGCCCGATATGAGTGGGCGCCCGTCGGGCGTGGCCGAGATTTCGAAAAATTCGGTGGCGCCGGGAATCTCCTGAACGGCGATTTTGCGTGAGGCGCCCGAATCTATGCGTTCGAGCAGCTCTTCAACAGGGTGTGCGGCTAGAGCAAACGATGTGCCCGAGGCGCAGGCCGCAATGGCGGCGATGGCAATATATCGTAGATTCATATCAAGGTCATTTTATCAATGGTATCAAAAGATGTCAGCAACATCAGTCACATCAGATACATCAGTAACATCAGCCACATCAAAGTTTTCCCTTCCAGTAGGCGCGCACGGTCTGCCAATCGTAGAATGGTGCGCCTTCAGCGGCGTAGGGGAGTGGCAGACGGGCGTTCTGCTCGTTGTGGCGCACAAGCAGCAGCGTGCGCCCCTGCGGATTGCGGAAGAAAATGAGCTGCACGTTGGCGCCCATGGGCGACACGCGGAAATCCTGCCATGCGCGGGCATAGCCGGGCGCCGAACTCTCGCTGCGGTCGCATCCTTCCACTCCCATCAGCGCCAACAGTCGGATTATGTTGGTGTCGTGGCCGAAATGGAGCTGTACGGGTATCTGAGGCCCACCCTCAGCTGCGAGCGCCGAGTCGGCAAGCTCCACGAAGCGCCCGAGCATCGGACGACCGCACATCATTCCGTGCAGCCCTCCTTCGGGAGCGTTGGCGTGGCGCACATACATGTCGAGGTTGAGCATCTGCCAGAGGTTGTAGAGTTCGTCGGGTGTGAAGATGTCGAGCAGCGTGACGTCCTCAAGGCCGTCGACGTCCTGCAGGTCGACCGATACGTCGTGGAGCACCTTCATGAGCAACTGCGCTGCCTGACGCTGCGTGAATTCCGGCATCTCGCGCGGCTTGGCTCCCTTTTTGGGCTTCGGGGCGTACATTTTCGCGATGCCGGAGCGCATGGAGTCTATAGCCGCCTCGGGATTCACGAAAAGCGACGCCATGAGGCGCGATGGCTCTATGAGCGAGTCGCGCATGGCCTTTTCCGTGGCGCGCCATGGGGCGTCGTGGCGGCCGAGGGCGTCGGCTTCAGGCGAACCGTTGGCTATGAACGCCATGTCGGAGGGGGTGGCATGGCGCTGAACGCGCAGCTTCGGGTTGAGCTCCTTCAGCCGCTCGCAGAAGGCGGCCATGCTGATGATGCAGCGCTGAATCTGCGAGCTGCGCGCCTCGATGCGTGTGGAATCGGTGAAAAGATTCGGGAACCGCGCGGCCATACGCCCTGCTATGGCTTTGTGCTGGCGCTCGCCCAGTGGCGAAAGCTCCCCTTCGTGGCCGGCGGCATGAGCGCCGATGCGCAGAAGGCGCTGCTGCACGTCGAGTCCGAGCGGTGTCAGGTTGCCCGTGCGCGCGTTGAGAGCGAAAAGTGAGTCGAGCATCGGATACTGGTAGTCTTTCAGACACCAGCGCGAGCCGTGGCGCCCGTAGTGGGTGAGGAATACCGGCTCGAACCCTTCGGGCACGGTCAGGTCGTCGTCGGCCGTCACGGGGTAGGCGTAGTAGATGCCTCCCGACTTCTCGGGAGTGCGTTCTATTTCGGCCCGGAGGTCGCGCACGGGAGCGCCGACGTTCCAGTCCGAGGGATTTGCTCCCCACAGCTGCAGCGTGGCGGCCGCGGCGAGCGCTATGATTGCTGAAAATCTGGATTTCATTGCTTGATGTATGTATATGTTTCAGACCGGATTCCGCGCCTGAGGTTTATTTGCCGAGGTTGATGTCGGAGCAGTTTTCCCAGTGGTATAGTCCGGCATAGCGCTCGGCGGGGAAACCGTCGGAAACCACGCGGAAATCGCGCACGCGCACGTCGGCCACGTTGTCGGCGTAGATGCCGTAGACGGGAGCGTCGACGAATCCCTCGCCCACGCAGGGACGGCGGTCGTACACGCCGCCCTCATAGGCCGTGCGGCGGTCGAGACGCAGCGTCACGTTGTCGAATGTCAGGTCGCGCACCTTGCCGGGGGTGTCACAGCCCAGGAATATGCCGTTTTCGGTGCGGCAGGTGATGTTGTAGAAGCGAATATCGCTCACCTCGCCGCAAGCACCCTCGGTGGCCCCTTTGGGGAAGCGCCATCCGGCATCCTTATGATTGCCTACGGCGCGCGGATAGGAAGTGATGTAGATAGGCTCGCTCTTGCCCCACCATACGTCGCTGTAGAGGTGGCAGTCTACGGTCATGTTGGCGAACGTTACGTCGGTGACCGTCCCCTCGTCGCGGTTCTGGATGCCGATGCCGCGGTTGCTGTCGGTGATGATGCAGTTGTCGAAGAGCACGCGGTTTATGCTGTCCATGTTTTCCGAGCCGATTTTTACGGCGCAGGAGCGTGAGGTCATCACGCAGTTGGTCACCACGATGTCGCGGCAGGGACCATATTCCTCGAATTCGCGACGGTTTTTCAGGCAGATGCAGTCGTCGCCGCTCTCGATGAAGCAGCCGGTGATGCGCACCTTACGCGAATGGTCTACGTCGATGCCGTCGCCGTTGCGTATCTTGAGGTTGTTGAGCAGCGATATGTGGCTGATGGCCACGTCGTAGCAGCCCACGAGGTGGATTGTCCAGTAGGCGCTGTTGCATACGGTCACGTCGGAGATGTTCACCTTGCGGGCGTTGACGAGCGTGAGCACGTGGGGACGCGGGTCGAAGTCGGTCACGGGCTTCAGTTCGTAGCTGTCGTCGAGCTCGGCGCCCATGAATGCCACTCCGTTGCCGTCGATTGTGCCTGTGCCGGTTATGGAGATGTTCTCCACGTCCTTGGCCGAGAGCCACATCATCCCCTCGCCGCGGTTTTCGCCGAAGGCGCTCTCGGTGTAGACGCTTTCGTCGGGGTTGGCCAGCAGGCGCGAGTTGGGCTCGAAATGCAGGCATACGTTGCTGCGCAGATGCAGCGGACCGGCCATGAAGGTTTTCGAGGAGGGAAAAATCACGGTGCCTCCGCCATTTTCCGAACAGCGGTCGATGGCTTTCTGGATGGCTGCTGCGTCGTCGGTCTTGCCGTCGCCGCGCGCGCCGAAGTTAGTCACGTTGTAGTTTGTCTCCTTGCATCCGACCATGGCCAGGGCCATCAGGATGCCTGCCGTTATGCTTGCTAATCTCATCGCGTAGGCGTGTGTGGGGGGTTATGTGGATAAATTGTTTATTTGCGATTCTCGGTGGAGGCCGCGTCGGTAAGGCTGTAGTTGGGCCGCGGGCCCATGGTGAGGCGGAGCGTTCCCCCCTTCATCAGGTCGGCGTGGTCGAGCCAGAGCGAGCGGTAAGGCTTGCCATTGAGTGTAATGCTCTGTATGTATTTGTTTTCGGGCGAGGTTCCCTCGGCCTCGATTGTGAATGTACGGCCGTCGCCCACGGCGATGTCGACGCACTTGAAAATCGGCGAGCCGATGGCATATTTCGTGGTGGCGGGGCATACGGGGTAGAATCCCATTGCGCCGAATATATACCAGGCCGACATCTGCCCGGCGTCGTCGTTGCCGCTGAGGCCGCCGGGGGTGGGGAGATACTCGGTATCAAGGATATGGCGCACGTATTCCTGCGTCTTCCAGGGCTGGGAGGTATGGTTGAAGAGCCACGCCACCTGGTGGCAGGGTTCGTTGCCGTGCCAGTAGCGGCCGTGGGTGAACATAGAGTCGAGCCGGGCCTCGTAGGCCTCCCGCCCTCCCATGGCCTTCATCAGTCCCGGCTGGTCGTGGGGTACATACCAGGTGTAGTGGCAGGGAGCACCCTCGGTGATGGTCTTGTCGAAGCCCACGGGGTCGGATTTCTCGGCCCAGCGGCCGTCGGCGTGGCGCCCGCGGGCATAGCCCGTGGCGGGGTGGATTACGTTGCGGTAATTCTGGGCGCGGCGCATGAGAGTGTCGGCGTCGCTGTGGATACCGAGCGAGCGCGCCACCTGCGCCAGGCAGAAATCGTCGAATGCGTATTCAAGCGTGCGGCTCACCTGTTCGCGCTGGTGGTAGGCGTCCTTTACGCTGTCTTCCAGCGGAATGTAGCCGTATTGCAGATAGCTGCGGAGGGCGCGGCGCCCCATGCCGTTTCGGTAGTCGGCCTCGTCGGCGGGGCTTTCGAAGGCGTTGCGGCGCATGGCGCGGTATGCGCGGCGAATGTCGAAGCCACCCACGCCCTTTATGTGAGCGTCGGCCAGCGCGGCTATGCAGTGGTCGCCAATCATGGCGGCTGTGTAGCTGTTCCAGCAGGGGAAAATCGGTAGCCAGCCACCCTGCTCGGCCTTGAGCACGAGGCTGTTCATCATGTCGGCCGAACGCTTGCGGTCGATTATATTGAGCAGCGGATGGAGGGCGCGGTAAGTGTCCCACATGCTATAATCTTCATAATAGTCGCGTCCCTCCTCCATAGTGAGTATTGGCGACCCCTTGGCGAAGGCGGGGTAGCGTCCGTCGACGTCGTTGAATGTGCGCGGAAGCATCGACGCGCGGTACATCGCCGAGTAGAATTTCGTCAGGTCGGCCTGCGAGGCCCCCTTTTGGTCCACGCGGATGCGGTCGAACTGATTGCGCCATATGTCGGTGAGCTCGCTGCGCGTGCGGTCGAAGTCCCAGTGGGGAATCTCGGCGCGTAGGTTGGCTTCGGCGCCGGCGAGGTCGGTAAACGAACTGCCTGCGCGCACCATCACCGGTTCTCCTTTCTTTACGGGGAATTTCACGTAGGCGGCGAGTCCGGCAGCGTTGCTCCCCTGGGTAGCTCCGGCGAGAATGCTGTCGGCGCGGGCCACGCCCCATTCCACCGGCTCGCGGTCAAGCTCGACCACGAAATATCCGGCGAATCCGGCGGGTTCGCCCTTACCCTGATAGATGCGGTGCACGGGGTTGCTCCCTGTGATACGGCGGCCCGTCGGGTCGATGGCTACGGTGCCCTGCGCCTCGTCGCTGTTGGGGTTCACCACCAGATAGCCGAATCCGTCGGCGTCGTAGGTGAAGCGGAAGATGGCGGCGCGCGAGCGTCCGGTCATCTCGGCCTCTATGCCTTCGTCGAGCAGGATGTTGCGGTAGTAGGCCGGGGTGGTGCGCTCGTTGGCGTGGTCCACGCGGCTCGCGCGTGCTTCTGGCGCGGTGCGGAGCGTTCCCGCGAGCGGCATGAGCGTCATAGAGCCGTAGTCCTGTGTGCAGCCGCCTACAATCCAGTGGCTGTTGCGGAAGCCCTGGAGGCGGATGTCATTATAATAATATGGTGCTACGCATTTGCGCTCGGTGTCGCGCGTCTGCGGTGTCCAGAAATTCATTCCGTGGGGTTCGCACACCGCCGGGAGGCACTGGCCGAACTCCTCGGTCTTGCGGCCGAACATGCCGGCGGTTACGGTCTCGCTCGGAGCCGTACCGATGCGTGTCTCCACTATCTCCAGTGGTTCGGAGGCGGAAATACATGTGGTCGCTATGACGGTTGCCACTGCGGTGGCGGATAAAGTCTTGAGCCGTAGGCAGATTCTCATGGTAAGTTCAGGCAAGATGTTTCCGTCGCCCGGAATGTTGCCGGGGGAGGGTTGATTTTCATGATTATTCCGCGCTCATCGCGGAGAGAATATCAGTAGCGAGCGGCAGATAGGCGACCCCTCGCCGGTGGTCAGTTCGGCGCGCACGCTGAGTCGCTGGCCGTTACGGGTCTCGGCCAGCCGCACCTCGCAAAGCTCGTCGAAGAGAGCCTCGTGCATATATGCTATTTCAAAGCGCGTCAGTCGGTTGCGGTCGTGGAAATCAAGGTCCCACTGGTTGAGAAGCAGCTCGATGTAGCGCGAGGAGTTCACGTGGCGGTTCACGTCGAGGTCGCAGTAGTTGAAGCGGTAGCTTTCTGTGCGCGTCGGCGCCGCCACGGCCACGGGGCGCGACGGCTTGTCGACGGGGCACTCCTTGTCGGCCGGCACCGCCTCGCGTATCCATTCGAAGCGCGAGATGTCGGCCGCCGTGCGTGTCTCGGTGTTGAGTACGGCCCACACCGTGCGCGCGTGGCCTATTACTTCACTATCGAGCAGAATCTCGAAATCGCGCTCGGAGAAGAGCCGGTTGAGCGAGCATACCCATGTGCGGATGGTATAGGTGGAGTTTACGCCCGGATAGAGGCTCATCTCGACGGCCACACGCGAGAGCACCCACGTCTCATGGGTTTTCACCAGCGTGGCGTAGCCTATGCCCAGCTCGTTGGCGTGGAGTGTGGCAACCTCGATCAGGCGGTTGATCAGCAGCGTGATGGGCATTCGGCCTTCGGGATTGCACTCCGCAGGCGTCAGAAAGTATGTCTGCTCGAATAGGGATGTCATAGGCAGTGAAGGGGGTGGTTCGGAGTTTGCGCGACCGTTTACCAGATTATTTCCTTAGTGTCGCTTTCGGGCGCGTGCGGTTCTGCGTCGCCGGCGTCAGAGGGTGCAGGAGCATTTGGCGCAGCTGTTTCAGCGGCCGGCTTGGGCCTGTCTCTTATACACATCTCC
>ERZ1027188.406-NODE-406-length-17634-cov-5.318050_pt1 | contig 17634 bp, 21 predicted proteins | sample MGYA00519273_ERZ1027188 | MGnify/ENA primary metagenome ERZ1027188 (study PRJEB26926, sample SAMN06164623) | human gut metagenome | biome: ENVO:00009003; feature: ENVO:2100002; material: ENVO:00002003 | host: Homo sapiens | place: USA | collected 2012 ... | reverse complement strand
GTCTGCCTTTCTGACGGTCGCCGATGTTGAGCGACGGGATGCCGAACGACGGCACTTCAATGATTCCGCTCGAGGAGTTGCCCACCGCCGCTTTGGCATAATGCAAAGCCGACAGATAGCGGCGCAGACCGAGCGATGCGAATGCCTTCGACGTGCCGGGATGGCGGTCTACGTAGTCGGCAATAGCGTCGGCGATGACGTCGCGTCCGGTGTCGCTGTTGGGCATGGTGAAAATCACGCGCAAACCGTCGACAGCCTCCAGCGCCGAAAGAAACTCCTTGATGTCGTGCGCAGGGTCGCCGCCGAGCGTCACAGGATGATAGGTGGCTACAACCGTGTCGCCGTCAAACTTGAATCCGAGCGAATCCTCAAGTTCCGCCTTGTCCATCAGCGGCACTCGTTTTATGTTCTCCACGCCGAGCGCGCCCACGTCAAACACCCGCTCTGGCTGTTCACCAAGCTGTATAACGCGCTGACGATACTGTGCGCACGACGTGAAATGCAACGCCGACATCTTTGTCACGGCGTGGCGTATCGCATCGTCAAACGCCCCTTCGGTAACTTCTCCGCCATGGATATGAGCCACCGGGATGCGGTGGATAAGTGCTGTTTCGGCTGCCACAAGAATCTCGTAGCGGTCGCCAAGAAGCACAACAATGTCGGGATTCAGTGTTGAGAATGCCTTGCTCATCCCAGCCATCTCCTCAGCCATCGACACACACACACCATGTGCGTCGTCCGAAGGCTTGCTCATCGGCACCTTGCAGTCGATTGAAAAACCATCTTTTTCAATCTCGCGGTATGTCATGCCATACTCCGGCAACAGATGCATATTTGTAGCCACAATCTGCAGCTGCAGGTCGGGGTCGTCGGCAACGAGCCGCATCAGCCGGCACAAGAGTCCGTACTCTGCGCGCGTTCCGGTTACGAAGCATATCTTTCTCATAGCACAATCATTTCATCTGGTTCAAAGTCTTTTGACGCACGGGTGCCGACAACCTCATTCCAGCGCATCGGCGAGATGCCCGTGCCCGGACGTTTCACCGCCAGATTGCCGTCGGTCAGGATGTCGCCTTTCTTGACGGCGCACGCGGCGACGATGCTTTTGCGCGCCACGGCGATATTCGCGCGTTCTGAGGCCGACACGCATTTCTCGCCAGTGCCGAGGGCTTGCTCGATGTTGCGTATGGCGGCTGTCATCGCCTTCAGTTCTTTAGGCTCGAGCGACGCCTTGTGGTCGGGGCCTTTCATCGCACGGTCGAGCGTGAAATGCTTCTCCACCACCGCAGCGCCGAGAGCCACGGCGGCTATAGGCACTTCGATGCCTTGAGTGTGGTCGGAATAGCCTACCTCAACACCGAAATCGTGTTTTATCGTAAGCATCGCGCGTAGGTTCACATCAGCCATAGGCGTGGGATACTGCGTGTTGCAGTGCAGTATGGTTATCTGCTCACGGCGCAGCCCGTTGTCGGTGAGCACCGCCATTGCGTTGCGTATGTCGTCCTCGTCGCACATACCGGTCGACATTATCACCGGTTCGCCGAACGAGGCTATTCTTTTTATAAACGGATAGTTGGTTATCTCTCCCGAAGGTATTTTCCACAGTCCGAGATTGAGCGAGTGCAGAAAGTCGAGGCTCTCCATGTCGAAAGCCGTCGACCAGAATCTGATGCCTTTTTCGCGGCAGTATGCAACCAGTTCGTAATGGTCTGCCTCCGACAGCTCAAGACTCTTCAGCATAGCCAGCTGCGAGTCGTCGCCGTCACCGATGTTGCGCTTCTGATAGTCGGCCTTTTTCGCATCCTTCGACACCAGCCGCTCCGCCTTGAACGTCTGAAACTTGATAATGTCAACGCCTGCCTCGGCAGCCGCGTCGACAAGACGTTTTGCCGTCGACAGCGAGCCGTTGTGGTTCACGCCCGCCTCGGCGATTATAAGTGTATGGCTCATTTCTTTTTATTGATTAGTCGTGCCGGATTGCCGGCATAGATTCCCGGTTCTGTCAAACTGACTGTCACCACGCTGCCGGCACCTATCACGCTGCCGGCTCCCACGGCGACACATTGCGCAAGCACCGCGCCGCTGCCCACAAACGCCCCTGCGCCCACACGCGACTCTCCGTTGAGCATCGCTCCGGTCGACACGTGCGCGCCGTCGGCCACCGTCACATCGTGTTCCACGTTGGCGGCGGTGTTGATGATGCAATGTCGTCCAACCGACGCTCCGGCATTGACCGTGGCACGATGGAGCACCACCGTCCCCTCGCCGAGCGTGGCGTGGCGCGACACGTGGGCAGTCGAAGCCACCACCGTTGCAAACCGGCAGCCGGCGGCGGTCAGCTTGTCGATTATATGGTTTCTGACCGCCGCACTCTTGATAAATCCAAGGGTCACCACGAAGTCGCATTCCGCGGCATATAGGGCAGCATCGTCGTCTGTGCCCACAATTTTATACCCAAGCACATCGTCGCCGATGCGTTCCGCCACGTCGAGAATGCCTTTTATCGCAAAACCGGCGCTCTCGGCTGCCTCTATCACGGATTTGCAATGTCCGCCTCCGCACACGAGTATCAACGGTCGTTTCATTGTCTGCTACATTTTTTGGTCAAGGTTCTTGCCTTTCTCCTCATGTTCAAAGTTGGGGATAAACCGCTTTATGGCGTCCACGACCTCGCTTTTGGTGAAGTCTGGTTTGGCGAATATCCCCTCCAGCTCGTTGAAAAATCCGTCAATCTCCACCATCTGGCGATGCTCGCTTTTCTCCACCACACCAAGTGCGGAGAAGCGGTCCATCGCTATTTTCTCACCCGGCACGAAAAATTCCTCATACGCCTTCTCTCCGGTGGTGTCGCTCTTGAAGTAGACCACTGGATAGCGCGCGCTGTCATAGCCCATACGGGCGGCATACTGTTTGGCTTCCGGGTCGCTTGCGCATTCCACCTTCGAGAATCCTTCAGCCTTCACAAAATTGTCGCATATCTCGGAGAACGTCAGCATCTGGTCTTCGCCGAGTTTCGGAAAAAACACCTCGCCACCGTTGCCGAGAATGCATGCAAGCATACAGATTTGTCCTGATTCTTCGGGCGACACAAAGTAGCGTTTCACATCGGAAGGGGCTGCCAGTGGCTGTTTTTTCTGCAAGCGGTGAAGCCATCCGTCGGGCAACGAGCCGTTGGAGAACGCCACGTTGGCAAAACGGGCTGTCGTCACTTTGAACCGCTCGTTGTAAGCCATCACCAAGTCCTCCATTATGCGTTTGCTCGCGCCCATGATGTTTACTGGATTGGCGGCTTTGTCGGTGCTGACACAGAAGAAATGGCGCGGTGGATAGACGCAGAGCAGGTCCATCAGGCGTTTTGCCTTTATGTCGTTGTTCTCAATAAGTGCCTGCACGCTGTAGCGGTCTTTCTCCGAGCGCACATGTTTGTGGGCTGAGAAATTGGCCACGATGTCGAATCCTTTTTCCTCGCGGAAGATGCGTTCGAAAATGGGGTCGGCGAAATTGAGTGTATAGCAGCGGAACTCATCGGGGACAAACAGGCCGTCGGTTGAGCGCACATCGCGAACCAGCTCGGCAAGTCCGTTCTCGTTAAGGTCGACCACCACCATGCTTTTTGGTTCAAAGCGCAGCACCGCCTTGATAAACGAGGAGCCGATAGATCCGGCGCCGCCTATCACACACACTTTCTTGTCCTTGATTTCCGCCGAAAGCGTGGCGCTGTTGGCTGAAATGTCGGCGGCAAACATGCTTTCCGCACGATGGGTAACGTGCTCGCCTATGAATTTATTGAGATTGAACATATATTCTGTAGTTTTATTATTTGCGTTCGCGCAGCGCATACGTGCGTTGACGCAGCATTGCGCCGAATTCCTTTATGTCGGCGAATTTTTTCTGCTCGTCGGGCGTAATCACATCGCCAACAGAGATATGATAGGTCTCTCCGCAATGGGCAAACACCTCGGCGGGCAGACGCAGTGTGCGAAGCTGCCAGCTTATCACTCCGAGCAGATTGAAAATCATACTGTTGCGCCCGTGGAAATAGACCGGCACAACAGGCACGTTGAGCTGCTGGATAAGACGGATGATCGACGGCTGCCACTCGCGGTCCTGTATGTCGAGATGCGAATTGAGTTTCGACATAGCTCCGGCGGGAAAGAATCCCAGCGGATGGCCGCGGCGCACGTGGATCATCGCCTCCTTGATGCCTTTCATCGTAACAGCGCGCTTGGCTGGGTCGTTGCTCGACATCGGGTCGACGGCGATAAAGTTGGGGCGCATGCCTCGGATATGGTTGAGTATCATGTTGACCATCACCTTGTAATCGCTGCGTCGCGAAGCCAAAAGGTCGATGAGCATTATGCCGTCGAGTGCGCCGAACGGATGGTTGGAAACAGTGATAAACGCGCCCTCTGGCAAGTTGTTGAGCACGTCGGCGCCGTCAACACGCATCGTGATGTGGAAATCATCGAGCAGCCCGCGCACAAAAGCGGCTCCCGGCGTGTTGAGGTTGCGGTGGTGCAGATAGTTGACATTGTCGAGTTTCATCAGCTTCATCAATTCGTGCACCAATTTGGGCTTCCCGTCGAAAAACGGCACCATCTTCTTCAAGTCGTAATAGTCGAGTACGGTGCGCTTCTTCGACTCGTCGTCTGTGTCGATTTCCGGAGCGCGTCCGAGCAACTTTCCGCGTTTGGTCAGCGCCGGACCTTCGCGGTATGGATTTTCTGCGGTGGCTTTGGCTGGAGCCTCGTGCCACGGGATGATTATTTCATTGTCTTTCTTTTCCATAAACTTCCGGTTCTTTGTCAATTTACAAAGATAGTGCAAATTTTTGCTCATCGGAAATTTAGAGCGTACAGATATGGGCATGAAAACGAAGCGATCAACGGTGTGAATGGTGGTTTGTTGCGTAACTCGCTGATATGATTGAGGATGCGCGGTTGTTGGGCTGAATGGTTGGGGAAAACGAAACGTGCAAAAACTTGAATTTGCTTGAATTGGGGTTGAATTTCCGGGCCGGTTCGTTTAATCGGTGTTTAACGGAGGTTTAATCGGGCTTTAATTGGCTTTAATATCGTGCGGCTGCATGGCTGGTTTTCGCCGGCTGTGTGGCCGCTTCTGCTGTGTGGGTGGTAGAATGAGCCAGAACGGCGCAGAGGGCGCGAAATTCGCGCATTTACGGCGTTTGTGGGGCATTGTGTCGGTTGGTTGGTAGGGTAGGGGAGCAGCGAGAATTGCGCGCCCATGCGCACGAGTGATCCGGCGAACAGTACAGGCGTTAAATGCCCTGTTAAATGGCGGTAGCTGCGCCCAGCTCCAAGAGGGTCAAAAGACGGGTGGGGGAGTGGTCAAAAAAGTGCACGTTTCGTTTTGAAAATTGGGTTGGAGATACAGTTGGGGATACAGTTGGGGGTACTTCTGCGGTATGGTTCGCACCCCCATAGGAGCAAAAAATTTTCAAAAAGTCGGCATTTTTTGAGGTTTAACACCCCTTTAATACCAAAATTAGGCTGTTAAATATCGGCTTATAAGTGTTGTTAAGTTGCTGATATTCAGTGCTTAAAATGTTTAAGAGCATAAAAAAGAGTAAAAAACAGTGTGAAATACCCTATTTTGGCCCCTTATAGGGGGTATGGGGTGGACGTGGGGTGAACGCTGGCACAAGTCGCATTACCCGGCATTGGCAGTATCTCCAATGTTGACACCTCCAGCATTTTTTCCCAATCTTTGCTCCAACTGTCTAATTTGTTCTGTTAGTTTCCCTATTTCTTTAGCTTGTTGAATAATGGTGGTTTCTTTTTCTATAAGTAATGTTTGGAGTAAATTCCTTTCTACTTCTAACGCTGCAAGGGCCGAGACTGGTTGGTGGTTTGGCGTTTCGGTTTGCAACATCTCTCCTTTTCCAAAAAATAGCCATTCAAGAGAAAGATCAGGGCAGAATGTGAGAATATTTTCTAATTTATCGCTGCCTATCGATGTATGATTCTTTATGGGCTTAGACAAAGCCCCATTTGACATTCCAAGCATGCGCTCTACTGAGGCCACTGTCATTCCCTTAACGTCGATGTATTCTTTAAGTCGGTCTAACATATCGAGAAAATTTACTATACATGAGAAAAAAATCTCATGAATATTTTTATATGAGAAAATTTTCTCTTACCTTTGCACCGTGTTACTACGGTAAGCGGCTCCAAAGGTACAAAAAAATGGCCGGATGCACAAGGATAACACGGAGATAAACTCAAAGTAAAAGGATATGAAAGCAGTAAAGTTAATAATTGGTTTCCGCGAGTGGTCGAAACTCCCGGAGTTCGTGAAAGCCATAAACGCAGAGGGCGACCTGTTAGCCTATGAAATAGACAACACCACTGCCCTACTCGTTGCGCCCGGAGAATGTGGGTTGGCGTGGATTGAAGCGCAGGCAGCCCACTGGTTCAATGATTACGAAACTGAAAACATAAAGTAAAAGGACATGAGAACAACAGCAGCGCGTTACATTGACGCAACCGAGGAAACGACGGCGAAACTCGCCAAGACATTCCAGTGTACGCCGAAATTTGTGTATTTAGCTCTCACATATCGGTCGGACACAGAAAAAGCCCGAAAAATCCGCTTCACTGCGGTTGAAAACTATGGAGCAACCCCCATGTGTCATTATCCGGAGTGCGAAACGCTCCACGATACGACAGAGGATCACCGTCAGATAATGCGCCAGGTGTTTAACAACGGTGCAACTCTGCGCGTGGATAAGAGAACCGGTGAAGCATGGATAACTAACCGTAAGGGTGAGACAGTAGTACATAAGCAAGTTATAAGTTTTCCGCAGTTGTCGGCTATTCAGGCGCTTGCTGAAAACCTTTGAGAGTATGGAAACAGTAAACGGAACAATTTGCATAAGCCACGCGGAGCTCACCGGGCGGATTATTACCACGGCTAACCTTAAAGCTCTGGTAAGAAAAGGCCAGGTTAAGCAGGTGCAAAAGGGTGGCAACGGGCGCGAGGCTCTGTTTGCCGTCGAGAGCTTGCCGCTGAAATGGCGGACGGAGGTTTACAAGCGATACCCGGACGCAAAGGAACAGGCCGAGAGCCGGGAGTTTATGGACACTGTGGAGCCTGACGGCGCAGCCTTTGACTTTTTCCAGAGCTATACGCTGAGCGACGGCCGGCATTTGCCTGAGGACAAAGTTTTGGAGTATGCCAGCAACGCGGCAATAATGAACGCTTTCCGCGCTTGTTGGGACGCTCATGTGAGCAAGCGGCAGCGGAGCGGCAAGCGCACCACGCTGGCAAAAGAGTTCTGGGCCCGTGCGGCGGCAGCTCTGCCGCGCCTGGCCGACAGCTTTCCCCACTCACTGCCCGGAAGTCCGCGCCGTCTGCAAATGAAAATGGCCGAATATGTGCGCGACGGATATGTGTGCTTTATATCCGGCAAGTTTTTGAACGGTAACGCCGCCAAGGTTGCCAACGACTTTCAACAGAGCTATATTTCGGCACTGCTGTCGCACCCCAATAATCTGCCTGACACAAAGATTGCCGGCCTATACAACGCAATGGGCAAATATCACGACTGGGAGCCAATAACGGCGGCTGCTGTGGGCGTATGGCGTGAGAAGCTGGGCGCAAAGATAACCGCCGGCCGTCTGGGTGTGTCGAACTTCCGCAACCATTTGACCATGCAGGTGAAGCGCAGCCGCCCGACTACTCCGATGCTGATGTGGTCGCTTGACGGTTGGACGGTGGAGCTGCTCTACCAAGCTACAAAGACCGACAAAAAGGGGCACAACGTGACTACCTACACGAACCGTCTGACTATGGTTGTAGTGCTTGATGTGTTTAACGACTACCCGATAGGCTACGCGGTAGGCTCACACGAAAGCCCGGAACTGATAAAAGCCGCATTAAGAAACGCCGCGATACATACACGCGAACTGACCGGCGAAATGCTCCGAGCCAACCAGGTACAGAGCGACCGCTACGCTATTAAGACCATGCAGGATCTTTATGCAGTAATGGGCGGCAAGGTGACACCAGCACAGGCACACAACGCCAAGGCCAAGCCCGTAGAGCCATATTTCAACCACCTTAACACAACTTACTGCCTGTTGTGCAACAACTGGTCGGGCTTCGGCGTGACAACCAACCCGAAGCGACAACCGAACAGTGACGCGCTGAACAAAAAACGGCACAACTTCCCCGATGAAGCCGGCGTGCGTGCCCAGATTGATGAAATTATGCGGCTGGAACGCATGGCCAAGGTCGAGGCCTACATGGCTGGACTGGCAAACCTTAAACCGGAACACCGGCTGCCGCTGAGCCGCGAAAGCTACCTGCTGAACTTCGGTGCGGAAACCGGATTTAAGAACGTGTTGGAGGGTTGCGGTTTGCGCCCCACCATTTTAGGCGTGAAGCGTGATTATGATTGCTTTGATCTGAGCTTCCGCGACCATGCGGCAGAGCGTTGGACGGTAAGATATGACCCGGAGGACCTGACGCAAGTTTTGGCCATAAATGAGGCGGGCACACGTCGCTACATGCTTGAGGCCAAATACGTGCAGCCTATGGCTCTGGCAGACCGAAAAGAGGGTGACGCCGAACAGTTGGAGCGAGTGAGGGCATACAACAAGCAGCTGGAAGCTCAGCAGGCACAGCGCATAGCGTTGGATTATCACCGCACCGAGCAGCTTATAGCCGCCACGCCGGCACTGCGCGGCAGTGTCGAGGACCGTCTGCTGCTGACAGACAGCCAGGGACAGCATAAGAACCAGCGCAGCCGCAAAAGACTGGCCGCCGCCGACATAGAAGCATTGGAGGTGGAAACGGTAGAAGTGCCCATAACAGCAGGGAACAGTGCCGATGCGGCAGAATACAAGGTAAATGACTATTCAATTTTTTAAGACGTAAAAGGACATGACAACAGAACAGAAACAACAGATTGCGGCCCAGCTCAGTGCCTACTGTGCGCAAAAGGGCAGCCAGAACAAAGCCGCCAACAGTCTGAACGGTGTGAGCAGCGCGACAATCAGCAAAGTTCGTTCAGGACAGTGGGAAACCATATCGGATGATATGTGGCGCAGCATAGCCGCCCAGACCGGTAACGCCGAGGCGAACGGGTGGCAGGTGGTCAAGACCCGCGCATACGATGTAATGACGTTCACGCTTGCCAGCGTGCAGGCCGACTCTCTGACAGCCGCCGTTATCGGTGGCGCCGGGAGCGGCAAGACCGAGGCCATAAAGAACTACACAGCCGCCGGGCGCAACGTGTATCACCTGGTCTGCTCCGAGTATTGGAACCGGCGCACATTCATGGCGAAACTGTTGCAGAACATGGGCGCGACGGTAGCGGGCACCACAGTAAGCGACATGATGGACAATATCGTTGACACGTTGAAGCGCAAGGACTCGCCGCTGATAGTTCTGGACGAAGCCGACAAACTGAGCGACCAGGTACTCTATTTTTTCATAAGCCTATACAATCAGCTTGAAGACCAGTGCGGCATAATCCTGACCGCTACCAGCAACCTGAAAGCCCGGATTGAAAAGGGTCTGCGTCTAAATCGAAAAGGCTATGCGGAGATTTACAGCCGCATAGGTCGCAAGTTTGTAGAACTGCCCCTGCCAAACAGTGAGGATGTGGCGGCTGTGTGCGTTGCCAACGGTGTGAATGATACTAAGGCAGTCAACAAGATAGTTGACGAGTGCGACGGCGACCTGCGGCGCGTTAAACGCAGCGTGTGGGCCATGCTGAAAGGGGGTGCGCAATGAGCGGCAAGATAACAGTAACATTCAAGGGCGGCAAACGTCGGGTGCTCAAATCGCCCGATACGCTGCCGATGATAGACGGACGGCGTGAGGCTTACTTCGTGTTTAACAATTTCCAGGTTTATATCGGGTACAGTGACGGAGAGATAGACGAGGATGGCGACTTTTGCGTAAGGGCTGCCAATTCAGCTATAAAAGGCGTCGCCGGCATTGGCTTGCCTGCTGCCCGGCTTATGGGCTGGGCTTATGTTAACCCCAAAAGAGCGAAAAAATGAAAACTCACCCCGTAAAATTCAAATTCCGCGCAGAGTTTGACCTCATGCCGTCCTGGCTGCCTCAGGTGCTCCAGGATTGGCTCGAGGAGGGCTGGACGTGCGACATAACAGTGAAGCGAGTAAAAGGCTGCTACGGGCCTAAAACGGTGCGCGTGATGATAGAAGCGAGCACCAGCGAGGACCTGGCGGCGAAACGCAAGGCATTAAACGCTATGATTGAGGCCAAGGGCTATGACCCGGAGGCACTGCGAGAACGGCCGCGACTGACGAAAATATAACGAGCAATGAGCAGAGCGATAAGCAACAAAAACGTGCTGGCGGCGCAATTCGAGACCGCAGACTTCGACGGCCCGTTCCTGGCGAGCTTCGGCCGCCCGGAGCTTCGCGGGGCGTGGATAATCTGGGGAACCAGCGGCAGTGGTAAAACCACTTTCACGCTCCAGCTCTGCAAGTATCTGGCCGGCTTCCGTCGGGTGGCTTACAACTCGCTGGAGCAGGGTCTGAGCCTGTCGCTTCAAAGAGCATGGGAGCGCGTGGAAATGGCGGAAGCCGGAAGCAACATAATATTGCTTAATAAAGAAACCCTTCCTGAACTTCGCGCCCGGTTGTCAAAGCGGAAAAGTCCCGAAATAATAGTGATTGACAGTGTGCAGTATCTTACGAAATTTTACGTGCAGCAGTTCAATGAACTCAAAGAGGATTTCCCCGACAAACTCTTCATTTTCATAAGTCAGGCCGACAAGGCCGGTAAAGACCCAGCCGGAAGCGTAGCCAAGCATATAAGATATGATGCAGATATAAAAATTAAAGTGGAGGGTTACAAAGCGTTCGTGACAACGCGCTACGAGGACCCGACCAAAGGCGAGGGCGGCGCAGACTTCATAATCTGGCAACAGGGCGCAAATGACTACTGGGCCGGACAAATCTAAAAACAAACGACTATGGCAAAAGAAAATAAGACAATGGACCAGATACACCGCGACCTCTTGAAAAAGTTCCATACCCTTTGCACGGTTCTGGGGCTTGATGATGAAGCGAAGCGTGCGATCCTGGAAAGCTGGGGCGTGGAGAGCAGCCGCGACCTGACGCAACACCAGCTTATAGACATTTGCGCGAAGCTGAGCGAGCAGGTGGACGAAAAGCAGGGCACGGCGCGGCTTGACAAGCTGCGCAAGCAAGTGATCGCGGCAATCGGCGGCTGGCTTCGGGAAACCAAGCAGCAGAGCAATATTTCGATAATAAAAGGCATTGCGATGCGCGCCAGCGGTTACAATGACTTCAACAAGATACCGAGGGAGCGGCTGCGCAACCTCATAGCGACATTTAACAACAAAGTCAAGGACGCTCGCGCGGTTGATGCCCTGACCGATGCGCTGCTCATGCAGCACTATGCCGCCGGGGGCGAGATAGACCCGACACTAAATTAACGAGCCAATGGAAAAGGACAAAAAAGTGTGCTGCATCTGTGGCAAAGAATTTACAGAATGGGGAAACGACCCTTACCCTGTAAAAGAGGACGGCGAGTGCTGCCGGTCATGTAACTGGGGCGTGGTAATCCCCAAACGAGTAGAACTAAGCAAGCGAGAACATGAGCAAGGAACTGGAAAGAATTAAATCCTATGTGCTGGAGCAGACGTCCGGCATGAGCGAGAACAGCAAGGTCGAGCTATTGGACGCACTGGCATGGTGGGCGAGCGATGCGGCCGGACATTTGAACTATGACTCGCCAGACGCCGAGGACTATGACAATTAGAAGCTGAGCCGGTGTAAAAGGACACGCACCGAAACAGTTAAACACAATTTAATAACCACTTAAACACCCTTAAAAATGAGTGAGCAAGTAACAATCAGCGCCGAGGAGTTCAAGCAATTTCAGGCGTATCAGGCCGAAAAGGCCAAACAGGAGGCCGCAGAGGCACGCAAGGCACAGCGGGCAACTTATCAGCAAATGGTTGATGACGAACTGGCGGCAGCAGTGCCGGAGCTTCGCGCCCTGAGCGAACAGATTAAGACAGTCAAGGACGCCACGTTCGGCAACTTCGCCGCAGTGCTTGATATAAAAGCCGAGGTCGTGGGGTTCAAGGAGGGAGGACAGTTCAGCCACACGTTTACCAACACGGACAGCACACAGCGCCTGACGCTGGGGGTTAATACAGTGGACGGTTGGACCGACATGGCCGAGACCGGCATTGCAATGGTGCGCCGTTATCTGGAGAGTCTGGCCACTGACGACAAGACCCAGTCGCTTGTGACGGCGGTGCTGCGTCTGTTGAGTAAAGACCGCCAGGGCAACCTCAACGCCAGCAAGGTGCTCCAGCTCCAAAAAATGGCCGAGGACAGCAAAGATGAGCAGTTTATCGAGGCTGTGAAGATAATCCGGGAAAGCTATCAGCCTACCGCGACACGCCGCTATATCCGCGCCCAGTATCGCGATGAGAGCACCGGCAACGCGTGGCGCAACATACCGCTGAGCATAACCGACGTGGACCTGTTGCCGGAAAATGAAACAGCCCCGGAACCTGATGCAGAAGCAGAGGGAACCGAGGCGGAAGCGGCCGAATAAAAAAGACCGCGCCGACGTGCTGCCTAAACAGGCAACCTCCGACGCCGAGCCTTGTGTAAAAGGACGGTGCAAAGATACAAATAAATCGGTGAATGACAAAGAAAAGAAGGCACAAAAGCACGTTGGCGCGGGCAGAGAAAATAAAAGCCCTCACGGCGATGCACTATGAGGCCGGCAACCAGGCAAAATGTTACAAAGCTGTATGGCGGCGCTGGATTGAGCCAGAGTTTGGTATCTGTTACCGCACCTATCTGAACATGCTGGGACTTGACCCGGAAACCGAGAGCCGCCAAGACAATCAACCCTCGTTATTTGACGAACTCTAAAAAAACACCCCTGACGGACGCAAGAGCCGCCAGGGGTGTTGTCGTATTAGTCGCGCTTTCCAATCGCGACAGAGAGGCCGGAAACAGCCCTGACGGGGCGCATGGCTGTTATGTCCTGTACGCCGCAGACATAACGCTCCACATTTTCGACAATTTCGGCATGATCGTGGTTGGTGGCCGAGGTGGTAAGCATGAAGCCGGAGAAATTGTCGCCACGCAGCCCCTGCATGGCGGCGTTAATGCTGTCGAGCAGGTCAAATACTGCCAGGGCTTCGTCAATTCCCGGCTCATTGTGGCCGTGAGTGGCGACGGCACGGGTTACGACATGGAGGCGGACAGCCAACGCGCCACGGCGGGCACCCATGTTTTGCTGCTTCCATTCCACAGCTTCAAACTCAATAAAGACGGCGGCAAAGGGGAAAGCCGCCCCGCCGTTGAGTGTCTGGACCTGGTTGTTCCAGAGGTCAACAAAGGCCACGCCCGGAACGGCGGCCACAGCTTCGGCAATAGCCTTAAAAATCTGTTTTCTCATTTTCGTAGAAATTCAGTAAGTGATAAATTGAACTTTTTTAGGTTGTCGTCGATAACGCCCCGGATGATGCGCTGTGTGTCCGGTCCGTCGCCGATGAACTGGCGTTGCGGCATGTTGAACTTACGCTGATGAGCACGCACGGTGTATATTTTGCCCTTTTTGGACTTGCGTGTGTGCGCCCTTACCTGTTTGAAGCCTGTGCCGCCCTCATTGTGCAAGGTTGTGTAAGGGAGTGCCGATGAGAAGCGCACACCGTCGCCGGAGACTTCGCCCTGTGCTGATCGTCGCATTGCACTTGTGACAACGAGCAATGAGCCTTTGGGGTAGTCATGGGCGCGGGGCTTCCATTTGTCGGAGAAAAAGGCCTTACGCTCAAAGTTGCGGTCGAACTCGTCGGAGAGTTCCACGCGCATATCGTCGAGAATGTCGGCTTTTAGTTTGTTGGCGTCGAGCATTTAATCGGTGTTTAAGTGTTATTATATCAGAATAAATTCGTAAATTTGCGGCAATATGGAAATACCGGCAAAAGTCAGACAGGCGGCGCAGTATCTCGTTGAGATGTACGGCGACCACATAGAGCACCTCGGACAGTACCAGGGTGCAGAGGCTTTTTATTACCGTTTTCCTGATGATATAACCGCAGGCTTTCCACCGGTGTACCTGTTGAAAGGCGATGTACTCCGGGAGGTGGGCGAATTTGAAGCCCTTGAAATAATAGGATCATTTGTCGAAAATCTCAGCGAAAGCGATATTGAATAGTTTGTTATCCACTCGCATTATACCGCGGCAGCCGTGCATGGTTGCCGCGCCGTTTTTACTAAGGTTTTCCAAATTGCGCCCGGTGCCTTTGGAATTGTCAACCTGTGGTTCAATATAGCGCAGGGAGCCGTCGGCAAAACGCTGCAAAATGGTAGCGTGGCCGCCCCCGCGTTTCCAGCCGATTGAGAGCATATAAACGCCGGGGTCCTTGCAAATCTCGTTGAAAAATTCCTCATATCTTTTGGGAGTCATGCGCTGGTATTTCTTACCGGCCATCCAGTCGTTGATGCTGGTATGCGTTGCCGGAGTGCCGTCAAGATTTAGCCACTGTTCCCACAGTTGGTTGCCCCGGCTCAGGTATTCCAGCTTTGTGCCCGGAGTGTTTGACTTCGCTGTTACGTTGAAGCCCATGAGGCGCAGCGCATAGGCAGGCGAACAGGTCTGGCAGTTTATGCCATAGCCCCGCTCTTTGCCGTAATTCGGGTTAGCGTGCTGCTTGTCGGCATCGTCCACGCTCATAGGCTTTCCCTTTGTAATGCCGAGGGCCTTTTCTATTTTCAGACAGTGTTCCGCAATGGGCTTTTTCTCCGCTTCGGTCAGAGTGCCCGGCAATTCTGCAATAATTTCAGCGATGCGCTGCTCCCGCTTTTGTTCCTCACTCATTTGCTCAATTACCTGTTTAGCGGCTTCGGGTGCTTTATAGTACGGGTGTTTGGGCGGGAACAGTTGCAGATCCTTGCCGGGATTGAAGCGGAAAATCTGCTGTTTGGCGTTTTCGGTGCAATTATTTCCGCGGAGCATGGAAAGTGCCGGGTCGCTCTGGGGATATTTACCCTTGCGCACCTGCACGGCCGTACAGCGGCAGTTCCAGCCATTCGGCGGCAGGTATAGCGACCAGAACGGGTCAGAGGGCGGCAGCGTTGTGCCGTGCAGAATTGCATGATCCTCACGCACGTGGTCATCCTGTGCCGTGCGGTATTGCAGGTCGTAGCGGTCGCCGTCGGCTTCAATCTGTTGCCAGCATGAAGCCATTAGGGAAGCCCCGACGGCGTGGTTATACTCCGCATATAGGTAATTGTGGTTATAACGGTTGTTGACCGTCTCCACGTCTTTGCGGAACGCTTCAAAGGGCTTAATGTCGCCTTTGTCGGTAAGGAGGGACAGCCCCACCTCGCGGAGCGTGTGGAATGCCTTGAAGCCGGAGAAAATAAAAGCGTTGTTTTCGAGGGCGTGGCGCACCACTTTCGGGACCTCATGGGGCACGCCGGAGTCGATCCCGCGCTTAATCTGGCGGAGTGTTTCGGCAATGAGGCGGCGAGCTTCGGGCGTGTTCAGCTGCGAAGCATCGAAGCCGCCGGCATTATAGACCATGCCGGCAGCGTCAAAAAAGGCCGTGTCGTCAAAATCGGGCTTGTCTGTCGCGTCCGCCAGCTCCAGCAAGTCATTTTCATACAATGACCCCAAAGCGGCGTTAAACGCGCGATAATCGCTTTGCAGCCGCCCCACCTTGTCAGCCAGTCGCAGGGCGGGGCTCAGTCGAAAAAACGGTCGGGCTGTGTCTTGCTTTCGCGTGGTTTGTCAATGGCCACGCCGTATTTGTCAGTGAAATAGTCGGCGGGGATCTCGTAATATTCCAGGAGCAGGCGTTCAATCTCGCGCTGTTCCGCCGGTGTGTAGCTGGCGGCGTTGTTCCAGACAAAACGTTTCCCCTTGACCGGGAAACCGTGGGCTGCCATGAGCGGCAGCAGACGGCCGTTAACGGTATATCCGGCCATAGTGGCGTCGGCTTCGGTGGTGCGTTCAAAAATTTCCAGGTGTACCTCAGACTGCGAGAGCGAGGAACCGGAATCAATGGTCATAGTCTGGTTAAGAATGACCTTTGACAGCTCCGAGTTGCAACGGTCCACGCGGCGGTCGAACACGTTGTAAGCGTCGCCGCGGCTGCTTTCCTTGATCTCAATGTTGGTGCCCTCAGGGAACAGACCCCAGAACGCCGCGCCCATGTTTTCGAGAGCGTTTTCCACTCTGGCGCGTTCGCTTTCGTCCGGGCTGTTGGTGGTGGCTATTCGCATAGGCTGGCCGAATATCTCGCCAAACATGTCCCAGAACGTGAGCATATTCTTTTTGCTTATGTAAGAGCAGGCACATTTGAGCAGCAGGCCGAGGTCGCGGGGCTTGCCCACTTCCACGCACCAGTTGGCGAAATCGCCCTCACGGTAAGGAATGCCGCTGCGCCAGTCGTCGCCGGGGTTAATGACCACGCGGCCATATTCGGGGACCACGTGCTTGCGCGGCACCAGTTCCACACTGTCGTAACGCATGGTGCCGTCGCCGCGTATGACATCGCCCAACTGTATGAGGGAGTGCCCCCAGTAGGCAGAGTCCAGCACATAGCCCAGAAAATCGGCAAACCATTCCTGCTGCAACAGTTCGGTGGCGGCGACATCTTCCTTGCCGTTGCTATCTACAAGACGGAAATCCTTTTGCAATACCTTGCCCTTACGCTGGGCGATACAGCCGGACAAATGGGCGTCCAGCACACAGTCGGCATAAATGTCATAAAGCCGCTGGCGGTTGGGATTTTCGTAGTCAATGGCAATCTGGTGGGCATTGCGCCAGTCGTTAATATCCTTTTTTGTGAGTGTGTCGGTTTGCTGGAGCAGCTGCGCGGTTATCTTGAGACCCTGTTTGCCGGAAGCCATGCGTGCCAGGGTCATGACTTCGGCACGCGTGGGTCGGTTGAACCAGTCGCGTATGTTTGTTATTATATTGGCCATTTTGAGGGAATGTTAAGTTAAACGGATATTGCCGGCACTGTCGAGGCGGAGGGCACCGGGCGCGGCAAGCCGGAGAGCCGGGGCGACCACCTGCACAGTTACGGTCTTATAGTAGCGCGTGCCGCCGGTGGGTATGACATGGACGCGAGCCAAGCCGGGGCGAAACGGCAAAATGCGGCCGTCCGGTTCCACTCCGGCCGCGCCGCCGAAAGCCTGATAAATTATATTCTGCTGCGCCCCGGCAGGGAGCACCCTTGCATTTATATAGCGCGGCACAGGGTTGCCCAAAGTTACCGGGGCGGGCATCTCCACGCGGAGACCGTCGGGAACCGGGGCGGCTGCCAGTTCCGCCCGGTCGGCCACAGCTTCGAGGCGTTGCCGGCTCTGTTCCGTGAGCTCACGCTGGGCGTTCGCTTCGGTGGCTGCGTCTGTTGCTGATTTTGCGGCCGTGTCGGCTGTTGTCTTTGCCTTGTTGGCGTCCCCTGTTGCGGTGATGCAATCCTGTATTGCTTTGTCGGCTGTATTGGCGAGGGTCTGCGCCTGTTCGCGCAGTTCCCTTGTGGCGTCGGCCGCTTGTTGGGCGGCAGCGGCTGCGACTTTTGCCGCATCGGTGGCCGGTTGTTTCAGCCTGTCTCTTATACAC
>ERZ1027188.398-NODE-398-length-17914-cov-6.875637_pt1 | contig 17914 bp, 10 predicted proteins | sample MGYA00519273_ERZ1027188 | MGnify/ENA primary metagenome ERZ1027188 (study PRJEB26926, sample SAMN06164623) | human gut metagenome | biome: ENVO:00009003; feature: ENVO:2100002; material: ENVO:00002003 | host: Homo sapiens | place: USA | collected 2012 ... | reverse complement strand
GAAGTTATCTTCCGGTTACAAGATCAACCGTGCAGCAGATGATGCAGCAGGACTTTCCATCAGCGAGAAGATGCGTAAGCAGATCAGAGGCTTAACACAGGCTTCTGCAAATGCACAGGATGGTATCTCTACTGTACAGACTGCTGAAGGTGCGTTAAATGAAGTTCAGGATATGCTTCAGAGAATGAATGAGTTGGCGGTTAAGTCTGCTAACGGAACTCAATCTGAAAGCGACAGAAGTTATATTCAGAACGAAATAGATCAGTTAACTACAGAAATTGATCGTGTTGCTGAAACTACAAAGTTTAATGAGACTTACTTGTTAAAAGGAGATCGTTTTGCTGCTAAAGAATATTCATATGCGTATGCACAGTATACTGCAGATGCTACAGCAACTGCGACAATGTCTACCGCTACAGATGCTACAGCAAAAGTTAAAATACAAAGTGTGACTTTTGATGCGAATGCTTCATCAGCAGATCAAAATGCTGTGGCTAATGCAATTAAAAATTCTGGACTTACGGTAAAAGTTACTAAGCATTGGGATGCGGCTGGTAATACAGCAGCAGATAATACTTTTTCGGTCAGCTTGAATGGTGATGCTGCTAGTAAATATAAGATTTCAGCTGTTAAGGGAAGTGCAACGGATTTTGATATTACGACTAGTGATGGAACTAAGGTAGCAACTGTTAAGGTGCAAGATGATGGATCTGATAAGGCAGGACAGGCATCTGATGATGGAAAATCTGTTTCGTCCGCTGCAATTAATGCGACAGCTGTAACTGGAGCAACTAAAAACGGTGAGGCTGCGAAATATTATGATAAGGATGGAAATGGTATTGCGGCAAATGCACTGAAGTCTTATTTCCAAACCGCAGCAGATGGAACAATTACAGCTAAAGGTGATGCCCCTACAGTATATGATGCTGTTGGTCTTGCTACAACGCTTGATCCTACGCAGGTAACTTCTACACGGGATATTACAGGTGCGTTAAAGTTAAGCTTACATGTAGGTGCAGATGCAACATCTAACAATCAAATCACATTAAGTATTGATTCTATGAGTGCCAAGGGACTTGGTGTTAATGGATTAAAGGTTGATGGAGATAATGACAAGAATGCTCTTTCTGCAATTGAAACTATCAAAGTAGCTATTCAGAAAGTATCTACTCAGCGTTCTACTCTTGGTGCTGTTCAGAACAGACTTGAGCATACCATCAACAACCTCGACAACGTAGTTGAGAACACCACAAGTGCTGAAAGCCAGATCCGTGATACAGATATGGCTACAGAGATGGTTAAGTACTCCAACAACAATATTCTGGCTCAGGCAGGTCAGGCTATGTTGGCTCAGTCTAACCAGTCCAACCAGGGCGTTCTGTCTCTGTTACAGTAAGCTATACGACATCAGATTGAGTTCTGACATGGATAGAGTGAAAAGCTTATATACTACTAAAGAAAAGGGCGGTACAGTTAGTACCGCCCTTTTTCTGCATGTCTGAATTATTATAAATAAACAAATTATTCCTGTAAATAAACGAAAAACTATTGAAATTCACTAAAAGATCTGCTATGCTAATTTTATTAATCAGATGAGCATAAGAAGAAATTGCGATCAATCATCTATATTTTCTAATTCAAATAAAGGCACTTATATCGTGCAGATATCACATTTTAACAATTGTAACAGTTCAGGTATGCCCCATTCATAAGCTGCCGGATTGCATAGATTGGCTAATAAACAGATGTGTTTTCCGAAACTTATTTTATGCCGGGCATCCATCCTATAAGAATGATGGAACTGTTACCTGTAATTTATGATGGATCGATATGCACATTTATTCAAAGAAACCTAGGAGGTAATTGCAATCATGACGGGTCGTAACTTTTTTGAAGAAAACAGAGAAAAATACAAAAGTCAGAACGGAGATCGGGAGGAGTACAATATGTGTCAGGCATTGCGGGAAATAAGAGAGGATTTTTTTAATGAGGGTAAAGCAGAAGGAAGAGCAGAGGGAAGAGCAGAAGGAATAAAAGAAGGAAGAGAAGAGGGACACCAAGCAGGAATAAAGGAGGGTCGTGAAGAAGAGCGGGAAGCGGGAATCAGACGGTTAATTGAAGACAACCTTGAAGAAAAGAAAACCAAGGAGATCATTATTCAGAAATTGATCCGTTGGTTTTCTATGGATGAGCAGACAGCACAGTTGTATTTGGATAAGTATGCAGGTTCAGAGAACGAAAAGGAGGAGATTTATGGGAAAATTTGATACATGTATGCAGGAGTATCTGCAGAATAAGCAGTACTTTGCAGATTTATTTAATGGCTGCTTCTTTCATGGGAGACCGGTGATCTGTGCCAGTGAACTGACAGAAGCCTCGGAAGGATATGTGGTGGATCAGGATAACACCATTACATCTGAAAAGCCCCTGGCTGCCGTGAAGGTGAAGAAAGGCGGGAATGAGGAATGTTTTCAGTGCTCCGGGGATAGGACTCTCGATCAGGCAACCGTTTCTGATGCCGCTGGAACAGAAATTCAGATTGAGAAGAGCAGACCCCGGCCGTTAAGAAGACGAGATACGAAAACGAAGTTAATGAGAGATGTTAAGATGCAGTTACGTTCCGGAACCGTCTTGCAGGTGCTTGCTGTTGAAAACCAGAGTTATATTAATTATGGAATGCCGGTTAGGATTATGGGATATGATGCGGCAGAATATAATCGTCAGATGAAAGAACGCAGACAACAGGTGAGTGCTTTGTGGAAGCAGGTGGAAAGCTCCGGACGGTATGATACGCTTGCTATTCCGGTAACTTATGCAGAGTATATGTCAGGAATTCTGAAAACAGACCGGCTGCATCCGGTGTATACGATCTGCCTCTATAGTGGAACAGAAACCTGGGATGGTCCCAGAACGCTGTCGGATATGATGGAGTTTCGTGCAGAGAAGGATCCGTTAAGGGAATACTTTGCAGATTACCCGGCGAATTTATTCTGTGTAAATGAGCAGGAAGAATTTGAATGCTTTCATACCGAATTACGGGAGCTGCTTCGGGCGATGAATTACCGGAAGGATAAGAGGAAGTTTCTTAGTCTGGAGAAGGATGAACGATATGCACATTTATCCAAAGAAACCTGGGAGGCGATAGCAACCATGACGGGGCGCAGCTTTTTTGAAGAAAATATGGAAACATACAAAAGTCAGAATGGAGATCAGGAGGAGTACAATATGTGTCAGGCATTGCGGGAAATAAGAGAGGACTTTTTTAAGGAAGGAAGAGAAGAGGGACACGAAGCAGGAATAAAGGAGGGTCGTGAAGAAGAGCGGGAAGCGGGAATCAGACGGTTAATTGAAGACAACCTTGAAGAAAAGAAAACCAAGGAGATCATTATTCAGAAATTGATTCGTTGGTTTTCTATGGATGAGCAGACAGCACAGCTGTATTTGGATAAGTATGCAGACTCGGCAGAGAAAATGGTGCTCGATTGATAAAAATGGTTTACCATGTCTCAATATAGGGTTATAATGAAATAACACAATGGATATACGACAGTCAAGGGGAAAGAGGAATTACAGGAATGACCATTTACATCTGTGATGATTCTAAAAGTGACCTGCTGCGGCTGAACCATCATCTGCAGGAGTATCTGTCACATCAGGATCAGAAGATTACGATAGAATCCTTTCAATCCGGAGAAGAGCTTCTTCGGCGATATGAGGAAACCATGGAGAAGCCATCACTTATCTTTCTGGATATCTATATGGATGATCCGGATGGTATGAGTGTGGCGCATACACTGCGTGAGGAGCATTATGAGGGCGGACTGATTTTTACGACAAGCTCGATGGAGCATGCCATGGACAGCTATAATGTAGATGCCCTGTATTATCTGCAAAAGCCCTATGACCATGAGGATTTCATGAATGCCATCCGCCGCTGCACATCCATCTTTGAAGGAACCTCGAAGCAGTACCGGATCAATGTGCAGGGGAAGGAGCTGCAGATTCCGCTGAGGGATATTCTGTATTTTGAAACAGGCCGCCATGTGACACTGATCCATACGCTTACCGATACCATTTCCATAACGAAAGTTCTGTCCGAGGTCTGCGAAGACTTTGAACAGAATCCGGAGTTCCTTAAGGTGGGACGCAGTTATCTCATTAACCGTCTGTATGTCCGGAATGTGGACCCGGCAGAGATTGAAATGATGAACTCAGCGGTGATTCCGATCCCGGTCCGGCTTCAAAGAGAGATCCGGCAGCAGCTTAAGGAAGACAGGTTCTCAAAGACGTAACGACATGCTCCCATAGATCCAGTGTATCCGGAAAGAGAGCCATCAGGGTATCCTTCTGGTGAGCCCTGGATGCCATTTCCAGTTGATAAAATTTCTCTCCAAGCTCCATGTGCCCGATTCCACGGGACTCGCCCTTTAGCTGGTGAGCCAGATTGGTGAAGGCATCAAATTGGCTGCCTTCGGAGAGAGTTTTCCTGCGTGTAAGCAATAAATCCCTTTTAACATCATATTCTTCTGTAAAGCACTTCAATACTTCCAGATAAAAGCTCCAGTCATTGCCGGCATAGGACAGTCCCTTTGCTACATCAATCCCCATGCGGGAAAGCTGCCCGGTAAGGATTGCGTCACCTGTTGCGGGAACATTTTCGGCAGCTGCTTTTGCTTTATAAGATTAGGGTGTCAAAAGCCCATTTTAATATTTGATTTTGCTTGTACCTTGAAAATTTAACACGAATTTGTGAAAGATATGATTTTTGCGCCTATGATTCATTGATATTTCGAAACTATGGTACATTGATATTATGCTGTTTTCTTATTTGAAGCATGCGAATCTAAGCTATTGGTATAATCTAATAGCTTTTGAAAATCTAATGCTGCTATTTTAAATCCGAAGAATAACCGAGTGCGTTTTTTGCCATGCACAGGTATCTTGTCCACATGATATCTTCGACGAAGAAGAGAGGGAATTGCTTCTACTCCATTTCTAAATTTTGCATATTCAGAAAATTCTTCCGTTTGCATGTACTGTAATTGTTTTGCACGACCAACGGATTTCCAAGATACTTCCTTTCGGACTCGTGTTTTTAGAAAACGTGGCTGACACCGTTCTTTGTAAGGACATCCTTCGCAGTCACTTATCCGAAAATACGCAACGGAACGATCATTGCCCGGATCATAGATGCAGTCTTCAGGTACACAATTATTCTTACATTTGATGAGATATTTGCCATCATCGGTAAAGACAAAATCAGCATATATTTCATCTGGTTTTCGTCCTGTGAAATTGGTTGTTACAAGCTTTAGATTATGTTCAGATGCTAAACGTGAGTTTTCTTCTCCGCTGTATGCCCCATCGGCAACAATAAAAGAACCATCAGAAAAATCTTTTTTCTCATTAAGATAATCTTTCATAAACTGATTATCTGCGTAGGTATTTTGCTGGTAATCGTAGTCAATGACCAGACTGCTTTTTTCTCCGACAGCTTCAACTACGTTTCCAACGTATCCAAGATGTTTGCCACCTGCTTTATAGCGGAAAGTGGCTTCTGGATCAGAAGGATTAAGCAATACTTCTGAAGGATTTTCAACTTCCTCTTTTTGTCGAAGCCGCCTTGAGCCATCATCATCAATGATCGTGCGTTCCTTTAATAGGCGAATAAGAAGCTGATACTCGCTTGTATCATCAAAATCACCGGTTGAATCACAAATCTTTATCAGGATATCTGCATCTTTCATCACAATAACGGTTCTCTCAGTTGCATCCATATCCCGCTTGTGATAAATGCATTTATTATAATCATCTTTTTCAATATAATGATGTTGTTCATCCGGAATTTTTGTTCCACGCTCATCCATTATTTTGCAAAGATTAGCAACACAAGTGTAAAACAATTCAAGTAATGAGAGGTTTCTGATATTTGCAGCAACCATTAAACTGTCCATACGTTGTTTATCCGGAGTGATATCCATAAAATCAGATATTTCTTTTGCCATTTTTACAACACATTCATGAATAAGATCAACATCATGCTCTGTTTCGTAAGAAAGAACCCTTGCTCTAAACCTGCTGAGGGTTCTGTCACTAATTGGCTGCTCTTCAAAACTGGTTGTGTGAAGTGCATACTGATAGCGAATATCAAATGCCATAGCTTCAACGATCTCATCGTCAGTAACATTAAGAGCTTCTTTTAGAATCAGTGCCCCAACAATCACATTGACCGGAGTATTAGGTCTGGATGCTTTTTCACTGTAAAGAACAGAAAAAATATTTTCATCAATAGCAGGAAAAACTTTGTCAGCAAAAGTTTTTGCCCATGATTTTTCTAACATTCGTTTTTCACGTTCTGTAAGATTAAAAGTACTGTCTAAAACAGTGAGCTGTTGATTATCATTTTTAACAAAAGACATATGGATCACCTCATAAAATGCTACCTACATTTTACCAAAGAATCCAATGTTTTTACATATCGTGTTAAGTTTTCAAGGTACAAATTTATATCAAAGGTAATAAACCTTTTGACACCCTAATCTTTATAAGAAATCCCGGTTTCTTTCCGGATATTTTCAATATTTTCATCGGCGAACCGGATGAGATTTTTGGGAAGATATTGATAAATAATCGCTTCCAACTGCTTTCCTTCGACCGGCTTTTCGAGAAAATCATCAAATCCCTCTTTAAGATAAACATCCCGTGCACCCGGATAGGCATTGGCGGTAACGGCAATGACCTTGCTGTCTGTACAGAGATGTCCGCTGCGCTTTTTCATAATATGAAGTGTTTCGATTCCATCGAGCTCCGGCATGAGATGATCCATAAAGATCAGGTCAAAATGACCGGCGGCAATGGCATTTAAGCATTCTTTTCCGCTTTCTGCAAGGGTGACCTGTACCTGCAGGTATTTTAAGAGCCCCTGGAAGACAAAGCGGTTCATCTGATTATCATCGACTACCAGAATCCTTGCCTCCGGCGCGGTAAAGCGGGGAGGCGCAGGAGAGAGCGTTTCCGGATCTTCCCCGTCTTCTTCCGAAAACCGGGAAAAGCCTCCAAGCTCTGCAGGATCTGCAATCTGTTGGAGCAGCTCAAAGGAAAAGATCGAACCCACACCGTATTCACTGTCAATCATTAATTGGCTTCCCATCTGCTGCAATAGCTGGCTGGCAATCGAAAGACCAAGCCCTGCACCTTCTATATTCCGATTGCGCTTCTCATCCACACGGCAGAAGGCATTGGTGAGGTGGGCAATATCCTCCTTACGGATTCCAATACCGGAATCCTCGACCGATACGGTAATGGATACGGAATCTCCGAGACGCTCTTTCTGGGAAATACATAAACGGACATAGCCTTCATTGGTATATTTCACCGCATTCGTCAGCAGATTAAACAGAATCTGCTGGAATTTGAGATCATCACCAATGAGCTTTGCAGGGAGATGTTCATCAATAAAGATCTCCAGACGGAGATTTTTGTTGTTTGTCTGCAGCCGGATGACATCCAGCGTATTGCTTAACAGCTTACCCGTTTCATACGTAACAGGCTGCAGCTTCTGGTTTCCCTGTTCCATACGGGAATAATCAAGAATGTTGTTCACAAGAGATAACAGGAGGTTGCCGGATTTCTTGATGTTTCCGGCATATACACGGATCTGAGGTTCGCTGGATTCGCGCATAATCATCTCGTTCATACCTAACACGGCATGAATCGGGGTGCGGATTTCATGGGACATATTGGCAATAAAGGTACTTTTGGCGAGGTTGGCTTCCTCTGCCTTGCGGGCCATTTCATTCAGCTCCTGAATATGGAGCTGCTGGTTGGTGTCATCGGTTATTTCAATGAGATACCCCTGGATGCGGCTTCGCTTTCCTATGGTAAAATAACTGAGCCGGCATTTGAGAATGCGGTCATTTCTGGTATAATATCTGGGTTTCTTGGTATCCGGGTTAAAACACAGTACCCAGTTGCCGAATTCTTCATACAGAAATTCCTCTTTGGGCGGAATCCTGTGATCCATCAGGAGATGCTCCAGCTCCGGAAAATATTTTCTGGCGACGTCATTGCTTCCGATGTATTTTCCATGGCGGCTGAACGATACATAGCCATATTCGCGGCGTTCCTCACGGATGTGTTCGGCATTAATGGACAGATCATAGAGATTTGTTCTGCGGAACAGCACAAATAAAAGCACCATATTCAGCACATAGGCAAAGGGAAGAAGCTGGATTTCGCATGCGGTCAAGCTTTCGATGGCATAAACCGCCATACAGAACAGCTCCGTGGCCAGAAGGAAAAAGGTATTGACATAGGAAACCTTATTCCTGTTTCGGAATGCGTAGACCATAACACCAAGATCAATGAGGGCATAAACAACAATCAGACAGGTATAAAGAATATGAGCCGGTCCATCCTGTGTAATGAGGAAGGTGACACCATGACGCCGGACAATGGAGACATTGCTGTAATAAATGGTGCTGTAGCCGCCGGTATAGGCAAGCCCCAGAACTACAAATCCGGCAATGGACATGGCAGTAACCATAAAGGCCGGAACTTTGATCCGGCAGAACTGGGCAACCGCAAGGAACATAAATAAGGTAAGGAAGGTTCCGTCCAGATAGGCAATCCGGTTTGCTAAAAGAGCCTCCTCCAGATTGTGTGACATGGCAAGCTGCCAGTAACCGAAGTTGACAATTGCGGTAGTCATGGTAGAAAGTACGTGATAATTTCCGCGATACTGGCTGGTTGCGGCGAGAGTCAGAATTAACAACAAAACAGAGAATGCAAAGGCTGCAAAATACAAAGCGACCATGAAAAAGTTTCCCTCCTCATTTTCCTGCGTATACTAGTATAATACAAAAAGGGAGTACAATTACTCCCTTTTTGTATATGTGGTTTACAGATAAGCTGTGAAATAATTCTGTATTACTGAATAATTACATATAATTATATGCTTATGTGCTTAATTACATTGCATCAACAACAGAGTCAAGAACCTCTAACAGAGCAAGAATGGAATCATTTAATACTTCAGCATCCTCTTCTGTGATGGTGTCCTGGGAGATTTCACCCATCTGGGTCATAATATCCTGAGTTTCGTTCAGAGCTGCTTCGATGTCGTCGTTCTGTTCTACTTCGTCAGACATATAAGCGTCTGATACAGCATCATAGGCTTCGGATAATGCAGCAAAGTTGTCCTGTAAGGTGGCGAAGGATTCATCGGAGCATCCCTCGGAAGCTGCGTCAGCAGAAGCGTCTGTTTCAGTCATACCATCAACAAGTAAGGATAAAGCATCTAAAATGTCAAGCATTGCGGAATTCAGAGTTTCAGCATCTTCTTCGGTAATGGTATCCTGGGAGATCTCACCCATCTCATTGATTACATCTGCAGCCTGGTTCATTACATCCTCGATGGAATCGTCAGCTTCAATCTCATCGCTTTCATACAGATCCTTAACAGCGTTGTAAGCTTCTACCATGCTTGCGTAATTGTCCTGTAAAGCGGAGAAGGTTTCATCGGAACACATTCCGTCTGCTGCGGAATCCTCTGCGGTATCCTCTTCCTCTACAACTTCCTCAGCTGCGGTGTCGGTGCTGGTCTCTTCAGAGCCGCCGCCACATGCGGTAAGCATGGACATTACCATAGCTCCTGTCAATAATACTGCTAATAACTTCTTTTTCATAATAAATTTCTCTCCTTTTCTTTTCGATTGCCGCCCCTAACGGCACTTTTGCATTTTAACCGCATTATCAGGAAAAAGCAAGGGCATCTGCCAAATTGTAATCAAAAGTGCCAGATTGTGTAACAGTTCAGCCATGCAGAAATGATTGTATAAGATGACCGTGGGAGCTTGCTCACGAAGGACAGCTTATGAATGAGCATGGCTGAACGTTTACACAGCCTGTAAACCATAAACCCAGATAGATATCGACAATTTCCGGAGCGCTTTTTTATAGTTTCCCAACCACTGCTATGCTATAAACATCATAGAAGAGGAGAGAACTTTATGAAAAAAACATATGTAACAGACATGACAGTAGGAAAGCCTTTGGGATTACTGGTATCCTTTATGCTTCCTTTATTAATAGGAAATATCTTTCAGCAGTTGTATAATATGGTGGATTCTATCATTGTAGGACAATATGTCGGTGCGGATGCGCTTGCTGCCGTTGGTGCAACGGGATCCTTGAATTTCCTGATCTTCTCCCTGTGCGGAGGTATGGCGAACGGTACCGGTGTAGTTATTTCCCAGCATTTTGGCGCAGGAAAGAACGATCAGGTGAAGAACACCATCATCAACGCGGCTTATATCATGCTGTTCTGTGCGGTCCTGATGGGAGGCATTGGCGTCATTTTTGCAAGAAAGATTCTGATCTTTTTAAATACACCGGATAACATTCTGGACAGCTCGACCTTATATATGACGATCATCTGCTGTGGAATTCTGGGTGTGAGCCTTTACAATGCGGTATCTGCTATCCTGCGTGCGGTAGGAGATTCCAAGACACCGTTGTATTTTCTGATGGTATCGAGTGTGGTTAATATTGTACTGGACTTATTGTTTATCCGTGGCTTTTCCTGGGGGGTGGCAGGCGCTGCGTTCGCAACCATTATTGCGCAGCTGATCTCCGGTATCGGAAGCCTGATTTTCGCTCTGCTAAAGAATCCGTTCTTCAGGATTGAAAAGAAATACCGTTCCCTGAACCGTGGAATTATCTGGCAGTGTATCCGTATGGGTGTGCCGCTGGCCTTTCAGAGCTCACTGATTGCGATTTCCTGTGTGGCACTGCAGAGCGTTGTGAATACCTTTGGATCAGTCGTGGTTGCTGCCTTTACTGCTACAAGCAGGATTGAACAGCTGGTACAGCAGCCTTACAATTCCCTGGGTATGTCGGTTTCTACCTATACCGGACAGAACATCGGTGCCGGTCAGCTGGAGCGTGTGAAAAAGGGTTACCGGATAGCATTCCTTTTAATGGCTGTCTTTTCCTTTACCATGCTTCCGCTTGCACAGTTCTTTGGCAATCCGATCATGCGCCTGTTTGTCAGTGAGCCTGAGGTTATTGAAATGGGAGCGCATGCCTTAAAGCTTACGAGCTGGTTTTACCTGCCGCTTGGCATGATTTATATTACGAGAGGCCTGTTAAACGGAGCCGGAGATGCAGCCTTTGCGTTTATGAATGGAATCATCGAAATGATGGGAAGAATCTGCTTTGCAAAGCCGTTAACCCTGATCCCGCAGGTCGGAGTCTGGGGCGTATGGCTGGCAACTGCCTTTACCTGGCTGCTGACCGGAGTACTCACGTTTCTGCGGTATTTACAGGGTAAGTGGAAGAAGCATGTTACTCCAAAGGAGACCAGGCAGGAGGAGCTTGTTGAGGTCTGATCAGAGGATCCGGTTAAGTTCGCAATAATATGATGAGCATCAGGAGGGGGATCGCTTATGGCGGTCCTCCTGTTTTGATTCTATAAAGCAAAAGCTCCGCAGGGATGTGCAGCTCGCGGAGAAGAAATTCGTTGCTTTGCAACACTGTGTGCGCGAAGAGTTTGTAAGCGAATTCTTTAATAATCAGGAAAACAATTCTGTACATTCCTCTTACAAATCGTTATTATGTAACTATTCAGAGCCATGCAAATTATGACAAGCTGGACGTCGAATGCTCACATTTGTAAGGACATTTGGCATAATTTATATGGCGAAGTAACCACATGAGGTAAACTACGTTGCGTTAGCAACGGTTTTACGAATGTGGTTCTGAATAGTTACGTTATTATTAAATAAGTAGAAGGGTCACTGTGAGAGTACGGGGCAGTTACGCAGAAGGCTATAAGGAGCAGAACATGAAGACAATCGTAATGGGAATTCTCGCCCATGTGGATGCAGGGAAAACAACACTGTCGGAAGCAATGCTGTATGAAAGTGGTGTCATCCGCAGTATAGGGCGTGTAGATAAAGGAAATACCTATCTGGAAAGGGATAATCAGGAGCGGGAGCGTGGAATCACGATTTTTTCCAAGCAGGCGGTGCTGCCTGTGCATGAGGACAAACTGATTCTGTTAGATACGCCGGGACATGTGGATTTTTCCGCAGAAGCGGAACGTACCCTGCAGGTATTGGATCTGGCGGTGCTGGTGGTAAGCGCAGCGGACGGGGTGCAGGGACACACGATGACGCTGTGGAAGCTGCTTTCCCGGTATCATATCCCGGTCTTTCTGTTTGTGAATAAGCTCGATCAGCCGGGCACGGATGCGGATGCGGTATATAAGGAGCTGCAGGAGCGCCTGTCCGGAGAATGCGTGGATTTCCGGCTGCCGCATGGGGATGCCTTTATGGAAAGCGTTGCCATGTGTGGTGAGGAAGCCATGGAGCAGTATCTGCAGACCGGTGAGGTTTCGAGGGAGAGCATTGCGCGTCTGATCCGGGAGAGAAAGCTGTTTCCCTGTTTCTTTGGCGCTGCGTTGAAGATGGAAGGCGTGAAGGAGCTCCTTGAAGGGATTGACACCTATGGAGAGCCGGCTGCTTATCATACGGAATTCGGGGCAAGAGTCTATAAGATTACACGGGATCCGCAGGGAAACCGGCTGACCCATATGAAAATCACGGGCGGGCAGCTCCCTGTTAAGACAGTGATTACCGGAAAGAACCGGCAGCAGGAGGGATGGCAGGAAAAGGTGAACCAGATCCGCTGCTACAACGGAGAAAAGTTCGAGCTCGCAGACTGTGTGCAGGCAGGAACGATCTGTACGGTGACCGGACTTTCGCAGACTTATATCGGACAGGGACTTGGTGTGGAAACGGAGCAGACGCATCCTCTGCTCGAACCGGTAATGAGCTATCGTGTGTTGCCGGAACAGGAAAATCAGATGAACACCGTCATCGAAAAGCTGCATCTGTTAGAGGAAGAGGATCCTCTGTTACAGGTGAAATGGAATCCGCATACGAAGGAGCTGACGGCGCATGTGATGGGACCGGTACAGATTGAAATTCTTGAACGGATCATGAAGGAACGATATGACATCAACGTCACCTTTGGCAAGGGAAGAATTCTTTATAAAGAAACCATTGCACCGGAAGCACAGCCGGTAGAGGGAGTCGGACATTATGAGCCGCTGCGTCATTATGCAGAGGTACATCTTCTTTTGCAGCCGGGAGAGCCCGGAAGCGGATTTGTCTGTGATACCGACTGCAGTGAGGATGAGCTGGACCGGAACTGGCAGAGGCTGGTGCTCACCCATCTCATGGAAAAGGAATACCGTGGCGTTCTGCTTGGAGCACCGGTTACGGATATCCATGTCACATTAAAGAGCGGCAGGGCACACCAGAAGCATACCGAGGGCGGTGATTTCCGGCAGGCAACCTACCGGGCTGTCCGTCAGGGACTGATGCAGGCAGACTGCCGGATTTTAGAGCCGTTTATGGAATTCCGGCTGGAGCTTCCGGAGGAGTATGTGGGACGTGCCATGACGGATCTGTCGAATGCCGGAGCAGTTTTTCGTAATGAAGTGGAGCGCGCAGGCTACAGTGTGTTAAAGGGTCGGGCTCCGATGGAAACGATTGGGGACTATGGACAGATGGTGATTTCCTATACCAGAGGTCAGGGGATCTGGTCTATGACATTTGACGGGTATGGTCCCTGTCACAATCCGGAGGAGGTCATGGAAGAATGCGGTTATGATCCGGAGCGGGATGTGTATAATACGGCAGATTCCGTGTTCTGTGCACACGGAGCAGGATTTGTCGTGCCATGGTATGAGGTGCCGGAATACATGCATCTTCCGGGGATTCTTTCACAGAGAAGAATGCAGGAAGATGCTTTGGCTAAAGAGATCGGACGAAGGAAGCAGACTACCATCACAACGACACTGGGAACGGAGGAGGTGGATGCCATCATCGACCGGGCTTCGGGGGCGAACCGCAGAAGGGATAAGCAGGAGGCCGGGAGTGTGCAGAAGCCTGTTGCACGCACGGTGGAGGCAAAGCCCTATGAATACCGTCCGAAGGAGAGAAAGGCGGAATACCTTCTGGTGGATGGCTACAATGTCATCTTTGCATGGGAGGAATTGAAGGAGCTGGCAGAGGTAAATCTTGACAGCGCCAGAGGACAGCTCCTTGATCTTTTATGCAATTATCAGGCGATTGACGGCAGGGAGCTGATTGCTGTTTTTGATGCATACCGTCTGCAGGGACACCCGACGGAGTGCCTTGATTATCATAACATTCATGTCGTGTATACCAAAGAGGCAGAGACGGCGGATCATTACATTGAACGGTTTACCCATGAATATTCGAAGAAGTATCAGATCACCGTCGTGACCTCGGATGGTCTTGAGCAGGTGATTATTATCGGTCAGGGGTGCCTGTTGATTTCTTCGCGCGAGTTCCATGAGATTGTAAAAAAAGACTCCAGGGAAACCATGGAGACCTTTGAACGGGATGAGAAAAGGGAGCGCAGGCTTACGGTACCGTTCCCGGAAATTCCGGTGCGCGATCCGTAATGCAGCTTATTTTATATCTTACGGAGCAGGTCAGCAGCCCTAGTAAATAGCCTCGACATCCGTGATTTCATCGTTTTCCACGCGGAAGCTCCAGATGGAGTGACCGGGGAGACGATGCTCGGTAAGATAGTAGCGGTCGTCAATCTGCGTAAGGCTGTACGGGGTGCCGCCTCCTAAAAAGCTTGCATAGACATCCTCGTAATTGCCCTTTTCAAGATCCTTCAGATGCTTCACACGGATCAGCGTGGCAAAATCCTGATTTCCGGTGATGTCGGTGGAAACCGTAATATAGTAATAATTCTGGATCTTTTCCAGCTGGATCATGCCGGCAATTGCGTCGGGAACCGGATAGCGGTTTAATACCTCGAAGGTGTAAAGGTCGGCCTCGATAATGTTGGAATTGCCGGAGACAAAGTAAATCCGGTCATCCAGAATCGTAAAGGAGCGCACATAAACACCGTCAAGCTCCGGGATACTGAAAATCTTCGTCAGATACATGCGCGTGGAATCGTCTGTGTGGCGGAAAAGGAACATTTCCCCGCTTTGGGAGCTCCATGCATAAAAGGTGTCGGTATAATCATCGTATATGATGTAATGAGGCCGGTTGCCGATTCCGGTGAATTCCTGTGTGGGCACATAAACGGTTTCATCGCTGTTGTTTTGCATCTTTTCCATAATCAGAACCCGGTTATTTTCAGTATCGTCAATCAGATAGACATTGCCGTCGCTGGCAATCGTATGTCCCATGGAAAGGTCATTAGTCATCACCTTCCACAGGTACAGAGGATCGGTCAGATTGTCGTGGTAGATGACCTGATTGTGATAGCAGTCCACGATGAAATACTGATCGTCCAGTCTGGTAATATAGGTCGGAACGCTCAAAGAGCCGTTGGGATTTGTGGGAATCGTTTCATAGTCTGCAAGGTCGTAGGAGAGCAGCTCCGACTCTCTTACATAATCCGTGCCATCGTAAGGCGTGGCAGGCTCCGGACGGGAAGAGGCGCAGCCATTTAAGCAAAGCGTGCTGAATAGGAACAGGAATAAGGTTAAAATCGTATATTTTCTCAGTTTCATTGACAACTCCAATACAAATCCATCATAATAAAATCAATTGTACGCTTACTATACACTTTTTTTGAGCGGCAGACAAGAGAAACAGTTGGGGAGGCAGCTTATGCGGGAAGAAAATAAACAAATGCGGATTCTGTCAGCAATCGGTATGATTCTGGTCGTAGCAGGACATCTTGGATATTCCTTGTTTGATGTGGGTGGGCTGTTTCCTTATTATTCGTTCCATGTGTTTATTTTTCTGTTTGTTTCCGGTTATTTTTACCGGGAGGAAGCGGAGCAGCATCTCCTGCGCTATATTGGTAAAAAGTGCAAAGCGTTGCTGCTTCCTTATTTCATCTGGAATCTGGTCTATGGAATTCTGGCAGTGTTTCTGCACCGCACGGGCTTTTCCATTGGAGGAGAACTGACGCTGTGGAATCTCTTTATAGAGCCGTTCGTGAGCGGGCATCAGTTTCTGTATCAGTTCCCGGCATGGTTTGTCCCGGCACTGTTTTTGATTGAGGTTCTCAATGTACTTGGCAGGAAGGTGCTGTCTTTTCTTCATTTAAAGAAGGAATGGCTGATCTTCGCGGTATCTCTCCTACTCGGAATTGCTACGGTTGCGCTTGCAAAGGGAGGACATGTCTGGGGATATTATAAATTTCCCGGAAGACTTCTTTTTATGATGCCGGGCTTCCAGCTGGGACATATTTATAAGGAAAAATTAGAGAACAGGGTAAATAAAATCAGTGATGGCCGGTACTTTTTTGTTGTAGTGGGAGTCCAGCTTCTGACTACAATATGCTGCCGGGGGCTTGCCTTCAGTGCAGTATGGGTAACCGGGTTTGCCAATGCCGCCTTTATTCCTTATCTTACTGTGGTGACCGGAATTGCATTCTGGCTGCGGATCTCGGACTGGATCAGCAGAATTCCGTCTGCTTGTTCATGGTTCATGGAAATCGGAAGACATACCTATGCCATTATGATGCATCATGTGTTCTGGTTCTTTGTGGTGAATTCGATCTGTTATCTGCTTTCCCGTACCACTGTGTGGTGTGCGGAATTTGACACCGCACAGTTCTTTTCTGATATCAATTATGTTTATGCGATTAGCGGAAGTGATGTGGGAAAATGGTTTTATCTTGCATTGGGAACAGGAATGCCGTTGCTATTGGCAAATGGAACACAATATATTGTGGGCAAGAAAATTAGCCGGAAATAACGTTCAACGAAATTTCGGGCTAATCCTGAAAAATGAGTTGACGTCTGTTGAAAGCTATGGTATTCTACAAACACTTTCTTTGAAGGACAAGTAAATACGAATTTGAAATAAAGGGTATCTTTCTGTGATTTTCACAAAGGGTGCCTTTTTTGTACCAACCGGTTTTCAATGAGTACAGATTACAAATCAGACAAAGAAAGGAAAGTAACGTGAGAAAATTTGAATTAATTTTAAGAAGAACCAGAAATATCGGACAGAAAAAGAAGCGAAGAGTTGTAAGCAGGAATAAAAAGGGAAGAATGGCAGCAGCCTTTTTCGGCATGCTGATGACAGGAACCTTATTGCTTTCAGGAATGGGAATGCAGGCTTCGGCACAGACCATAAGGCATGAACATTCCGGAGATGCACAGAATGGAGGTGAATGCTTTTCAAACCCTGTATATCATGCCCATGAAGGAAATGAAACAGAAGGTGGCAGCTGCTACAGCACTCCGGTTTATCATGTACATACCGGGGATGAGGTAAACGGAGGCGGCTGTTACGGAGAAGAAACGGTGCATACCCATGAGGGAAGCACGAGCCAGGGCGGAGCCTGCTATACGGCAATTTACCATAGCCATAGTGATTCCTGCTATGCAGAAGGGAGCCACAATAGCTCCTGCTCTTCCCACATTGAATTTCATCCTTATGACTGCGGAAGTGTGCATGACTGGGATGGAGACGGACATGGCTGTGACGGCTTTACGGCATATGACTGTGGGGGACACCGTTATCTTGCCTGTGGAAGAGGGGGCAGCATTACGGGCTATCGCTTTTCCTGCAGCATGACCGAGGGACAGATCACCGGGTATCAGATGAACTGTGGGAAGACAGAAGAAACGATAGAATCCTATGAGCTTACCTGTACGAAAACACCGGAGGATATTGATTATTATGAGAAAACCTGTGGCAGGGAAGAAGGAGAGGAGATCTATATTCCTGATCCACCAAAGGAGAATACCGGTGACAATGGTAATTCCTCCGGGCAGGAGGGGGAAGGAGATGGCAATGGAGGAAGTGATGGAAATGATGGAAATGGCGGAAATGAAGGCGGTGAGGAAGTCCCTGACGAGCCACTGCCGACACCGGTTCCTTCGGCAGAA
>ERZ1027188.396-NODE-396-length-17958-cov-5.316539_pt1 | contig 17958 bp, 17 predicted proteins | sample MGYA00519273_ERZ1027188 | MGnify/ENA primary metagenome ERZ1027188 (study PRJEB26926, sample SAMN06164623) | human gut metagenome | biome: ENVO:00009003; feature: ENVO:2100002; material: ENVO:00002003 | host: Homo sapiens | place: USA | collected 2012 ... | reverse complement strand
CTATTCGTCGGCAGCGTCAGATGTGTATAAGAGACAGCTCCTGTACCTGTTCGATTTCATCCTGTGAAACAACCAGCACAATTTCATCAATAAAGCTTTCTTCAAAAGCTTTCAGGGAATAGTATAAGACCGGTCTGCCCGCAATCTCCATATACTGCTTCTTCACGCCGGCATTCATGCGCTTCCCGCTTCCTGCTGCAAGAACCACAGCTGCCGTCCGGTATGACTTGTCCATTTTCATCAGATACGCTCTCCAAGCTTCAAAGAAGGCACCGCATTCAGGTCATAGCCATGACGTACCCCTTTGCAATACTCATAATATCCTGCAGCCCCAATCATTGCCGCATTATCAGTACAAAAAACGGGAGACGGATGATAGAACGTAATATTCCGCTGTGCACACGCTTTTTCAAAGGCTGCACGAAGTGCGGAATTGGATGCCACACCGCCTGCAATCGCAAATTTATCGTAGCCATACTTCTGCACAGCATCCATGGAATGCTCTACCAGTACATCAACAACCGCCTTTTGAAAAGAAGCTGCCACATCCGGAACACAGATGGTCTCTCCCTTCATCTCACAGGAATTAAGATAATTCAGCACTGCGGATTTCAGGCCGCTAAAGCTGAAATCATAAACGGCATCTCCGACCTTTGCTCTCGGGAAATGAATGGCATCAGGATTTCCTTCCTTTGCCACCTTGTCAATCTTCGGTCCCCCCGGATAGCCTAACCCAATGGCACGTGCCACCTTATCAAAGGCCTCTCCCGCCGCATCATCCCGTGTTCTACCAATGATCTCATACTCCCCATAATCCTTAACCACAACAAGATGCGAATGTCCTCCGGATACCACCAGACAGATAAACGGAGGCTCCAGATCCTTATTTTCAATATAATTGGCACTGATATGTCCTTCGATATGATGTACTCCGACAAGCGGTATTCCTGTTGCAAAGCTGATTGCCTTAGCAGCGGATACCCCGACTAAAAGAGCTCCCACAAGTCCCGGACCATAAGTTACCGCAATCGCAGTCATCTCCTTAAGCTTCTTTCCGCTATCTCTAAGTGCCTGCTCTATCACCTGATTAATTTTCTCAATATGCTTTCTGGATGCAATCTCCGGAACCACACCGCCATATTCCGTATGAAGTGCAATCTGTGTATAAATCACATTAGAAAGCACCTCCCGTCCGTTCCTTACAACTGCTGCTGCCGTTTCATCACAGGAGCTTTCAACTGCCAGTATGTAAACATCCCTTTCCATGTTCAACCCTCACTTATTGTGTTACTGCCACTCATGCCTCATTCCGGTAATCTTATCGTTCCTTTGCCGCCTCCCAGCCATAAATTTTCCAATGGCCCATGTCATCCTTGCGAAGCAGGAATATTTCCCTGGCAAGTCCGGCTTCCTTACCGGATCGTATGGTATAGGTGCAGCTCAATCTCGCCCAGCTTCTTCCACCGGCATCAAAATAATCCACATCCGTTGCCGATGCAACACTGTAGCTTGTCACCCGTAAGTTCTTATCCTTCATCGTCTTGATATCCCAGCGCAGATTCTTCTGGTACTGATCCGGTGTATTATTGGCGATCAGCTCCTCATCGTACAGCTTCTCTATCTGCAGGGCAAGCTGTGTCAGTTCCTCATCAGTATAGTCCTCACTGTAGAAGCACACCGTAATATCACTGTATAACTTCAAAACCTCTCTCGGAGTCGGGGGATAATCATCATCAATATTCTTTAACAAGAGCTTCTGTACAGCCGATACGGTAGTTTCGGTGTCTTCCGCAGCTTCCTTGGGTTTGCGGTTTGATAAATAAAAGTAATATCCCACTACCAGTGCGATCAGAACCAGTCCAATCAGGATTCCTTTTATGGCCCTGCGTCCTCTTTGTGACATATGATTCCTCCCTTCTTTTTCTCTTCTCCATATTTTTTATTATTTACTATGAATTCATAACTTCGAAATTACGATTACCACTCATTCTGTCAATTCATATTTTATCAGAATTACGATTTTCTTTATATGGTCCATGAGTATCACGAAACCTCATCTTTAAAGTTAAGCTCAATGGTCTTGCCATCCTTACAGACTTCGACTCTTGGGAAAATCTTCCGGGCAGCATCCAGATACTCCTCCGGTCGATTGAGCGACGGGCTGTAATGTGTCAGCCACATCCGGTCAACATCCGCCTGTCTTCCTATCTCAGCTGCCTCATAGAAGGTCATGTGCTTTTTCTCTTTGGCCTTCTGCTGCTTATCCGGCTCCCCATACATTCCTTCACAGATAAAAAGATCCGAATTCTTCGCATGCCCGACAATTCCCTTCGTCGGTCTGGTGTCGGTACAATACGTAACCTTCAATCCCTTACGTGCCTGTCCTAAAACCATTTCCGGCACATATGTCATTCCATCAATTTCAATGGTTTCACCTTTCTGTAAGCGGCTCCAGTAGCGACGTTCAAGTCCCAAACTGACAGCCTTGTCAACATCAAATTTACCAATCCGGTCAATCACAATACTGTAGCCATAGCAGGGAACATTGTGGTTTACCTTAAAGGCTTCAATCCGGAAACCATCCATGTGGATCGTCTGCTCCGGCTCGGTAAGCTCCAGACAATCAATGGCAAACGGCAGCTCCGGTGCAATGATCCGCAGAGATGCCACAACCCTGCACAGACCCTTCGGTCCCACCAAAAGAAGCGGCTCTGTCCGTTCTGCATTTCCCATCGTGAGAAGCATTCCCGGAAGTCCGCTGATATGGTCTGCATGAAAATGGGTAAAGCAGATGACATCGATCGGTTTGGGGCTCCACCCCTTTTCCTTCATTGCGATCTGGGTTCCTTCCCCACAGTCCATCAAGATACTTGTCCCATTATATCTTGCCATCATGGATGTAAGCCATCGATATGGGAGCGGCATCATTCCGCCTGTTCCCAATAAGCATATATCCAGCATAATTTAACCTGTTCCTCCCTGATTACCGTCTGCTGCTTTCAAAGGAGCTCCTGTACCTCCTCCTTTGTGACCTCTACGGCAAATCCTTCTATTAGTTTATTATAACATTCCTCACACAGATCAAAGGAATGACGGATTCCATCCTTATTACTGAAGTAACCGAACTGCTGGTTTCCTTCAAAAACACCTTCCATCAGAATTCCATTTTTGACTTTTAAAGCTTTACCACACTGGTTACATACCACCTGCTTCAGAATGTTTTTCCCTTCGTCCATATAAATACGCATCGTTTTTCCTCCTTACAATACCATTATACAGAAACTTTTTCTATGAACCAGTGGTAAGTGTTTCATGTTTTGTCTATCTTTTCCACATAATCAGTGCATCTTCCTTCGGTTTCTCATAGAAGTCCGGGCGGATGCCCTCTCCCCGGAATCCGAATTCTTCATACAAATGAATGGCCGGAGTATTACTTACCCGTACCTCTAAGGTACAGTCCCCGATTCCATGCTCTGCAGCCTCTTTCAAGGCATGTGCAAGGAGTTTTCCGGCTATGCCTCTTCTCCGGAACGGTGCATCTACTGCAACATTGGTGATTTCTCCTTCGCCTGCCATATTCCGCAGACCACAGCAGCCAAGAATCACCCCATCCTCTTCTGCTACATAATAATATGCATAATCCGCTTTCACCATTTCAAGGAAATCTTTCTCCTTCCATGGCATCGAAAATGTCCGGCTCTCAATCTCACTTACCGCCGTTACATCCTTTTCTTCCAAAGGGCGTATTGTAATCATTGCTTCTCCCTCTTTGCTGCCTTCTCCCGCTCTGCCTGGGAAAGCCGCAGATATTCCGGTGCATGATCTGCTGCCGGAACCACTTCCCCCTTACGCAGCTTTTCAAAAGCAAGGAATGCAAAGGAGGCTGCCCGCTGCCGGTTCATGTGTGCCGGTGCAAAGCTGTAGGGTACCTTCATCAGGTTTTTTAACTGCTCCGCAAATACCGGAACTCCATCACCTAAAAATATGATTTCCTTCTGCTGTTCATTACACTTCTCTGCAATTTCTTCAATCGGAACAGCACACGGGGAAAGAATGGGAACAAGAGTATAGTGAAAACGCTGCTCCTGTTCATCGCTTTGTCCGTCTTCGATATAAGAATACAAACCTGTGTAAACCTGATTCCGTCTGGCATCCATAATCGGACACACCACCTTGTCTGTCCCATACAGATTGCAGGCAAGACCATCCAGTGTCGGAATCTCTATAATCGGAATTTCAAGTGCAAGCCCAAGTCCCTTGGCAGTCGCAGAACCGATCCTCAGCCCGGTAAAGGAACCAGGTCCACTGGCAATTGCAATGGCATCTACCGTCTGTAAATCAAGATCGACCATCCTCTTTAATTCATCCAGCATGGGCAGTAAGGTCTGTGAATGTGTTTTCTTATACTGGACATTATATTCTGCAATTACTTCCTCATCTTGTACAATGGCAACGGAAGCAACCAGTCCCGAACTGTCAATTGCAATAATTTTCATTTCAGGTTCCTCTCAAAATCAGTTTTCTTTTAGGCAGCTTATGAAAGAGCCAGGCCGAACTGTTACTCTTTTTGTGATACTGTGATTTCACGATAATCAAATCCCTTTTCCAGATTCTTTTCAATCCGGATCTCCACATATCGCTCCGGCAGAAGCTCTTCAATCAGGTTCGCCCACTCAATCAGGCATACCCCGTCTCCGTAAAAATAATCCTCATACCCGATTTCATCCATCTCGGAAATATCACCGATCCGGTATACATCCAAATGATACAGAGGAATCCGTCCCTCTTCATAGATCTGTACAATCGTAAAGGTCGGACTGTTCACCGCATCTGAAATTCCGAGTCCCTCTGCCAGTCCCTGTGTAAATACCGTCTTGCCGACGCCAAGATCACCAACTAGCGTCAGTACACTGCCCGGTGCCACACTCTCACCAATCTGCTTTCCTAAAGCAAAGGTATCCTCAGGAGATTTCGAAATTATTTTATGTTTTTCAATCATGCTCTGTAAAATATCCTGTCCACTATTCATAATTCTCCTGTCAGTTCCCACGGATTTTTACCTTTTTCGGTGGCATATGTGTGGAAATCACTTCAATCAAAGCTGCCTTACGCTCTCCTAAATCCTTCTTTGGAAAAATGGAGGCATTGACCGGTGACGTATATAATACAATGCTCTTCGGTGTGGATACTGCCTTATATAAATTCTCCCATGCGATCTGCTCACTGGTATCCTTCTGGGAAACCGTCATTCCTTCTTCATTGAAGGTGTAATGTAATGGTTCCTTAAATGCAGGATTTGCAAGATACTGCTTCTTCGACCGGATAAATAATGTCCAGGGAAGATACACAAGCACCACCACACCAAAAATCAGGTATAACATACTGCCTGCCATAAAGTATGCTGCCACAAGCAGTGCACCTGCTATGGTTCCTAAAAGTCCTGTTGTTCCGGTATAAGTATGATATAACAGATAATCATATAAGACCCCCGGGGTAATCTTTACATCAAAGGAAACTTCCATTCTGCTTCTCCAAATCTTTCTTAATTAATATTTATTCTGCCTTACCTGCTTATTCAGCCTTACCTGCTGCACTAAATTCATGCTGCGTCTTCGACCTGCATTCATTGAGTACCTTACATAAAAAGCACCGGCAGGAAAGCCGATGCTTTTCTTCTATCCTATTATACTAAAAATCTCACAACATGCAAACAGGTTTTATTATTCGCGCATGGCTATTCATGCCGCAAGGCTTCAATCGGACTTAATTTAGCTGCTTTTCTGGCAGGATAAATTCCAAAGAAAATACCTACGCCGCAGGAAAAGAGGGTTGCGATAATCACAACCGCAGGATCCACGCCGGCTGTAACTCCCGCAATCGAGCAGACTCCCATTGCTCCGAGAATACCCAGAATAATGCCGATCACTCCTCCCATAAGAGTGATAATTCCTGCCTCAGCAAGGAATTGCAGCAGGATCGAACCGGTTCTTGCCCCCAGAGCCTTACGAATACCAATTTCCCTGGTACGCTCCGTTACCGATACCAGCATGATATTCATAACACCAATTCCTCCAACCAGCAACGATATTGCTGCCACGAAGGACACAAAAACCGTAATGATACTGAGGATCGAGTCAAACTGCGAGGACACATCGGTAAAGCTCTGCATCTGAATCTGGTTCTCCCCACGGACACCATGACGGGCTTCGAGCAGATTCAGGGCATCCTGCGCTACCTGCGTACAATAAGCACTGTTATCCGCAATCACATAAAACTCAGAAAAATCATCAATATCATAATATAATTTATTTCCCATAAAGCTTAACGGGCATTCTGCCGTAATGATCTCAGTTCCTCCGCCGGCCATTGAAATCAATGATGAAGCGGTATCCTTTCTTACTCCGATTACGCGCATTTCCTGAGTCACGCCCCAAAAGGTTGCCTCAAAGGTAAGTCCGATCACATCCGTTGTTCCAAAAAGAGAAACCGCGCTGCTTTCTGTGATTACACAGACATTGCCGCCTGCATCACAGTCATCCTGTGAAAAATATCTGCCCTTTACAATCGGTTCCGAAGATGTATACTGCAGGCCGGGATATCCGCCTGTCATACTGATATCAAAATTTCCTTTTGGCCCTTCTGCGGTTCCCCATGCAGACAGCTGTGGCGTAACTCCCTTTACATGGGCAACATTTGCTTCAATTGCATCGAAGTCTGCCTGGTCGAAGGTTACCGTAGTCTCTTTTCTTGTACTGTCAACATAAAAAGCAATCTGTCCGCCTGCGAGCCCTTCCAGCTCGTCATTAACCTGTCCGCGGACACCGTTTCCAATCGCAATAACCATAATCACGGAAGCAATACCAATGATAATACCGAGCATCGTGAGTACGGACCGTCCCTTATTACTCTTAATATTCATCAGTGCAATCTTAATATATTCCCAAATCTGTGCCATATCATCCGCTCCTGTTTACTGTGGCATTGCTGCAACGGTCATGCCTTCATAAAGATCTGCCGTAACACTTGTGACAATCTGCTCATCTGCGTTTAAACCATCTGTAATCTGTATCATGGTGTCAGTGGAAATCCCGGTCGTAACCGGCTTCTTTACGAGAATGTTATCTTCAACCACATAGACAAACTCACCATCCATATCTACATTCACTGCAGTGATCGGTACCAGAACCGCGTTTTCCACCTTCTCGGTATTGATAACAACCTTCGCTTCCACGCCAAGAATCACATCACTGTCCGGATTTAAAATCTTAATTTCCGCACCAACAACAGCCGCGCCACTGTTATTCTGTTCTGCCATCCTGTTAATCCTCAATACTTCTCCTTCATATTCCCTGCTGCCAATTGTTATGATAGCCTTCTGTCCTTCCTTAATCTTGGAAAGATCATATTTCGTCACGGTGATCCGGACTACCACATCTTCGGTGCTTTCCAGCTTCAGGAGCTGTGTTCCCTTCGCAGCAGCTCCTCCTTCTACGGCATTCATTTCGGTAACGACACCGTCAAACTCTGCCACAATGCCATTTTCTGCGGCATCAAGGTTTTCAAGCGAGTCCTCCACATCCATTGTCTGGGTTTTATTATTGGCTTCCAGCTCTTCCTTCGCCCCACCGGTTAATTTCCCGGCTTCTGCGGAGCTCTTCTGGGACTTCATTTCCGAACGGTATTCCTTATACTCAGACAGCATATCGTTATAGACTTCCAGTTCGTCCTGCCAGCTCTTGATCTGTTCATTGTTCTGCTGTTCATAATTGTTTAACTGTACCAGCTTCTGCAAATTCTGGTATTCATCGGAATCCGGCTGATCCTGCCAGTCAATCAGACTAATCTGCAACAGGGCCCCCTCATGGGCAAGATCACTCTTCTTTTTGGAAATCTTAGCTTCCAGATTCTTGATATAGGCTTCGGTATCTGCAATCTGCTGATCCAGTACTTCCAGGTTCGTGCTCGCTTCACTTAAGTCCCCAAGCTTTTCCTGATTAGTCTGCACCGAATTCAGATAGCTTCCTTCGGCAGACTGTTTCTTTAATTCTGCCCGTTCCTTCGCTGCCGCAAGGTCATTGGCATCATAGGTCAGAAGCACATCGCCTGCCTTTACTGCATCACCTGCCTGTGCTTTCACCTCTCCTACTTTCACATCCACATTGGAAAAATAAACTTTACTCTCTTCCGTCTTCACCGTACCGCTCGTATCAATCGTCTGCTGCAGATCCCCGATCTGCGCCTGTGTCGTAGTTACCACGGCCGCTGCCCCATTTCCACCAAAAAGCTTTGACAGGATAAAGAGCAGAACGAGTACGCCGATCACCACAAAGAGAATGATCTTTCTGCGTTTTTTCTTTTTCGCCGGGTCTGCCGGCTTTTTCTCTTTCTTTTTCTTTTCTTTAAAGGCTTTCTTTGCCTCCTTGTCATTTTCGGCTTCTAATGTCCTTTTATTGCTTCCGGCCTGCTGCTCCTGTTCCTTTGTCTGTAAGCTTTCTACGGATTCCTGCTTGATATTATCGCTCATGCTCCTTCTCCTTCTTCGTTTTCATAATCGGCCACAACCTTACCATCCATAATACGGATGTTGCGCTTCGCTCTCGCGGCGATCTCATTGTCATGTGTAATCAGAATAACCGTTCTGCCTTCCCGATGCAGTCCTTTCAGAATTTCCATAATCTCCTGTGTTGAATTGGAATCCAGGTTTCCGGTCGGCTCATCGGCCAGAATAACAGGCGGCGCCTGCGCGATGGCTCTTGCAATCGCAACACGCTGCTGCTGTCCACCGGACATTTCCGACGGCTTATGCGTCATCCGCCCGGCAAGCCCTACCTTTTCCAGCGCACGCTCGGATAACTCCATGCGTTCTTTCCTTGGAACGCCGCGATAAATCAGGGGAAGCTCCACATTTTCAAGTGCGGTCAGTCCTGCGATCAGGTTAAATCCCTGAAACACAAACCCGATCTCCCGGTTACGGATGTCCGAAAGCTCATCATCTGTCATATGGGAGACATCTTTTCCATTCAGCAGGTACGTTCCGCTTGTTGGAACATCCAGACATCCCAGCATATTCATCAAGGTTGATTTACCGGATCCGGACTGCCCGATAATAGCCACAAACTCATTTTTATGTATGGTCAGATTCACATGATCCAGAGCTCTGACCTCATTTTCGCCGGGATTGTAGATCTTGCACATGTCCCGGATAGTAATTAATTCTTCCACAGATACTCCTCCATCGATTTTCATTATGTACAGGCCTTCCTATGCTTCTGTCCATCCTGCTGCCCGGTACCGTTTCACAAAACTGTGCGAGGACTTAGTCGTATGACACATAAACTTAAAAAAACCTCCTGTACAATCTGTATTATATTATTAATACAATGATTGTCAAGAGGTTTTTCTTTGAATTAAGAAAGCTTAATAATTTTTAAGACTTTCGTATCCGCCTGTTAAGAATTATGAATGCTGTTTTCCTTTCAGTATCGGACTCAGCTTCTTATATACCAGCATGGTTACCAGCGTCACTGCCGTTCCCTTAATCAGATTAATCGGAGCAACACAGAAGATTACCAGGCTTACGACATTGTCGATATGTCCGTTAATTGCCGTTCCCATGGCAATGATATCCTCCATCGGCATATGATACAGTACCGCAAAGGTCGGAAGCAGATAAATCGCATTAAAAGCAGTACCGAACACGGTCATAATCAGTGTTCCCGTGATAGACCCGATCAACGCACTCTTCCGGCTCTTTTTATATAAATAGATGATGGAAGCAGGCAGAATGAAGCTGCATCCGATGACGAAGTTTGCAAAGTCACCCACAAATGCGGTACTTGTTCCCTTGATCAGCAGCTTTAACATAATCTTAATAAATTCAATCATCACTCCTGCTACCGGACCAAACGCAAAGGCACCGATCAGCGCCGGAATTTCACTGAAGTCCAGCTTATAAAACGGAGGAGCCAGAACCGGCACCGCAAAATCAAATATATGAAGCACCATTGCAATTGCAGAAAATACACCAATCATGGCAATCTTTCTTGTCGAAAGTATCCGTTCCCTGTCCTGATTCTTCTTTTTCAGGTACTTTTCCACCAGATATGCAATCAGCACAAAGCCAACCGCAACCGCCAGTGCCACCAGCACAAACACCAGGTTCTCCATTACATTAGACCATAAACTCTTTTCCATTTACTCTCACTCTCTTTCCGGCATACGCCATTGTTTTAAAAAGAAAGTCTTCTTTGGATTTGCATCTCCGCGAGCTGCGCATCTGATAGCGGAGCATTTAACTGTGCAGGAAATCCCAACGGAATTTCCTACACAGTTAAAAAGCCCCGGAAATCAATTTCCGGGGCTTGCATACATCAGAAGCCAAATGCGTTTCCACGCATCTGTTCATGCATTTCTTCTCCCATCCAGACTTTACTGTCGGTTTTGGAATTTCACCAAATCAGCCATACTCTTAAAGAATTAAAGAATACGGGTCGCGGACTATACCGCCGGTAAGGAATTTCACCTTCCCCGAAGAACTTTCTATTTTGTTCGAGACATAGAATAGCATATCTCATCTCAAATAGCAAGAGCTATTTATTTTGATCCCGATTGATCTTCATAGTCAGTGCAATCCGTTTCTTTGGCACATCAACTGATAATACCTGTACATCCACAATATCACCCACGCTCACTGCTTCCAGAGGATGCCTGATGTAACGGTCTGTGATCTGGGAGATGTGTACCAGTCCGTCCTGATGCACACCAATATCCACGAACACTCCAAAGTCAATGACATTACGGACGGTTCCCTTTAAAATCATGCCCGGTTTCAGATCCTTCATATCGAGGACATCGCTTCGAAGAATCGGAGCCGGCATGCTCTCTCTGGGATCTCTCGATGGCTTTTCCAATTCCTTAAGAATGTCGGTTAAGGTGATTTCACCAATTCCCAGTTCTACTGCCAGCCTGCTCTTATCCCTGATCTTCTTTTCAAGACTGCTGATTGCATTGACTGTATTGGCCACAGATTCCTTCTGTACCGGTTTCTTTGCGGAAGAGTCATTTTCTTCAAGGTTCATGACCGAACCACCCATAGCAGCTGCCAGTGCTTTTCCCATAGCCGTATTAGTATTATGGATCACGATCTGTTTCCTGCGGTCATTCCGGTTATTCTGCTTCGGAGCAGGTTTCGCTGCCGTACTCAGCTGCCTGGCTGCCTGCTTCTGTGCGGTACGTACATCCTCCATTGTAAGTCCCATCTTATCCAAAAGCTTCATGGCAGCTTCATAGGATTCCGGATGAACACTGGTATCGTCCAAAGGATTGTCTCCATCATGGATACGCAGGAAGCCTGCACACTGCTCATATGCCTTCGGTCCCAGCTTCGGCACCTTCAAAAGCTGTGCACGGTTCGCAAATTTACCGTTCTTTTCACGATATTCCACAATGTTTTTCGCAATCGGTTTGGAAATACCGGAAATATACTCAAGAAGCGGTGCGGATGCGGTATTTAAGTCTACACCCACACGGTTTACGCAGTCCTCTACCACGCCGCCCAGTGCTTCTCCCAACTTCTTCTGGTTCATATCATGCTGATACTGTCCGACACCGATGGATTTCGGATCAATTTTCACAAGCTCGGCAAGCGGATCCTGAAGCCTGCGTGCTATCGAAGCGGCACTTCTTTGCCCCACATCAAAATTCGGAAACTCTTCGGTTGCCAGCTTACTTGCAGAGTATACGGAAGCTCCCGCTTCATTTACAATGACATACTGTACCGGTGTATCCAGTTCCTTAATCAGCTCCACAATGACCTGCTCGGACTCTCTCGATGCTGTACCGTTTCCGACACTGATTAAAGAAACATGATATTTATGGATCAGCTTCTTAAGCTCTGTCTTGGCCTCTTCCACCTTATTCTGCGGAGCTGTCGGAAAAATCACCCTGGTATCCAGTACCTTGCCCGTTGCATCCACAACGGCAAGCTTACAGCCTGTCCGGAATGCCGGATCCCATCCCAGAACTACCTTTCCTGTAATCGGTGGCTGCATCAGAAGCTGCTGCAGGTTCTTTCCAAATACGGAAATTGCGCCATCCTCTGCCTTTTCGGTAAGATCATTGCGGATTTCGCGTTCAATCGCCGGTGCAATCAGACGCTCATAGGCATCCTCGATTGCTGCTGTAAGCAACGGAGTGGTATATTCATTATCAGAAGTAATAACCTTTTTCTTTAAATACTGTATAATCCGTTCTACCGGTGCCACAATCTTCACCGTTAAAAACTTCTCTTCCTCACCACGGTTGATGGCAAGAACACGGTGGCCGACGACCTTTTTAAGGGGTTCCTCGTAAGCGTAGTACATCTCATAAACGCTTTCAGCCTTTTCATCCTTCGCTGTACTTGTAAGAGTTCCTTCTTCCATGGTGATTTCACGGATGTAGGCACGGTAATCAGCTTCATCCGAAATACTCTCTGCAATGATGTCTGCTGCACCCTGAAGTGCCTCTTTCACGGTCTTTACGCCCTTTTCTTCATCAATATACTTCCGGGCTTCCTCCTCCACTCCTTCCGTTGCATTCTGGGCAAGAATGAACTGTGATAAAGGTTCCAGTCCCTTTTCCTTCGCTACACTTGCCTTGGTTTTACGCTTCGGACGATAAGGACGGTACAGGTCTTCGACCACAACCAGGGTTTCTGCTGCCAGAATCTTTTCCTTTAATTCCTCGGTGAGCTTACCCTGCTCCTCGATACTGCCAAGAACCTGTTCCTTCTTTTCCTCCAGATTTCTTAAATAGGTTAGCCGCTCATGCAGATTACGAAGCACCTCATCATTTAAGGATCCGGTTATTTCCTTACGATAACGGGAAATGAACGGAATCGTATTTCCCTCATCGATCAGCTTTACAGCGGCTTCCACCTGCCATTTTTCCACGTTGAGTTCTTCTTTGAGTTTTAAAATAATATCCATAACTGACCTCTCATGCTGAATTTCTTTTTCCATTCTAGACGATTCCGGATGTTTTTTCAAGGGATAGAATATCAGGATGCCAGGGTCAAAAGGTCTAAAACCACATGAGCTTGCTCACAGGTGGTTGAAAGACCTTGGGACCCGCTCTGATATGAGCATAAAAGTGGGATGCTAATCCCACGATATGCGAATATTGGATAGGATTGTGGGAGTGCAAAGCACGGAACAATCCGGCAGCTTATGAACGGGCATGGCTGAACTGTTACGTGGAATGGGCTTGATTGAACGGTTACCATTGTTTTTTCCTTTAAATAATGATACACTTAAATGTATTCTACAGAGTTATCAAAGACTTAAAATACAAAAAGAAATTTAAAAACAGGAAATTAAAGCAGGTGTCATTTATGTATAATAATGAAAACGAATATTCCGGTACTTCTTTTGAATATAACAATGGATTTGCTCCCGGTAACAACGGATTTGCGTTTGCTGCCCTGATTCTCGGGGTATCTGCCCTGTTTTCGCTGTTTACCGTTTATCTTCCGCTCATCCTCGGAAGCCTTGCCATTCTGTTCGCACTGCTCTCCAAGGGCTACGGAAAGAAGATGGCAGCCACCGCCAAAATCGGCTTTATCAGTGCCATTACCGGCTTGTCCTTAATTTTATCAAGCCTCGCTGTCGGTATCACCTCACTATACTTATTATTTGCAACCTCTACAGATGATCAGCTTCTTCATTACGGTTCCCAGATTGATCAGGCCATTGAAATGCAGTTAGGTCAATCCACTGAGGAGATGTTCGGTACTTCGTATGAGGACATAATGGGGCAGCTTGTTGCCCTGCGCGATGCAGCCACCGGCACCGGCGGGCAATAATGGAACCTTGGAAATAACCCTTCAATGCTTTGGAAAGGAGATCGCTTATGAACGGAATCAGCCTTTATCCCAATTCAGGTTACAATTACACTTCACCCTATGCTGCTGTTTCAACTGCAGCAGGAAATACGGCATCCGGCAATTCTTCCCTTACCGGTGTGGAAGAATCGAAACCGGTCGTAAATCCCGGTGAATCCACGAAGGTTTCTCCCGGACGGAAATCCTCCCCGGCAGAATGCCAGACCTGTAAGGAACGCAAATATCAGGACGGCTCTGATGAAATGGTTTCCTTTAAGTCAGCCGCCCATATTTCACCGGAAGCCTCTGCTTCAACAGTTCGTGCCCATGAGCAGGAGCATGTCAGCAATGCATACAGGAAAGCAGCAAAGGGCGGTGGTAAGGTCATCAGCGCCAACGTCTCCCTGCAGCGTGCCATCTGTCCGGAATGCGGCAGAAGCTATGTCTCGGGAGGTACGACTTCAACGAAGATTTCTTATCCAAACGAGCAGACAAATCCTTATGCCCGGAATCAGAAATCAGCCGATGCCGCTATGCTCATCGGCAGCAATCTGGATCTGGCTGTATAACCCCTGCCTGTTCAGCTCCATACCGGTTACAGCATCTTATCCTTAATATCTGTCTGTAACCTATATCAACTATACGAAAGGCTTTACCATGAATCCTTATTTATCTTCATCCAGCTTAAAACGTATTGCAAAAGGACAATTATTGGGAAGATATTCCAGTGTGATCTTCATCTTCCTGCTTCATATGTTATGTCTGGTCAGTCTCCAAATGCTCGTTTCCCTTGTACTGGCTCCGACAAATATCATAAAATTCATCCTTTATTATGCAGCACTTTATCTGGTCTATATTGTTTCCGGCTTTTTCAAGGCAGGAGAGGCCTATGTTTATTTAAAGGTAGCCAGTAATCAGCCGGTTACGGTGAATGATCTCTTCTACTGCTTCCGTGGAGAAAGCAACCGGACTTCTTACATCCAGATCCGTCTGGCTGCGATCCAGCTTTTTACGACTCTGCCCGCAGCAATCTACAATATGCTCTTTTCAGACAGCACAAGACTGTTTGCGATAGATGGAATTTACCTGTTACTCACTCTTCTGGGTATGGTAATATCCTTATTTGCAGATCTGCTGTTCTCACAATGCTATTATGTCATGCTTGATTTTGAAGAATACACCGGTGGGGAAGTCATGAAAGCAGCAGTACAGCTCATCAGGGGAAGCATGGGAAGACTGTTCTACATAGTACTCTCCTTTTTCCCACTGTATCTTCTCGGGATTCTCTCCATGGGAATCGGTCTCCTGTGGATTTATCCGTATAAAGAAGCCGTTTTTGCAAACTTCTATTTAGACCTGATTAAAAAGAAAGTAGCAACAGGACAGCGATAATCGCTGTCCTGTCTTTTATCCTCTATTTCTTATTCTCTATTCCGCTTCCTTTTCACTGCTGTTAATCCATTTCAGATAGGCATTGATAAACAAATCAATCGAGCCATCTAAAACCGCATCCACATTTCCCGTTTCGGCATTCGTACGATGATCCTTCACCAGCGTATAGGGCTGCATCACGTAAGACCGGATCTGATTTCCCCATCCAATCTCCTTGACTTCTCCACGGATATCGGAGAGCTTCTCTGCGTTCGCTTCCTTCTGAAGCAGATACAGCTTCGCCTTTAACATCTGCATTGCCTTATCCCTGTTCTGGAACTGGGATCTCTCGTTCTGACACTGCACCACAATTCCTGTGGGAATATGGGTAATACGGATTGCAGAAGAAGTCTTGTTGATGTGCTGTCCTCCGGCACCACTGCTTCGGTAGGTATCCACGCGCAGATCCTCGTCCCTGATCTCCACATCCACATCCTCTTCTATATCGGGCATCACATCCAGCGATACAAAGGACGTCTGACGCTTTCCCTGTGCATTAAACGGGGAAATACGCACAAGACGATGTACACCCTTCTCGGATTTCAGATAACCATAGGCATTCGTTCCGTTCACCTGAAAGGTTACGGACTTGATTCCTGCCTCATCACCATCCAGGTAATCCAGCACTTCAATTGAGAAGTTCTTACGCTCTGCCCATCTTGTGTACATACGATACAACATGGAGCACCAGTCACAGCTCTCTGTTCCACCGGCTCCCGCATTCAGCTTCAGAATGGCATTGTCACTGTCATATTCTTCTGACAATAACGTACCGATCCGGATTTCCTCAAAGGTCTCGATAAAGCTGTCCAGCTCCTCACGGATCTCTTCTGCCATTTCCTCGTCGTTTGCTTCATTGCCCATTTCAATCAGCGTTTCAATATCTTCATATTGTGTTTCCAGGTCATGCATTGCTTTGACACTGTCCTGAAGGTTCTTTAACTCCTTCATCTTCTGGTTGGATATCTCCGGATTATCCCAGAAACCGGGAGCCTCCATTTCCATTTCCAGCTCTTCTATCCTCTTTGACTTATTTGCTAAGTCAAAGTGAATCCCTCACTTCCGCTAAGGGGGACTTGTAGGATAATAATTCAGTCTTCATCTGATCCAAAAGAACCACTTCACGTCACCTCTTTCCTTAATTTAAGCCTTGCGTCCACAGCACTGCTTATATTTCTTACCACTGCCACATGGACAGGGATCATTGGGATAAATCTTGGCATCCATACGCTTCACCGGTGCCTTGACGGCAGATTCATCCTTATTCGTTCCGGTTACCTTCGCAACCTGCTCACGCTCTACCTTCTGTTCCACGCGGACATGGAGCAGGGCACGAACCGTATCTTCCTTGATGTTCTCCGTCATTTCATCGAACATCTCATAACCGTTCATCTTGTATTCCACCAACGGATCTCTCTGACCGTAAGCCTGTAATCCGGCACCCTGGCGGAGCTGCTCCATATCATCAATATGGTCCATCCATTTACGGTCAATGACCTTGAGCAGGATGACACGCTCCAACTCACGGATTGCTTCCGGTTCCGGGAACTCTGCTTCTTTTGCTTCATAAAGCTTCACAGCCTCTTCCTTAAGCTGCTGCTTTAAGGCATTTTTCTTCGGTTTGTTGATCCGTCCTCTCTTGACAGGAGCAAGCGGAATAATCGGAAGAAGCAGGGAGTTCAGTTCTTCCAGATCCCAGTCATCGTAATCGGTATCGTCACCGATCACCATATCGACCTTACTCTCCGTGATATCGGTAATCATCTTGTAGATTGCATCACGCATGCTCTCTCCATCGAGTACCTGACGACGTTCCTTATAAATGATTTCTCTCTGTTCGTTCATTACCTGATCGTATTCGAGCAGGTTCTTACGGATACCAAAGTTGTTGCTCTCGATCTTCTTCTGTGCAGATTCAATCGCATTTGTCAGCATCTTATGCTCGATTTCCTGATTTTCAGGAATGCCGAGAGTATTAAACATGCTGATGAGACGCTCCGATCCAAACAGACGCATCAGGTCATCCTCAAGGGAAATATAGAACTTGGATTCGCCCGGATCTCCCTGACGGCCGGAACGGCCTCGCAGCTGATTATCAATACGTCTGGATTCATGTCTCTCTGTACCGATAATTTTCAGACCGCCTGCCGCACGCGCATCATCATCCAGCTTGATATCAGTACCACGGCCAGCCATATTGGTTGCGATCGTTACCGCTCCATGAAGTCCGGCATCAGCTACGATTGCAGCCTCCTGCTCATGATATTTTGCATTCAGTACATTATGCTTGATTCCCTCTTTCTTCAGCATCTTACTGAGAAGTTCGGATACTTCAATTGTAATTGTACCTACCAGCACCGGCTGTCCTGTTGCATGCGCTTCTTTAACAGCTTCTACAACTGCTTCGTATTTTTCTTTCTTTGTCTTATAAACAGCATCCTCTAGATCCACTCTCTGTACCGGCTTGTTTGTCGGAATTTCAACAACGTCCATTCCATAAATATCACGGAACTCTTTCTCTTCTGTGATCGCAGTACCTGTCATACCACTCTTCTTATCATACTTATTAAACAGGTTCTGGAATGTGATTGTTGCCAGAGTCTTACTCTCTCTTCTTACCTTCACATGTTCCTTCGCCTCGATTGCCTGATGCAGACCATCAGAGT
>ERZ1027188.392-NODE-392-length-18132-cov-4.858439_pt1 | contig 18132 bp, 13 predicted proteins | sample MGYA00519273_ERZ1027188 | MGnify/ENA primary metagenome ERZ1027188 (study PRJEB26926, sample SAMN06164623) | human gut metagenome | biome: ENVO:00009003; feature: ENVO:2100002; material: ENVO:00002003 | host: Homo sapiens | place: USA | collected 2012 ... | reverse complement strand
TTTATATTGTATTAGGTTTTATTTTTATTAAAGTTTATAGATTCGTATCTGTTATAAAAAATCCAAGTGACTATAAGCATATACTGACCGAGTCATTGATTTATGGTTTTATCCTTAACTCAATTTATAACTTGATTTATTCTATGATACCCATTAATGTCAACATATATATAGGTCGCATTTGTATGATATTACTTACCGTGGCGGCTGCCTATCTTTCTGCAAGGATTGTATATAGCCAATTGTTCACAAATATATTACGCAAATTAAATATACATCAAACACCAATAAAAGATTTTTGGGTTGATATAACGCAAGGTGAATATTCCAGTTATATAACCGTAATTGACGACAAGCATCAATCAATAATTCGTGGTAAAATTAAACTTATTGAAACATATAATAATAGACCACTTATACAAATTTCAAACTATACAACTACGGATTTTAATACTGGAGAAATTAATAATCAAAAGAATAATGATTTTGAGACCATAGTTATTGACACATCTAAATATTCAGAAGTATATCTATGGCATCCACAGCCAAAAGCCGAAAAGAAATCTGAAGAATCACAGTCTAAACACAACCCGATAAAGTCAATATTAAACAAAATAAAAACTAAATTTCATCATGACTGAAAAAGCTCCGAGTTTCCTCGGAGCTTTTGTTATAGAAAGAGTTTTATTTTCCAAAGTGATATATCAAGCTCTTCGTAATCGTCTTTGATAAATAAATCGTTGAAACTTTTAAGGTCTCTATCAACTACTTCTTTTTTATATTCATAGGCACTTGCAGAAGTGTCGACACGCTTGTTATAACTGTTTCTCGACCATTCCTGCGTTTTATCTAACTCAGTTTCATTTAACTCAACAATCTTATATTTCAATAAATCATATTTCTTTAACATCTTATGAGTGCCATGGAAAATACAAACAATACGTCCCTGAGCCTCTGATAATTTCTCCGAACTTATATGATTTAAGGAACAGCTGACCATAAGACCGTCATCAATCTCATATACTGCTGAATAACATATAAACTTATTATTTTCGTAAGGGTCTATTTTCTTATATGCACTGAAATCATCACCAATTGAGCTACCCTTGGCATACCTTTCAACTTTTTGAACAAGGGCAAGTATATGTTGCTCGTCGTCATTTAATACAACTTTAGCTATTTGTGGTTTAAAAATGTTAAACAGTACAAAAATTACAATGATAATACCGATAACAATTAGAACCTTTTTATGCTTTAATAGTTTCGCTTTCATGTTTATCTCCCCTGATTCTATATAAGTTTTTACAGGTTAATTATACCCGACTAGGAAAACAACTTAATTTTCCAAAGGGAGAAATCTGTTATTTCTTCATAACCGTGTTGTGTAATGGTTTTAATTGCCGTTTGGTTATATTGGTTTGAATTATCGCTTTCTATATAATGCAAATCACTTTTATCAGATTTGTCCAAAATATTATAATCTTTTAAGGTGTCGGTATCACCTAGATAAATATAACTGGTATAATCACGGCAATACGATTCTAAATCTAATGATTCTGATAATGAAATTTCACGGTCAAACTCTGCATATAGTTCATCGTCGGTCTCAAGAAACAGTTTTATTTGTCTGTTGGCAAATTTATCATTTTCTTCATACTCGGTTGCATCTTCATAGTCAAGCCTATATAAAGCAATATCTTTGATTGATATACTTCTATTGGTATCATCTTCAATAATAAATACGCAATCTTTTACAAATTTTTCGTTGTCATTTAGAAAGATGTCCGCCAATTTGTTCTTAAATAAGAGAAAAGTAATAATCAGTAAAATTATTAGGCCTACTATTAATAGTAAAACTACTTTTATCTTTTGTGACTTTGTGTTCTTCATCAATGTCATCTCCCACTATCTGTTTTTTATATTAAGATTATATCGCAAATTTTACCACTTGTCAATAGATTTACACCGATACTCAAAAAAATAAAGTCTATTCCAAGTGATATTAAGGATAATCTTTCTGGGTTAAAATCACAATTGTCGCTGTTTACCACAGAAGAAGCTGAACAGCAATTGAACGATTTTATTGATAAAGTCAAAGTTGGCGGCATGAGCGTTAAAGATTATTTCAATAATCCCGTCAATAGTGGAAAAACAATTTTAAAGGGTTATGTGCGTGAAGTAGATGAAGCCTCTATGAGCGTAGAGGGTTTTACTCGTTACGGAAAAGAACTGACGAGTCAATTTGATAAAATGAATACCAAGGGTGGTATTGCTTCACTCATTTTTAAAGACATAGGTTCTATGGCTCTCAAAGCCTTACCAACATTAATCGTTACTGGCATTGGGGTTGCCATTGATTATTTTATTAATAAAGCCGAACGTGCAAAAGAAAAAGCTGACGAACTTAGCGAAGAATTAAATAATTCATTAAGCAGCTACAATGACAGTTTGTCACAGGTGTCTGGGTATGAAAAAGAATTTAACAAGCTTGCTAAAGGTGTTGATAATTTTGGGAACAATCTCTCATTGACCAATGACGAATATAATCGTTACAAAGACTTATCAAACGACATCGCAAAAATCAATCCTAGTTTAATAAAAGGATATGACGACGAAGGTAATGCTATTATAAACAAAAATAATGCCATAAGAAATACTATCAATTTGTTAAAAGAACAGCGAAAATTAGATACACTAAAAATGTTATCAGAAGATAATATAGAAGCTGTATCTGACGGATTGGACGCCAAGATTTCCGATACAAGAAAAGAAATGCACAATCTGGCAATAAGATTTATTAAATATCCAGATGATACCATGGGTAAGATCAAAAACTTTAGCGAATTATCTAATTATTTAGGCAATAATTTCTATAACGAATATAATGAGATATTAAAAGCCTTTGACAATTACAACACAGTCGGCGACAAATATAAATTTAAAACCTACTATGAAAATCAAGATGAAATTCATAACCTTGTACAAAAACTACTTAGCTACAAAATTGATGATAAAAGCTTTTCAAAATATCAAAAAGAGTTGTCAGATTCTTACGACCAATTGCAAAAAGCATTAAACAACACAGATAATGTCAACCTCTACAAGCAAATTGACAGTGAGATGCAAAGTTATACAAAAACGTATGATACATATTTGCAGGCGTATCTTACTACTTTGGACGGATATGATGAACTTACAAGTGGCGAGCAGAACATTCTTTCCTCGTTAGTGTCAAACTTTGAATTAGATGTAGAAAGTAATACCAAAGACTTTGACGAGCAATATGCCGACGAAGTGCAAAAGATCAATTCATTCTATGCTAATTTGAAAAATGGAGTAGATAATCATGGCGTACCGCTTTCTGTTTCTTTGGATATACTAACAAATTTGGATACAACACAAACCGTTTCAGAATATAAAAAGCAAATGGAAACTGCGCTAAAAAATATTGCTAATTCAGATTTTGCTAAAAACCAAGGGCTTTCAATCGACGATATCAAAGTCATGCTTGGTTTCTCATTTGAGACAAACGATAACGAGATAGAGGATGGGCTTACAAACAAGATTGAGAATATTGCCACTCGTGTTGTGAATCGGATACCGTCGTTGGCTGGCAACCAAAATGGTCAAGCAATTATTGAAGGCTTGCTTAAAAATCTTACCCCAGATAACATTGACACTTTAATGGATACCAGCCTTGACAAAATAAATTCATGGCAAGATGTTCTCGATCTCTTAAATATAAAAACCACATTTAGCCTTGCTGACTACTCCGAGGATGTTGACAACGTTCAAAGCAAAATTACCGCACTTGCTTCTGCGTATAAGGAAATTCAAGACGGCACTTTTGAAGTTGGTAGTAGTGGTTGGGAACTCGTTAAAAGTTATGAGGAATTTCTTCCATACCTTGACGACACAAATGGCGGCTTTGAAGAACTCGGTAAGAAAATTAAAGAGGCAATGGGTATTGCTCCGAATGACCTGATTAAGCAACTTTCTGAACTTAAAGGTTTGAGTAACGCCGATCAAAAATCTGTAAATAATCTTATCAAAGTCCTCTATAAAATGAAAGATGTTAGCCTTTCAAATCTTACTTCAGACGGATTACTGACCGCCGAGAAGAATCAAGTACAAGCAATAATTGATAAGATAAATGATAAGAAAGACAAAGAACAGGAATACCTCGATACGCTTCAAGAAGAGGAAGATGCTTTAAATGATATCATTGACAAGTATCAGACCGCTGGTGATACTGCTATTGATTATATTGAAAAAGAAATCAGTAGTCTTGAGGATTCTCGTGACGATGTAGAGTCATATTACGACGACCTCATTGATAAACTCAAAGAGGAAAATGACGAACGTGATAGAGCCATTGAGTTGCAGGAAAAGCAAGACGCTTTAGCTAATGCAAAAAAGAAAAAGGTTGCTATCTATAGCGAAGCAAGTGGCTGGCATTTAGAAACCAACTCCGACGAGGTTGAAAAGGCACAACAGGAACTTGATTCACTACAAAACGAAATAGCTATTGACAATCTTGAAAAAGAGAAAGAGGCTGCTATGCAACCTTATACCGATCAAATTGAGGCATTTGAAAAGTATAAGCAAGCATGGAGCGATGCTATGAGTGCCTATACAAACAACCAGAATGAAATGATTGCGCAACAAATTTTAGGTATAGATTGGCAGGGTAAACTTCACAATCAGGATATCGGTATTCTTAACAAATATCAAACTGATTATAGCGGTTATCAAACTAAACTCAAAGATAATGTTCAAAAAGAGAAAGAGATTATTCAAAACCGCATTGACCAATATGCAAAAGAAGCAGATGAGTGGGAGAAGTATCTCAAACAATTTGATACATTCGTTTCCGATTTATCTGACCAAGACGTTAAATACTTTGAAGAACTTAAACTCAAAACACTTAATGAAAAGAGTACATACCAAGAGCGACTTGATGCTTTGCGTGAATTTAAAGCCGATTATATTCAGCTATCAGATGACCCGGCACAATATGAGGGCACCTCTATAAAGAAAGCTTTGTCTGGTAGCGGCGTATATGCTGTCGAAAAAGATAACGCAATTCTTGGTGCATACACCACCAAAAAGGAAGCCGACAAAGCTATGTATAAGTTTGCGGGGCAAATGATAAGTGAAAAGGTTTCAATGCTCGGTGGCTTGAGTAATATCAGTGTAACCAAGCTTGCGGAACTACAAAAGGAGATACGCTCAAAATTCAAGGTAAAGCAGTATGCGACGGGGGGAGTTAATAGCTACACGGGAACGGCTATGCTACACGGAACACCATATAAGTCTGAGGTAATCTTTAATTCTTCAGACGCCAAGAAACTCTATGACATTGTACACAATACTCGCAATGTTGCAAGCGTTGTTGGTAAGACTATAGGGGACAATCTTGTAAGTGGCACGCAGGCGGCTGGGTCAATGTTCACAACAAATGATACCACTAATGGTGATACCACAATTACATTTAGAATTGGCGAAATTCATACTACCGACGGCACAACATTCTTACAGCAAATGAATGACTATTTGAAGCAAGCAGACCGTGACCGCATGATAGGTAGAAACAGATAATACAAAACGAGCCGTCAGACCTTGGCGGCTCTTATTTATTATAAAGGGTGGTGAAATGAATGATAATGACACCTACACTGGTTTTTCCAGATGACGAGGTCGTAAAAATAGATAAACACAAGGGCGAGGGCGGCGAATATGACCGTGCGCCACGTTTTAGCTACCAGTTTAATTGCACGGCGGGTTCTGCAATGCGTTGGGCGTTGTGTACCTATACAAACATAAGAACTGGGGAACAGAATTATTCTTATTTTCCTAAAGGCGGCGATATCAATATATTTTACAATGGCGATAAAGTTGATGTAAATGAATTGGTTTTTAATGACATAGCAAAGAATGGTCACGATTATATGTATCAGTATACGCTGTTTCAAACAGACCCAACGACTATTGCCGACGACACACAGTATGGTGACGGTGTTGGATTGTATGATATGTACTTCTGCCGTGGTAAAATCCAATCTTCGGGTACTACATCAAGTTTTATGATTAACAAGGAAATTGCAAATCTCAAGAGCGCGTACTATTATGAGCGTTCCGACGGCTCAGTGTATTTAGTCGGCGGCGCCTATATCGAGATTGGAGAAGAAAGACGACTGATAGAAACCTACGATTATAAAACTGGTAACGTAAGATTAAAGTCTGGTTTTACAACAGCCCCCGCAAGAGGAACTGTGTTTAGGATTTTTACAAATTACTTTATGGATAAGCCGCATTATGTTAAATGCCGTGAAGATCCACAGTGCGATTTTACTTTATCAATCTCTTCTAAAACAGCAAATCCAATTGAGTGTAAGACAAGTTATATACATCCAAACCATGTCGGGCTAAAGTATTACAAGTATTACCTTTATCAACTTATGGGAACGACTGGCGCTATTCATGACGGCAAAATTCTTGAAACGTCGGCATACAACTATGTAACTATCGAGCCAGGTATTGCTGATAAAATAGAGGGTAAATATATAATGATTGAAAGCTTGCCCTCGGAAAACACGGGGCATGTTTACAATGGAACAAGCGCATTAATCGTATCATACGATATTGATACAGGTGTGGCTAGTCTTAATTATTCGGCTCGTGATTTGGTAAAAGGTTCACGATATACTATTTACAATGGCAATGAACGACTTATCGACGAGAGCGACGAGATATATGATTTTGAACTCAAATACTCATTTTATGCAAATTGCTTTGGAAGTTCTTTTAGGGCTGTAAGTGAAATCATGACTCTCGATGATAAAATGTACAGATATACTCAACAGAAAGACTTCCCTGCTGAAAGTATAGACGGGATCGTTTCAGAATTTGATTTTAAAATCTTTGATAATCACACAGCTATGCTGACGTGGAAAACTTCAAAATCACTCGGAGTGGCAAAAATCTTTAGACAAAATGTCAACGATGACGAATATGTTTTCATTGGAACTGCTACTGGCAATTCATTTTTTGATGTAACAGTGGGCAATCAGCAATCATATATTTATTATATTTGTTATGCAAACTATGAGGCATATATTACGCCAGAGGTGTCTACTGATTGGATTGGATGGTCGATTTACTCGCTAAAGACCGCTGGTGATTGTTATAATAAAAAGCTCTATTCAATTAATGAAACTTGGCATTTTATTGCGGGCATTAACAACAATGATATAATATCAAATATTGGACTTACTGTTCATACGGGCACGGGCGTAAAACCTAAGACTACACGAACTGTAACAAACTATGAAAGCGGCGAATTTACGGCAAATCACTTAACATTGGCATGCCCCGAGGACGAAATAGTTGATACAATTGATAGCGTTAAATCTTGGACAAAATTCATTACAGGCAAAAATGATTTCATGCTAAAGTCCGATAAGGGTGATGTATGGATTGTGAATATTTCAGACAATCCGTCGAGATCGTATGATGAAAGCTCGGTGTATGACTTAACTACAATTAAATATAATTGGGTTGAAGTTGAAGATATAAATGACGTTATAATAACAAGATAAGGAGGTTGATACGATGGATTACTATAATAAAATAGATGAAGCGTATTTGACCGAATTACAGAATCCAATGCGTAAATTAAAATTCAAGGTAGAAATTCTATCACACTATGAGGGTGCGATTGGACAAATTACAAACGACCTTTCCTCTGCCGAGGTTGGTTCAATATCAATTAATAAGGAGCAAGGCTGTCGCAGGTCTTGCTCTTTTACTATCATAGACCGCGATGAAAAATATTTACCACAGGTAGACAGTTGGTTTTGGTACAATAGGAAGTTTAAGCTTTTTATAGGCGTAGTTGTTTCAAATGATATATATTGGTTTCCACAAGGCGTATTCATTACAAAATCGGCAACAGCGCATGGCAAAGCAATAGCAATCGAGGGTATTGATAAATATGGTTTTCTAAATGGCGAATTAAATGCAAGAATGTGTTTAGTAGAATATCAAGCTAGTGTTACAAATTCTAAAAAAGGAACAAAAATTGCCGACCTTATTCGAGATACTTTGATGTTAGATTTAGGCAATAACATTCCGCTTGACCCCGTTGAACCTTTAATTGATCCAATCTTTTATGATGCAGAATTATATGACGATATTGTGGTTGACGAGGGTGGGTACCTTGGTGAAATATTCGATAAGTTGGCTGAAATGTATGGTGCTAACATTTATTACGATGTCAACGGCAGGCTTAGAATGGAAAGGGTATTTAACTATAATCTTCCCTCTTGGTATAGGCATCTATCGCCACAAAGTAATCTGGGTGAAGTCGATATAGCTGAAACCGACATTGATGTTCAATATAATTATGACGGTGTAAACATTGTGACAGTTACTACGGATAACACTAACGGCGAGATATATTCCTATACAGCAAAAAATGAAAACCCACAGTCCCCAGTTTGTATAACCTCGGTAGGATATAAGGGATTGGACGGCGGTACTTATTATATAAGTCTTGGCGATACAACGCTGGATAGTGGTGAAGAAAAATGTAGAATGCAGGCGGAGTATATACTGTTACAGAATACCTGTATGGGAACTTCGGTAAGTTTTAATTATCCAAGTCTCCCCCACCTTGACGTTGACAACACAATTGAACTTACAAACGAATATTACAAATTTAAAAAGCAACTTTTTCTTATTCAATCATTAACCATTCCTCTTAGCAATGGAGAGATGACTATTGAAGCCACTAATCTGCAATGGTTACCATTTGATACGGACTGTATTTCGATTTACTGTGAAACTTTAAATGATACAGTGACAATATCTTATAACACGAATGGTGGCAAGGACAAAGATGGAAACACTATCACTTATAAAAGTATTAACCAAACCCCTAATAAACAAATCGTTTTACAAGGTGGGGATATGTATAACGAGAATAAATTGTTTGCATGGACGGATAGTCAAGGCAATAAATACAATTATGATGACGTATACACTGTACCAAATAACAACACAACATTGATAGCTCAATGGATAACAGGAAATGAAGTTACAGTTACCAATACATTGTCGGCAGATAGTACGGTAGAATTTCAATCTATGTCACCGTCACGTTGCTTGATACGTTATGATGACAACGAAGTAGCCAGACGTAACACAAACACAATTTCAACATTTAAAAAGAATTATTTTTTGGGTACACACGATACAACTATTGTGTCTGAGAGTGATGATTTAACTAACTTTGACAATGCTTTTGATAAAGGAACAACTACAAAGATAGATTGTTCCAAAGTAAAAGCTACCTACCTCACTTCACCTATGGGAAACGGATTTGAGAATATGACAGACTTTGTTTTTCCTGCTAATCTTACAAATATTTCGACTAGCAAGGGTGTATTGTCAGGTTGTAAAAAGCTTACCAAGATTACATTTCCTGTAGCATACTGTGATATTTCACACCCTGAATCGTTTCTTGCTAATAGCACATTTGTTAATGGTTTGGAACTACCTTACACCTTGAATTTCGTACCAATGGTTTCAGTTGATGGGCAAACAGGTATCGAAGAAATAAAACAAAACGAGATATTAAAAGGAAGTCATGTTGTTGGAAACTTAAACATCAAAGCGGCAACTACAAATAAATGTGTAGTGTATGTAAATAAAGAAACAACAAGTTTAATTATTTATCCTGCGACAGTACAGGGAAGATTCTACCTTATGGGTAAAGGTATTGATGGAGATTTATCTGGACTTCAAAGTATACAAATCGGGCGATCTACTAACATTAACGATACCGATGGTTTTGCAAGTAATACATCGGCAAACATAAATCTGAGTTTGGACTTTCAATCGGGTAATTGTACTACTAAAATACCTAAAAACGCTTTTAACGGCTATAGTGGTAATACGATTAATGTTGTAATTTATGGTAATGTGACCGACAGCAATGGTATCACGCTTGAAAGCGGATCGTTTTGCAATATGCCTAATATGGCAAAATTGCCAATGACAAATAGTACAAGTTTAAAAACTATACCTGAGAACTGTATGAATAATTTAACATCATTAACTTCAGCGACTACAGGCTATGTGGTTGACGTTGAGGGTTGTAACGATATGCCTAATCTGACAACTCTAAGAATTGAAAGTTCTTGCGAAATAGTAAACGGATTTAATAACTGCCCTAAATTGAAAAGTTTGTCATTCATGAGTGACGGAAAAGTAAAAGAGATTGGTGGGTTAAACAATAATGCTATTACAACATTTTATATTCCAAATATGGCTTTGTCTGTATCGGGTGTGAATAATTGCTCTGCATTAACAACGGTTGTTATTGGAGCTTCTTTGACTAGCTTTACAGGGTTTAATAATTGTCCTAAGTTAAACAAGTTTACTGTGGATAGTTCTAATACTACTTTCAAAGTCGTTGATAATAACCTCTACCAAGGAAATAAACTTTGCCGTGTTCCAATGAGTAAATCAGATATTGTGGCAACAAATGGTACAACGGAAATCATGAGCAATGCTATTCAGATTGCCTTTGTAAACAGCATTTCTATTCCAAATGGTTGCATTTTAGCTAACGACTCAATCAAATGTCAAAGCGTAGGTCAAATTATTCTCCATACTTCTTTTAACACAGAAACTGGGAAATATAATAATTTAACTATGACCGATTTTAGTACCCTTGATAATGTACAAGTCGGAACTATTTTCACGTATGGAAATGGTATAACAGATACTACAAACGCAAATTGTTTGCCTATTGTAAAATACTGTATAGAACATAATATCAATTATGTTGATATGAACGAAACAAATACTAACGCTCGTGGAGCTATTGGAATAAGCGGTAATGCAGAATTGGATGGTGATAACTGATGATAAATACTTATACTTGTACTCCAAATCAAACTTCTTCTGAAACTGTGTTTGCAGATTTAAAAACATTTTTTGAAGATAAGTGGGCTTGGAGTAAAATTGAAACAAATTATCCTGATAGTGAGTCCACCGATTATAACACTTTGACATTTTGGATTGATGGTACAACGTACTTTAGAATAATGTTTGACCCTGCAAAGTCACGTTATTGGGCTGGGTGTGGTGAATATGACTCTTCCCAAACGTCACCATATGCTGATTATGTCAGCTTTACCTATAGCAAGTTTGATAGTGTCATGTTGTATACTACAAGTCGGGGAATGTTGATTTTGTTTAAAAGTGGAGATAATGACTATGTATTAGGTGGGGCTATTGCAAAGATGAGAAAGCTGTCCGATGATACAGAGATAACAGGTTTCTTTACCCCTACTTCAAATTCAGGACATCAAGGAAGTAAAATGGCAAGTTTGTATAATATGTTTAGTCAAAGTTTGCACAATGGCGGTACGAACCTTGTACCACAAGTTGATTTTAATATACCATTGAATAGCACAGTTGAGGGACAATACGCTGCTAAAACTGACGGAATATTCTATGTTTATATGGGACAAGACAGTGTGTTTCCTGCTGACGGAACTGTTGTAAAATTCACAATGAATGGTGTTAAATATGTAGGTAACTGCAAAATGGTTTTAGCCGATTATTCGTAAAGGCGGTGTACAGAATGTCTAAAATGAATAAGCTGATTAAGGAAAGTCAAGATAATAAAAAAACACTTGGTTACACCTATGGAACGGTTAAAAGCTACGACTCTACAAATTGTACAGCCATTGTTTCGCTATTAGAGTATAATGGTGCTGAAAAATCTTTTCTGAATAAATCAGGTGAGATTTTAAGCATGGGAGACAGTGTGTGGATCTATTTCCGTGGTGGCGGTATAAACGCTGGCTACATTGCTATTAGGAATGGCAAACCCATACCTCTAGGAAGTCAAAATTCTAGTGTAGGACGATTTGTTGAATACGTTGATAGTAATGGTCATCATCGCATTTCGGAAAAGTTTAATTATTATGGCGATTCTTATTTGTATACTATAACCCCTGATGGAACAAAAAAGATTGTTGTTTATCTCGAAAATATTGCTCATGGTGATTATAACCATGTTGAAGGTCAAGCAAACCACTGCTACGAATATAGTTATGACAGCAATAATTATATTGATTTTTCAGAAATGAAAACTCGCAACCATATACCCTATCTTCGTGAAAATAGCAGTTTAAATTCCTTAACAGGTTTTAATAATACTAGCGTTGGTGGTATTTCTAATCACATCAGTGGTACGTGGAATACGTCTGAATATAGTGTGGCGGTTGAGTGTAGCGGTACAAAAAATACTATTTCCAATTCTCGTGATACATATGTTAGTGGCGTATATAATACACTAGAGGGTGTATCTAATAGTATTGTAGTTGGTCTACACAATATTGTTAAGGGTGACAAAACTAAAGACCAAATGGCAAAATATAACGCCGTGTTTGGACAGCAAAATGATATTCTTAATTATGATAGATGTCTTGTCGCAGGTACATGGAATCACGCCACGGCAGATAACCAAACCGTTATAGGTTTCAATGCAAAATCAACTTATAAAAGCTCGGAAAATGCAAGTATACTATTTAATATAGGAAACGGTTGGGAAGAAGATGGAACTCTAACTCAAAACTCTGCAATGCAAGTGGACTTTTCAGGCAATGTTTATGCTGGCGGTGCGTACAAAACTGTTGGTGCTGACTATGCCGAATATTTTGAATGGCTTGACGGAAATGTTGACAATCAAGATAGGATCGGATTATTCGTTACGCTTGACGGTGATAAAATCAAGCTTGCAAATAAAGACGATTATATACTCGGCGTCATATCAGCTAATCCGTCTATTGTTGGTAACTCTGCTGAATTAGATTGGCATGATAAGTATAAAACAGATGTTTATGGACGGTTGATTTATGATGAGTCACACAATCCTATAGTCAGTAAAAACTATAACGATACGCTTGAATATGTTCCTCGTGGGGCTAGAAAAGAGTATAGCAAAGTTGGCTTGTTAGGACAGTTAGTAGTTCAAGATGACGGAACGTGCGAGGTCAACGGATATTGTACGGCTAGTGTGAATGGCGTGGCAACCAAGTCAGATAGTGGTTATAGGGTTATCAAACGTATTGATGAAACACATATAAAAATAATACTTAAATAGAAAGAGGGCTAACAACCCTCTTTTATTATTGGAGGAAAAGTTATGAAAGAGATTATTACTCAGATGATTACAGAGTATTTGCCTGTAATTTTAACAGCGGTTATGACGGCTATTGTCGGTTTTGTAAAATCGAAGTATACAAAAATCGCAAATGACAGCATTAAGAAAGATGTGGCGGCTACAACGGTTAAGTACATAGAACAGATTTATAAAGACGTTCACGGCACAGAAAAGCTTGAAAAGGCTAAAGAAACCATGCTTGCCCTGCTTGAAGAAAAGGGTATTAAGATTTCTGATGTAGAGCTTGTTATCTTGCTTGAAAGTGCTGTTAAGGATATAAATTATAAATCACTTACAGATTTTATTAATGAGGTTAAGAATGGCGGTGAGTAATTATGAACGCAGTTAAGGAAATTGCTACCTACTGTGGAAGTATTACAACCATTTTGGCACTGATAACAATTATTGTTAAACCAATCAGGAATAGATTTGTAGAGTGGATTTCAAAAACAAGTGGCAAAGATAATCTAAATAAAAAAATAGATAAATTAACAGCATTAGTGGAAAGACAGGTAGAACAGAACCAAAGCATGGAAACTGAGTTACAAAAACAAAGTTTGGCTTTGCAGGCTACGTTGAGAAATTCTATTTTAGCGATTTATAATTCAAGAATGAAAGAAAATAGTATTTCACTATACGAAAAAGAAAATCTTGCAAGACTATACGAAAGCTATTCATCTATTGGTGGCAATAGTTTTGTACATAATTGTGTAGACGAATTAAATAAACTACCTGTAAAGGAAGATTAATTGGAAAGGAAGTATACATATGACTATTAAGGGTATAGACGTTTCTGAACATCAGGGCAATATTGATTGGGCTAAAGTAAAAGGAAATGTAAGCTTTGTTATACTGAGAGCTGGCTATGGTGATGCTATCACATATCCAAATCAGATTGACAGAACATTTGAAAAAAATTATAAAGGTTGTAAGAATAACAATATTCCATGTGGTGTTTATTGGTATTCATATGCACAATCAGTAGAAGCAGCAAAGCAAGAGGCAAAGGCTTGTCTCAAGGTAATCAAAGGCAAAAAGTTTGAGTACCCTATTTATTTTGATTTAGAGGAGCGTTCACAGTTTAATAAAGGTAAGGCATTTTGCGATTCTATCGTAAAGGCATTTTGTGGCGAGATCGAAAAGGCAGGCTACTATGCTGGACTTTATATGAGTCGTTCTCCTTTGCAGAATTATATCTCTTCTGATGTAGCAAAGAGATATACACTTTGGATTGCCGAGTATAACAGCAAATGCAATTACAATGGTAAGCATGATATGTGGCAGTATTCTAGCACTGGTAAGATAGACGGAATTTCGGGCAATGTTGACGTAGATTATTGTTACACAGATTTTCCTACTAAAATAAAATCGGCAAACCTGAACGGATATACTAAGACAAAGAAGCTACCAACACTCGAAAAGTCTGGCTATAAAAAGGGTGATAAGACCAGTGGTGTCCTTGCTTTGAAAGAAATGATCATCATAGCCAAGGCAAGAAAACTTCACAACGTCACACTTGACGAGAACGGTATTTTTGGTGACGGCACTGAAAAGGCTGTTAATGCTTTGCTGAAAAAGTGGGGCTATAAGCAGACTAGCATTGCAGGTGAGAAGTTTATCAAGAAGCTTGCAAGTGCTATTAAGTAATACTAATTGTTTTTGTTTTTAAAGGGCGAGGTAACACAGCTTCGCCCTTGTTATATTTTATTTATACGAAAGGAAGATGAACTATGGCGTATTGTGCTACAAACGGAAACCTGTATGAAAACGGAAAAGCTTTTGAGCTGAAAGTTGGCATTGGTGCTGATTTTAAAGTACAGGCTTCGGGAACTGGTAGTTTTCAGGTTGTAGGAAAACTGACTCAGAATGGTGCAGAGGAAGTGCTTATGATGGTTGATCTGAGCGACTTCTCAACAGTTGATACGATTACAACGGAAAATGTTTATGCAGGAGATGTTAGTGGTTACTATAGTGTAACTGTTAAAAACGTTAAGGGTGTAAACAAAATTTGGGGAACTATAACATATTAAGGAGGTGGATTTATGGCTACAGATATTATTGCTAGAGGTATGGCGGCTAATGCTAAAAAGTCTGTCACTGAATTAGGCAACAAGGTTGAAAGCGAAAAGTGGATTGGCACAAAAGCCGAGTGGGAAGCCGTTGATAAATCCACTATAAAAGACGGCACAATTGTATATATCACTGATGATAAAACGGTGATTTTATACGATAAGGCGGAAATGGAAAAGATAGCCGCTAAGGTCGCAGAGGACAGGACAGCTACTGAAACCGCCGCACAGACAGCACAATCCATAGCTGATAGTCTGCCAGACGATTATGTGACAGCTGTTGGGAAAATTGCAGAGAACACGGCTGAAATTAATAATACTAATAGTAATGTTAGTCAGCTAAAGGAAGATTTAGAAAAACAGCCAAATCTATTCAAGCCAATCATCGGATTAAATAAATTGGACAATTCTTTGCTTATTAACGGAAAGAGAATCCTGTCAAACGGAACTATTGGTGACTTGGAAAGTGCTTGTGCTACAGAAGAATATATAGAAATATCACAAGAAAATGGCAATTATATAGCATTATATACTTGTATAGCTGAAACAGGTAATCCAAATACGTGTTGCTATGCAACTGCTTTTTACGATGTAAACAAAGCATTTATCAGTCAAACAAGACTTAGTGGAGTGCACGTAAATAATGGTGATTGCAGAATAGAAATTCCATCTACTGCAAAATACATTAGAACATCATTTATTAAAAATGCAAGATTTAAGTATATGTGTATTTTTGGTTCTGCGGATATGGAACTGAAAAACTATGAATCGTATCATTGCAAAGAGCCATACCCTATCCCAAATGATTTAGATGAAAAGCTAAATAATCTTGAAATTCTTTCGGAGAATTTTAGCAAAAAGGATTATCCTGTACATCGTGATAACGCCGAATTCACTATTGCCAAGTTGAGAAATTCTTTCACATTTAATCAAAACGATTTTACATTTGTTAAAGACGAATTGTGGCTTGCTAAATGCAATAATACCGATTTCTCCAATGGTACAGGAATTTTCCGGTATAAGTGGGACGGTGAACAGTTTGCTCACATTGGAACAATCAACTGTGATTTTGGACATTGGAATGTTGTTGACTATTGTGAGGCAAACGACTGCTTGATTTTCGGAAATGGAGCAAATGATTTTGAAACGGAGGGCAATTATTTTGTCGTCATTCCTCATCCATTAGAACTTGGAGATACTGCACTTATAACTGATGTCGGCATCAAATACAATGTTGATATTGGATATAAGGTGCAGGCTTTGTGGGGCGATTCCAATCTTGGACAAAATAACATCGCCGTTCTTTTGTCCAATGATTTGAAAACAATAGTTAAAGTGTTGTTGAAACGAGACTCAAATGGAAACTTTAATGGAGAATTTATTGAGTTAGAACGGAAAGAAAATCTTCCTGCGTTTGGCATTCAGGGAGCTGACATTTGGAATAACACGTTGTATGTTGGCGGAGCTGAAAGTTCTGGAATGTATACTATAAATAAAGTGTCGCTTTCCGATTATTCGTCAGTTAAAAGCAGCGTGAAATATTATAAAGATGACGGAACTCCTTATCTCGGTGTGGTGCAAGGAGTGTATGTTGGTGGAGATTATGTTTGGATTTTTGTCAATACTGATGCACCTCAGACAGGTAAATGTTGTTTTCTAACTAAGTATCGACGATAATCAACGGAGTATACAACAATCACGGGACAAACATACAAAAGCGAGAATAACGAGGGTGGTGGAAAGACCAAATGAGCGTAAGTATATATAATAAAACTGACAACAAGCTTAGTTCACTAGCAAACCAAACGGAGCTTATGGACAGTGACAGTACGGCAGATATTACAAGCCAAATAGAAAATTTGGCTACCTCGGTTAAAAGAAACACAGATGAAATATCTATTTTGAGTGGAAGTTGTGTTCGTATGGAGAAATTAAATCGTAATGCTCATACCGCAGGTGGAACATGGAATTGTAATGATCCAGATAATATAAATGGGCTTCTCGGTCAAATAAATCGTGGCGATATTTACGAAGTGGGTCTTGGTACAGCACTGAGATTAAAAGGAACTATTGAAAATGTTCCTTGTATCGTTAATGGTGAAGAAAGTACAAAAACGGTAGAGCATGATACTTATTTTGTATGTGTAGCTGTGGATTTTTTTAGGACTACAAAAGCCTCAAGTGGAAAACGGTCATATACATTTATGCCTTTTGGGTCACCAATAGGAACAAATGTTATTGATAACGCTACAGGCTTAGATGATATTCACGCATACTCTCAAACATTCATTCAGCAAAAGGTTATGCCTGTTTATACTGCGCATTTTAAAAATATTTTTGGAAATAATCTTGCTGAGTTTTCAGACCCATTACCACTTATGATTAACAAATCAGCCACAAGTTACACTTATGTCAATGGTGGTGGAAGAAGTGTGGAAAACTATGGCTATAGTGATAGCTATACCTCCTATTCGCTTAGATTACCGAGTGAGCCTGAGATTTTCGGACATTATGTTACCTCAGGTTGCTATGATAATTCAGGCATGGAGTCACAGTTGCCATACTTTGCTAATAAGCCAATTACTACGGCTTTAACAGGTTTGGGTTATGACACTACCTCTGGAATGTGGCTATCGTCATATTCGGGTATGAATTATTACGGATATTATAATATTGATAAAAGAACAATTCACGCAAGACCAGCCAATGCTGAGTTTGGCATTTACCCACTTCTGACATTGGTTCAGAAATAATTTTAGGGTGCTAGATTAATTTCTGTCTCTTATACACATCTGACGCTGCCGACGAATAGCCTTG
>ERZ1027188.391-NODE-391-length-18134-cov-5.852425_pt1 | contig 18134 bp, 15 predicted proteins | sample MGYA00519273_ERZ1027188 | MGnify/ENA primary metagenome ERZ1027188 (study PRJEB26926, sample SAMN06164623) | human gut metagenome | biome: ENVO:00009003; feature: ENVO:2100002; material: ENVO:00002003 | host: Homo sapiens | place: USA | collected 2012 ... | reverse complement strand
CGGGCGTGGCTGGAGGGGCGCTGGGACATCATGGAGGGACAGGTGTTTCAGGAGTTTACGGACGACCCGGCGCACTACGAGGACCGCCAGTGGACCCATGTGATACGGCCCTTCGACGTACCGCGGGAGTGGAGCGTGTACCGGAGCTATGACTTCGGCTACGCCAAGCCTTTTTCCTGCGGCTGGTGGGCGGTGGATCACGACGGATGTGTGTACCGGATCGCCGAGCTGTACGGCTGCACCGCGACACCCAACGAGGGGGTGCTGTGGACGCCGGATAAGCAGTTTGCGGAGATACGGCGCATCGAGGAGGAGCATCCGCTGCTGCGGGGGCGGCAGATACAGGGGGTGGCTGACCCGGCCATCTGGGACGCCAGCCGTGGCGAGAGCATCTATGAGACGGCGCTGAAGCACCGCATCTTCTTCGTGAAGGGGGACAACCGGCGTATCGCGGGGTGGATGCAGATGCACTACCGGATGAGCTTTGACGAGCAGGGGTATCCCATGCTGTATGTGTTCGAGAACTGTCGGGCGTTCATCCGGACGGTGCCGGCGCTGCTGTACAGCCAGACGGCGCCGGAGGACGTGGATACCAGTCAGGAGGATCATGTGGCTGACGAGAGCCGGTACTTCTGCATGACGCGGCCTATTGCGCCGGTGCGGGCAGAGGCACGGGAGGTGGCCGAGGATCCGCTTGATCTGCGGTCGGGGCGGTTCGGAAGCTGGGGCGGCGTGAGAAGAATTTGAGGGACGCTGTATCGAACCGTGCAACAAAACGGCGGGAGAAAACAGAGACAGCAACAAGGAAAGGACGGTGCATATGGAACAGGAGGTCATGCGGCCGAGGATCGGCGCGCAGGAGGTGCTCCGTGCGGCGGAGATCCTGCGCAAGTACCGGCGCGGCAAGGAGAATCTGGACAAGCGCATCATCGACAACGAGCAGTTCTGGAAGCTGCGGCATTGGGAGCAGATGGAAAAGGCGGGGGAGGGCGGCAATCCCGCCGACCCAAGACCCGCCAGCGGATGGCTGGTGAACTGCATCCTGTCCAAGCACGCGGATGCCATGGACAGCTATCCGGAGCCTACGGTGCTGCCCCGTGAGCCGGACGACCGGGAGGAGGCGGCCAAGCTGACGCGCATCCTGCCGGTGATCCTGAAGAACAACCGGTTCAAGCGGGAGTACGCCAGAGCGTGGTGGAACAAGCTGAAGTCCGGCTGCGCCGTGTACGGCGTGTTCTGGGACGGGGACAAGCTCCACGGGCTGGGGGATGTGGACATCCGCAGCATGGATGTGCTGAATCTGTTCTGGGAGCCGGGGGTGCAGGACATTCAGGCGTCGGAGCACTTCTTCTCCACAGAGCTGGTGCCGGATCACCGGCTGCTGCGGGAATATCCCCAGCTGGAGGGAAAGCTGGGCCGGGGCGGCGGGGCGCAGGTGAGCCGGTATCTCTACGACGACAGGGTGGATACCTCCGACCGGTCGCTGGTGGTGGACTGGTATTACCACACGGAGGTCAACGGACAGCCGGTGCTGCAATACTGCAAGTTCGTGGGGGAGACGGTGCTGTACGCCACGGAGAACGACCCGGCCTACGCCGAGAGGGGCTGGTACGACCACGGGAAATACCCCTTTGTGTTCGACGTGCTGTTTCCGGAGGAGGGCACGCCCTGCGGCTACGGGTATGTGGATCTGTGCAAGTCGGCGCAGAAGCAGATCGATCTGATGAATCAGGCGATTTTGAAAAACGCGCTGGCGGCCACCACGCCCCGGTTCTTCATCCGCTCCGACGGGGCGGTGAACGAGGAGGAGTACGCCGACTGGACGCGGCCCTTTGTCCACACCAACGGGAATCTGGGAGCGGATTCCATCGCGCCCATCCGGGTGCCTACGCTGGACGGCGTGTACGTGGCCATTTTGCAGAACAAGGTGGCGGAGATGAAGGAGACGGCGGGCAACCGGGACGTGATGAGTGGCGGTACGGCCGGCGGCGTCACCGCCGCCACCGCCATTGCCGCCTTGCAGGAGGCCGGCGGCAAGCTGTCGCGCAACATGATCGACGACGGGTACGAGGCGTTTTCGCAGGTGGTGACGCTGTGCATCGAGCTGGTGCGGCAGTTTTACAGCGTACCCCGGCAGTTCCGGCTGTTGGGCCGGGGCGCGGAGCGGGAGTTTGACCTGTTCGACAACGGTGGGATGCAGCCGCAGCTCATGGAGCTGGGCGGCTACCGGGTGCCGGAGTTCGATCTGGAGGTGGCGGCGCAGAACGAGACGCCCTACAAGACCATGGAGTACAATCAACTTGCGTTGCAGCTGTTCCAGATGGGCTTTTTCCGGGCGGACATGGCTGAGCAGGCCCTGCGGTGTCTGGACTTGATGGAGTTCAAGAACAAGGATCAGCTGGCGGCGGTGATCCGGCAGGGACGGCAGCGTACCCAACAGGTGGAGTGGCTGCAGGGGCAGCTTATGACGGCGCTGAGGCTGCTGGACGCCCGGCAGGGCTCGCAGCTGGCGGAGGAGCTGGCGCGGGAGATGGGCGGCGCAGAGAGCGGCGGAGAGCTGCACACCGGTGGTCTGCGGACGCCGGATGCAGGCGCCGGTGCGCTGGATACCATGGAGCGGACGCGGCAGCGCTCCCGTGAGACGGTGCGGCCCCGATGATACGGGTGAGAGCCGGCGAACGGCGCATTACGGTCAGCGGCCACGCGGGATACGCACCGGCGGGACAGGATATCGTGTGCGCCGCCGTATCGGCGCTGACATATGCGCTGGCAGGGTATCTGGAGGAGACGGGACAGGCGGCGCGATCGGACATACGCAGGGGCTATGCGGACATCGAGGGCGCGGAGGGCTGCGGCGCAGCCTTTGCGCTGGTGCGGTGCGGCATGGAGCAGCTGGCCGCGGCGTATCCCGGCTGCGTGGAGATGACAGGGTCGTGACCTACCACGGGAAGGAGAGGCTATGAAGCAGCTTTGGATGGACTGGCAGACATTTGCCGAGGAGGTGGGAGATGCCGGTCAGGAAACGGGCGCGGTGGAAGGCGGGCAGGTGGCTCCCGACGCCGGGGAGCAGGACGATTTCGCGGAGCTGATCCGGGGAAGGTACAAGGCGCAGTTTGACGCCCGCGTACAGAAGATCCTGGACGGACGGCTGCGGGGGCTGCGGCAGGAGAACGCACGGCTGCGGCAGGAGACGCAGGCACACCGGGAGAGACAGGCCGGGGCGCTGCTGCGCTTACAGGCGGAGGAGGAGCGGATCCGGCAGGTGTATCCGGACTTCGACTGGAAGCGAGAGCTGGCGTCGCCCCAGTTCGGACGGCTGGTGACGGCGGGAGTGGACGGGCAGACCGCCTACGAGATCGTACACCGGCAGGAGCTTTTGCAGGCGGCAATGGCCTATGCGGCGGCGCAGGCCCGCAGCCAGACGGCAAGAGCCATTGCATCCGGCGGCGGACGTGTGGCGGAGAACCGGGGCGGCAGCCGCACGGTGACACGCAGCGACCCGAAAAGCCTGTCCAGCCGGGAGCTGGCGGACATCCGGAGACGGGTGCAGGACGGAGAGAAGATTCGATTCTGAAAACAGGGAGGAAGAGAGCATGGAGAAAATGAATTTGCAGATGTTTGCGGGGGAGATGAACACCCAGACCACGGGCGGTCTCAGCGCGGAGATGAAGACCTACTACGGCATGGAGCTGCTGGAGAACGCACGTCCCCAGTTGGTGCACAACCAGTTTGCCGCCACCAAGGGCCTGCCTGTGGGCGGCGGTAAGACCGTGGAGTGGCGTAAGTTCGGCGCCTTCGACAAGGCGCTGACGCCGCTGACCGAGGGCGTGACCCCTGACGGCAGCGGTATCTCCGTCAGCTATATCACCAAGGAGCTGGCGCAGTACGGCGACTACACCACCGTGTCCGATATGCTGGATCTGACGGCTATCGACGATGTGGTGCTGGAGATCACCGACCGCCACGGCGCCAATATGGGTCTGACGCTGGACACCGTGACCCGCAATGAGATCCAGCAGGGCGAGCAGGTCATCTATGCGCCCAGAAAGGACGGCAACAGCAGCGCCGAGGTGGTACACCGCTACGCACTGGACGGTCAGTGCAAGATGACCAGCGAGCTGGTAGCCAAGGCTGCCACCCAGCTGAAGAAGATGAATGCGCCTACCTTCGATGGGAAGTATGTGTGCATCATCCATCCCAGCGTGGCCTTTGACCTGCGCCAGGACGAGGCGTGGATCGCCGCCCACCAGTACGCCGCCGCTACGGAGCTGTTCTCCGGCGAGATCGGCGAGCTGCACGGTGTGCGCTTCGTGGAGACCACCGAGGCCAAGATCTACCGCGGCGGCGATCTGGCGGAGAATGCCCGCACCCTGACGGTCAGCGGCGCGGTGAACAACGGCACCGAGGTACCCTTCACCGGCGGTGCGGTGAAGGCCGACGCGCTGGCGGGACGCTATGTGCTCATCGGCGGCAAGCGCGTGAAGGTGGTTTCCAACACCACCGGCAAGCTGGTGCTGGAGCAGGCTGTCACCGCCACCGACAAGGCGGTGATCTATCCCGGCGAGGGCGGCAAGGACGGCTGTGCCGTGTACGGCTGCCTGTTCCTGGGCAAGGGCGCCTACGGCGTGGTGGATCTCAGCGAGGGCACGGAGGTCATCGTGAAGCCCCGCGGCTCCTCCGGTACCGCCGACCCGCTGGATCAGCGCTCCAGCGTGGGCTGGAAGGGCGTCCATGCCGCCGCCATCCTGTACGACGAGTACATGGTGCGCGTGGAGTGCGGCTCCAGCTATTCCGGCGAGGACAAGGCCAACTGACGCGGCGCGGGAGGGGCGGAAAACCCCTCCCGCCGTGAAGCGGAACTGTGAAAGGAGAAAGGCGTTATGAAAGAGCAGATGGTGACGATCTTCCTGCCCCGGGGCAGAAAGAACGAGGAGAACTTTGTGATCGTGTCCGTCAACGGACGGAGCTGGAAGATCATGAAGGGCGTGCAGGTGCAGGTGCCCGACTACGTGGCGGAGGTGCTGGAGAACAGCCGCATGATGGCGGAGACTGCCCGCCGCTATGTGGACGAGCGCGCCAACTGAGGTGCCGGATATGAGCAGGCTGACAGCGGGGCGGATGCTGGGCAGGGTGGACGCCCTGCTGCCCAACCAGTACAGCAGAGAAGAAAAAATGCGGTGGTTGGCGGAGGCGGAGGGCTTTGTGCTGCGGGAGGTACAGCAGCTGGCAGGGGCGCTGCCGGAGGTAACGGAGGACTATGTGCTGACGGCGGAGGCACCCTATGACCAGATGTACCGGTACTATGTGGAGGCGCAGATCCATTATGCCAACGGTGAGACGGCGCGGTACAATAACGCGGCAGCCCAGTGGAACAACGCCTTTCTGACCTACAAGGAATACTGCTGCCGCACGGCGGCGCCCCGCCGTACCACAGCGGCGCTGCGTCTGTTTTAAGGGGGTGGGGGAATGTTTTTTCCCAAACTGACAGTACCGCCGCAGCAGCGGATCACGGCAGACCGGTTTCTGGGACTGGACCGGCGGGGCGGCAGTCCCATGGGGAGCTTTCAGGAGATGGAGAACCTGTGGGCCGGCGGGTATCCGGTCATGGAGACGAGACCTGCCAGGGGTGTGGTGACCATGCTGAAGGCGCCTCACGGCCTGACATGCCGGGACGCGCCGGTGTGGGTGGACGGCCGGACGCTATTCATCAACGGGCAGAAAACGGGGTTGGTGCTGATGGATGGCGACAAGCAGCTGGTAAGCATGGGCGCGTACCTGCTGATCTGGCCGGATAAGAAGTACATCAACACGCAGGATCTGACGGAGTACGGCGGACTGGAGAACCGTACCGTTACCACGGGAGAGGTGACGGTGTCGCTGTGCAGGAGCAGCGGCGAGGAGTTGGGAAGCTACTCCATCGGGGAGGAAGCCCCTGTGTCGCCGGGAACGGGCAGCCTGTGGATGGACACGGCAGACGGTGAACCAGTGCTCAAGCGCTATGACGGCAGTTCGTGGCTGGAGGTGGAGAACGTGTGCACCAGAGTGGCAGCCACCGGTATCGGACGGGGCTTCGCTGCCGGGGACGGCGTGACCGTGCGGGGCTGCGAGACGGAGGGGGTAGACGGACTCTATCCCTTGCAGGCGGCGGGTGAGAACTGGATCGCGGTGCCGGGGATGTGCCGAACGGCGGGCAGTCAGACGGCGGCAGTGACGGTGGAGCGTACCATCCCGGACATGGACTTTGTGGTGGAGCAGGGCAACCGGCTGTGGGGCTGCAAGTACGGCATCGTCAACGGAAAGCCGGTGAATGAGATCTACGCCAGCAAGCTGGGGGACTTCCGGAACTGGAACAGCTTTGCGGGCTTGAGCACCGACAGCTATGCAGCGGCGAGAGGCTCCGACGGCGTGTTTACCGGCGCGGCGGCGTGTCTGGGCGGCGTGATCTTCTTCAAGGAGGACTGCATGGAGCGGGTGTATCCCAGCGCGGCGGGTGCCCACCAGATCGTGACGCTGCGGTGTTCCGGCGTGAAGAAGGGCTGCGGCGGCAGCGCGGCGCTGGTGGATGGGACACTGCTCTATGTGGGGCTGAACGGCGTGTACGCCTTCGACGGCAGTATGCCGGTCTGCGTGTCGCAGCCGCTGGGAAATGTGCGGCTGGAGGACGCCGCGGCCGCCGGATGGAACGGCCAGTACTGGCTGGCGGCGCGGGACGCTGCGGGCAAGCGCCATGTGCTGGTGTACGACACCGTCCACGGTCTGTGGCACAGGCAGGATGACGCGGATATCATGGCGTTTGCCGTGTGTGACGGGGCGCTGTACGGACTGGAGCGCGGCGGTGCGCTGTTGGATCTGACCGGTGGCAGCGGTACGCAGGAGGAGACGGTGCGGTGGATGGCGGAGACGGGTGAGCTGGGACTGTCAACGCCGGAGAGCAAGTATCTGACGCGGTTGGAGCTGCGGGTGCAGCCGGAGGATCGGGCGCGGCTGGAGGCGCTTGTCAGCTATGACGGCGGGCGGTGCTGGGAGACGCTGGGGGAGGTCATCGGCGGCGATGGACAGACCCGCGGCTACCTGCTGCATCTGCGGCCCCGGCGGTGCAGACAGCTGCGTCTGCGGCTGAAGGGCGCGGGGCGGTGCCGGATATACAGCCTGTCGGCAGTGTATGAGAAGGGAAGTGACGGCCCGTGAGCACACTTACCATGCCCGCCTGTCCCACAGGCACCTTGCAGCAGCAGGTGATGCAGCAGTACTCCTATCTGTTCCAGATGGTGCAGCAGCTGAATCTGGCGCTGGAGCAGCTGGAGCAGACGGGAGGCGGCGTGCGCCCCACTTATGTGGCTGCCGCCGGCGGTGCGGCGAGCGGGACGAAGCAGACGGAGGCGGATCAGCAATACCAAAAGCTGCGGACAATGATCATCAAAACGGCGGATCAGGTGCGGCGCACGACAGAGGAACTGACGGCGCGGCTGGAGGAGGAATATGTGGCGGTGTCGGACTTCGGGAGCTATGTGGCGTCCCTCAGCGCCTATCTGGAGGCAAACCCGGAGGCCGTCACACAGTATTACAGCTTTTTTTCCGACCTGAAGACCAATGTGGAGGCAGTGGACGCCGCTTTTCAGCACTATAAGGTGGGCACGGAGGGTTATATCCGCACGGGCATCGTCTATTACGACGGCGCGGTGCCGGTGTACGGCGTGGCGGTGGGACAGGATCTGACCTGCCGGGAGGTGGACGGTGAGAAGATCGTGGAACAGAACAACTTCCGGGCGGTGTTCACAGCCACGCGGCTGTCCTTCTGGCAGGATGCCACGGAGGTGGCCTATGTGTCCAATAACCGGCTGTATATTACCAATATCACGGTACTGGGCGGTATCGCCATTGGCGCATGGAGCGTGGAGGCGGCGGAGAGCGGTCTGACGTTTCGATGGATCGGAGGGTGAGAGATGAGCATCACACTGGATACGGTGAACTGGGGGAGCGCACCGAATATCGGCGTCACGTTCTCCTATGACAGCCAGCGGTCCGGGCAGGATATGCGCTACCGCATCTATGCGTCACTGTCGCCGGTGACGGGCGGCTCTTATTTCGGTTATCCCGTTTATATCTCACTGTACCTGGACGGGGCGTGCGAGGTCAGCGGCGCTACGGTGAAGGCGGCGCTGCCGGAGCGGTGGAGCAGCAGTATTGAATACGACAGCGGGTGGATCACGGTCTCCGGGAAAAGCGGCGGCACCACGGCGCTGACGGTACGGCTGTACAGCGGCTCCGGCTCCAGCCGTGACCAGCGGTACAACTATTCGCTGGAGGTGGAGCCGGGCAGCTCGCTGGAGGATTTCAAGCTGGCAGCGGGGGATGCCACCATCGGGCAGACGGGGACGCTGACGGTGACGAAGCCGGGCGGCGGCTATGAGTTCCGGTTCTCCTACACCTTTGGCGGCAGCTCGGGTACATTGAGCGGCGCTTCGCTGAAGCAAGTAAGCTATACGGCGGCGAAGGCGGTATATCAGTGGGCGGTGCCTGCCGCGCTGGCCAATCAGATCCCCGATGCGCTGTGGGGCGTGGGCACCATGACCATGGCGATCTACGACGGCGGCGACTATATCGGCAGCGTGCAGGCGTCCTTTACCGCCTATGTGCCGGAATCCATGCGGCCTACGGCGACCTTGCAGGTGACGGTGGTCAACGACAATGCGGTGGTGAAAGGGTGGAATCTGTGCTTGCAGGGAGTGAGCCGCCTGCAATACACCGTGAAGGCGTCCGGTAAGGGCGGTGCGTCCGTGAGAACGTGCAGCTTCAGCTTTGCGGGGCAGACGGTGACGGGTACCTCCGGCACCACGGCACGCATCGGCTCAGCGGGCACCATGAAGCCATCCGTCACAGTGACGGACAGCCGCGGACGGTCGGCCACGGCGACGGGCAGCGCCATCAAGGTATATGCCTACCACCTGCCGGTGATCTCGGCCAGCAGCGTGGTGCGGTGCGGCGCAGACGGCGGTGCGGCGGATGACGGCGCGTATCTGAAGGTGCAGTGTAAGGCATCCTGCGCCGATGTGGAGAACCGAAACACGGTGAAGATACAGGCGCGTTACCGCCCCATGGGCGGCGACTGGAGCGGCTATACGGCACTGAGCAGCGGGGTGGAGAAGCTGATCGGCGGCGGTCTGGCGGCCACGGCCTCCTACGAGGTGGAGCTGTCTGCCATGGATACGGTGGGCAGTGTGCGGACGGTTCGGTATACGGCGTCCACGTCTCAGGTGACGCTGCATCTGCGTAACGGCGGAAAGGGCGCGGCCTTCGGCAAATACGGGGAGCGGGAGGCGCTGGAATGCGCATGGCCGGCGGTGTTTTACGGGGACGCGGAGGTGGCCGGTGAATTGACGCTGGGCGGCAGGCCGCTGATGGAGGTGCTGTGGCCGGTGGGCAGCGTGCGATTCACTGCGGAGGATGTGCCGCCGCAGCCCTCACCGGAAAACGCGGTGTGGGAGAGCGCCGTCACCGGCATCGAGGGACTGTACGCATGGCGCAGGATCACATGAGGAGAAAGGACGGAACGAATGGCATCCACATACAGAATGGTGGCATACGGCTCGCAGGGCGACGCGGTGCGGCAGCTGCAAGGCGAGCTGAACAAGCACGGCTATCAGTTGAACGAGGACGGGATCTTCGGCAAGAAGACGAGATCCGCCGTGCGGGATTATCAGAGGAAGAACAATCTGCGGCTGGACGGTATTGCCGGCGACGAGACGTGGGGCAGCCTGATGGCACCTGCTCCGGCAGAGCCGGAGGCACCGCCTGCGCCTGTAGCCAAGCCGTCGGCAAGGACGGCACGGGAACTGGAAAGACTGGAGAAGGGCTATACGCCCTCGGCGGATGTGACGGCGGCGCTGGCGTACCGCGACAGCGTGGCGGCACTGCGGCCTGACGCATACAAATCTGCCTACGGACAGCAGCTGGCGGCGCTGTACGACGACATGACGGGCCGGGAGCCTTTTTCCTACGAACCGGAGGAGGACGCCGCCTTTGCCCAGTATGCCCGGATGTACCGGCAGAAGGGACGCGCCGCCATGGAGGATACCATGGGGCAGACGGCGGCGCTGACCGGCGGCTACGCCTCCAGCTATGCGGCGGCTGCGGGGCAGCAGGCCTACGAGCGGTATATGCAGGAGCTGATGGCCATGCTGCCGGAGTTTCAGGAGCAGGCGCAGAAAACCTACGATCGGGAGGGGCAGGCCCTGCGGGAGCAGTATGAGCTGTTGGACAGACAGGAAAAGCAGCAGTATGACCGCTGGCAGGATGATCTGTCCGCGTGGGAGCGGCAGTACGCACAGGCACAGGCGCAGTACGACAGCGCCGGGCAGCAGGACAGAAAACTGTATGAAACGGCGCTGGCCCACTACCGCAGCATGGCACAGCAGGAGCAGAAGCTGTCCGCCTCCGGCGCGGAGGTGGACCGAGGCGAGACAACGGTCTCCGGCGGCGAGTCGCTCAGCTCCACAGCGGCGGACAGCCTGTACCGGGCGATGGGGAACTATCTCAAGAGGGGAAAGACGCAGGAGGCCGCGGCGCTGCTGGGACAGTACAGCGGCCGCATGACCCCCGCGCAGAGAAAGCGCTTTGAAAAGCTGTTCACCAGCCATGGACAGCCAGCGGCGCTGTGACCGACTGGGAAAAACTGTTGCATTCACAGACGGTGTATGATACTATATCGTCGGCGCAGTGGTGCGGGGCGGCGTGTGCGCTGCCCCGCACGCTTTATAAGCACTGCCGAAAGGAGAAAAACATGGAGAAAAAAGGAAATTTCCTGCGTAGAACGGCGGGCCTGATGGCGCTTCTGCTGGCCCTGAGCCTTTTTGCGGCGGGGTGCGGAGAAAAGCCCACCGAGCCGGATGCACCGGATACGCCGGATGCGGACACGCAGCCCAAGCCCACGGATATCGTGTTGGTGGAGCCGGATGCCCCGGAGGTACCGGTGGATTTTGAGACGGCACAAAAGACGTGGCCTGACGTCTATGCCTATATGAAGATCCCCGGCGCCAGCAACATGGCCATCCGGGAGGGCAACTTCCTGGTGCAGCGGCCCGGTGACGACGACTACTATCTGAACCGCGACTTGGACGGCAAGGACAACAAGGCCGGTACGATGTATACCCAGGCCAGCCTGAATAAGCCGGATATGAGCGATCCCGTGACGGTGATCTATGGCCACAATATGCGTAACGGTACCATGCTGGGCGGACTGCTGAACTACGCCAACGCTATGCACTTCGAGGATAAGCCGGTGGTGGAGATCTATCAGCCGGGACGGAAGATGACGTACCGTATTTTTGCGGCGATCCCCTATAACAGCAGCCTGATCCTGGGGAACCACGATTTCACGAATGAACAGGAGTTCGCGGATTTCTTCGCGGCGCTGGGTAAGGCCGCCACGGATAAGAACTATAGCAGCACCGATGATAAAAATGCGTTTTGCCCGTTTGTCGGCAGCGTACATGTGAACACCGACGATCTGCCGGTGTGGGGCGATAAGGTCATCATCATGTCCACCTGCATCGGCGATGACCAGTATCGCTATCTGATGCTGGCCAAGCTGGTGGAGGATTCCAATGAGCCGCTGGAGATGACCCGCGAGGAGGCTGAAAAGGCAGGTCTGACCGACCACATCATCGGCCTGGCACCGGCGAAGGACGCGGCGGGCGGCGCGGACGCCGCTGCCCCAGTGGGGACGGATACGGCGAAGCAGGATGCAGCCAAGACCGATACCTCGAAAAAGGGCAATTGAACAAAAAGACAATCGGAACGTGAAAAAGCCTCTCCCACTTCGGGAGAGGTTTTTTTGCGTGCTTACAGCGTATCCGGAAGCGTAAAGCGCGTCCACGGTGCCGTGTCCGGCGGCGGACAGGCGAAGGTCATGGTCTCGCCGGTCTGGGGATGGGCGAAGGACAGGCGGTACGACCAAAGGGCAATGGGCCACGGCGCGTCGGACGCGCCGTACTTGCGGTCGCCGGACAGGGGGAGATCACGGGAGGCGAACTGTACGCGGATCTGGTGGGTACGGCCGGTGTGGAGCCGAACGCGCACCAGTGTCAGACCGTCGGAGCTGTCCACGGTGTCGTAGGACAGCCGGGCCTCCCGGGTGTCCGGCGAGGGGGCGGCCGCCACATAGGTGACGCGGCGGCGGGTGTCCCGCGCCAGCAGGTCTGTTAAGGTGTCAGCGGGCTGGGCGGGCGTGCCGCAGAGGACGGCCAGATATTCCTTGGAGAAGCGATGCTCCCGGATCTGCTGGGACAGCAGGGAGGCGGCCACGCGGCTGCGGGCAAAGACCATGACGCCGGCGACCTGCGCGTCCAGACGGTGGACGGTGCGGATGCAGTCGGTGTGCAGGTAGGCGCGGAGCAGCTCCGGCATACCGCCCGGCTCGTCGGCGGACACCACGCCCGCCGGCTTGACCGCCACCACGATGCGCGCGTCCTGATAGAGTATGTCCATGCGTCCCACCTCCTGTTCCGGCTCAGTGTAGCACAAAGCGGAGGGAGATGCAAATTTTGCTTGACAAGAGGGGTCTAATAGGTTAGACTACAAACAAGAGGTCTAACGATGTAGACCATGAAAAGGAGGGGATAGGATTGGAAACGCCGAAGATCTTTGACAGCGAGCTGCGGTTCTGCGAGATCCTGTGGGAGCATCAGCCGGTGAAGAGCAGCGAGCTGGTGCGGCTGTGTGCCGAGAAGCTGGGGTGGAAGAAGTCCACCACCTATACGGTCATCAAGCGGCTGACCGAGCGGGGCGTTGTCAGGACGGAGGACGCCGTGGTAACGGCGCTGGTGTCCCGCGGCGAGGTGCAGTGCGCCGAGAGCCGCGCCTTTGTGGAGCGGAATTTCCGCGGGAGCCTGCCCGGTTTTCTCAGCGCCTTTGTGGGCGGGCGCGGACTGTCGGCGGAGGAGGCGGACGAGCTAAGGCGGATGATCGCCGAATTTGAGGAGAAGCGAAATGACTGATGTATTTCTGAGGATCGTGGAGCTTTCGTGGCAGGCGGGGGTGCTGGCGCTGGCGGTGATGCTGGCGCGGCTGGCGCTGCGCCGGGCGCCCAAGTGGGCGGTATGCCTGCTGTGGGTGCTGGTGGCGGTGCGGCTGGTGCTGCCCTTCTCCCTGCAAAGCCCGGTGAGCTTACAGGCGGCGCAAAGCCCTGTGACGGCGGCGCTGTACGAGCTGCCCCAGACACAGGAGGCGGCGCAGAAAACGGACGAGGTGCTGTCCGGCGGCTCGGCGGAGCCGGTGGCACCGCTGCCGCCGGTGGAAAGCGTGACGGCGCAGCCCGTACCGGCGATCAAACCGGTGATGACCGTGTCGCTGCTGGCGGCGATCTGGCTGGCGGGCGTGGTGATGATGCTGACGTATATGCTGGTCAGCTATCTGGGCATCTACCGCCGGGTGCGCACGGCGGTGCGGCTGGAGGACAACGTGTACCGCTGCGGCTCGTGGGGAACGCCCTTTGTGCTGGGGCTGCTCCGTCCCCGCATCTACGTGCCGGAGGGTATGGACGACGCGGCGCTGCCGCAGGTGCTTGCCCATGAGCGGTGCCACATCCGGCGGGGCGACCACCTCGTAAAGCCGCTGGCATTTCTGCTGTTGGCGCTGCACTGGTTCAACCCGGTGCTGTGGGCGGCGTATGTCCTGCTGGGGCGGGACATGGAGAACGCCTGTGACGAGCGGGTGCTGCGGGGCGTGGACGGCGCGGGGCGCGCCGCCTATTCCCGGGCGCTGGTGGCCTGCGCCGTGCGGCAGCGTCCGGCGGCGGTATGCCCGCTGGCCTTCGGCGAGGTGGCGGTACAGGAAAGGGTGAAGAATGCCATGAACGGGAAAAAACCGGCTGTATGGGCGGCGGTGCTGCTGGTCATCGCAGCGGCGGTCATCGCCGTGTGCTTCCTGACCAGCCCCGACCGGCAGGAGGAGCCGGTGCCCAGCGGCGATTGGAACGCGGAGACGCTGTACGCCATGCGGACGCCCTATGTGGGCGACCCCTCCGCCGTGGGCAGGATCCTGAACGCTGTCGGACTGGATAAAATGGGCGCAGACAGCGACTGGAGCTTCACCATGCAGCTCAGCACAGAGCAGGAGCCCTACGGCCTGACGCTGCTGTACACCTACGACAGCGAGAGCTTTTTGGGTTACGGGCCGACATGGGCGCAGCGGATGCGCGCCGGGGGCTACCTGACCATGGCGCTCATCGACAATGCGGAGTGGGTGGCGTGGCAGGAAAACGGCACGGAGATGGGCCGGGTCACCAATGACGGCGCCTACGATATCACAGCGGCGCGGCAGAGCGTGGACGGCCTGCGGCAGCTGATCGAGCAGCTTGAGGCGGACATAGCCGGCGGCGCTGTGGGCGGTACGCGGCAGGTATATTACAGCCCCGCCGCTGTCACCCGGGAGGACGGCGTCACCGCCCAACTGGCGGATGTGACCTATCAGAATGACTGGCTCACCGGCGAGCTGCGGGTCACGGTGCCGCCGGAAATGGCGGCGCAGGGCGCGGACGGCGCGGCCGCCATGCTGCAGGAATTCCTGCTGTATGCGCAGGTGGACGATGGCGAGAAGCAGCCCGTGGGCGGAGATGTCCGGGTGGAGAGCGGCGCCGACGGGTTGACGCTGTACCAGCCGTTTGATCTGGGCATCCAGCTCTCGGCGGAGCAGGGCTTCACCGTGCGGTTCTGGGCGGGAGACATGGGGCCCATGACGGTGGAGTACACCGCGGCGGGGGCTGCGTCTGAGGAGATCACGCCGTGGCCCAGTGAGAAGGAGAACGACCCCGTCAGCATCGACCCGGCGGATTACGGCATCGTGTATGATGCCGCGCACCTGCCGGACTGGGAGACGTGTCCCCTCAGCTACCTGTGCGCCTACCTGCTGGGCAGCGACGGCGCGTATACCGAGGGCGCTGCCGATACGCTGGCGGCGCGGTACCGGCAGGCGCCCAACACGGTGCAGAACTATCTGAACAAGCTGGCGGCAAAGTATGAGGGTGTGGATCAGCGGCTGATGGCCGCCATCCGGACTGCCGCCGGAGAGACGTTCCGCATCGAGCCAACAGTGGACGTGCGGAACAGCGATGCCGCGGCGCTGGATGATCGGCTGACGGAGACACTGACGGGTTATTTCCTCATGCGGGCCAACGCCATTGCCAACAACGCCGCCGGCACGACCTACTGCGTGGAGAAGCTGCGGCAGGATGCTGTGAGCCGCGCACAGGCCGCCGTGTGGCCCTATGTGGCTGCCGATGATCTCCGGGCCGCACACATCACGGTAGACGTGACGGAGGTGCGGGCGCTGGAGGACGGCGGCACGCGGCTGATGCTGACGGAGATGACCGTGCTGGACTACGGCCCGGGCAGCGACCAGTACGGCTGGGGCACCACGCACCGGCTGGAGCTCCATGAGGATCGTGCAGGTGTGCCGCGGGTGACGTGGGATGCCTACGAGGAGAGTGATCTGGGCGACGGCCACACCTCGCCAGACAGTCAGGAGGATTTGACGATGAAGCTCCGCGCCATGGCGATCACCGAACCGTGGACTGGCCCTGTCACGGATATGCGGACGGAGCAGACGGACGGTACGGAGTACCGCCTGCTCTGCATCGCCGGCCGCTGGTTTGGCGGCACGGTGCAGGAATTCCCTGCGCTGGAGACGATACAGGTCAACGATCTGGTGTGTGTAAGGAACTACGCGGCGGCGGGCGGCAAATTTGAACCGCTGTGCTGCGTGGAGGTGCTGGAAACGGCCTGACAACCGCAGAAATCTTTGGAAATCGCGCCGCTTTTTTCACCGGATGTCTTTTCAAAGCGGGCAGAGGGTGATACAATAGTACCCGATTGAAAGACATGAAAGGAGCAGTTTCCATGAAAAAGAGCATTCTGCGGGAGTACGCCCGCCTCATCGCCCGCAGCGGCGTCAACGTCCAGCCGGGGCAGGAGGTCTTTATCGCCGCCGAGCTGGATCAGCCGGAGTTTGTGAAGATGCTGGTGGAGGAGTGCTACAAGTGCAAGGCCAAGAAGGTGGTGGTGGACTGGGACTACCAGCCCCTCCAGAAGCTGCACTTCCGCTACCGCACGCTGACCACCCTGTCCAAGCTGGACAACTACGAGGAGGCCCGCTGGCAGCACTATGTGGACACCATCCCCTGCCGCATCTACCTGCTCAGCGAGGACCCGGACGGTCTCAACGGCATCAACCAGGAGAAGATGGCCAAGAGCCAGCAGCGCAAGTACCCCATCATCAAGAAATACCGCGACCAGATCGAGAACAAGTACCAGTGGTGCATCGCCGCCGTACCCGGCGAGGCGTGGGCCAAGAAGCTGTTCCCCAACCTGCGAAAGTCTCAGGCGGTGGAGAAGCTGTGGGAGGCCATCCTGTCCACCAGCCGTGCGCTGGAGGGCGACCCCGTGGCCAACTGGGACGCCCACAACAAGGATATGCACGACCGCTGCGCCTACCTCAACGGCCTGCACATCCGGGAGCTGCGCTACAAGAGCGCCAACGGCACCGATTTTCAGGTGGGCATGATCCCCGAGGCCCAGTTCTGCGGCGGCTGCGAAAAGAGCCTGCAGGGCATCGTCTTTAACCCCAATATCCCCACGGAGGAGTGCTTCATCTCCCCCATGCGGGGCAAGGCGGAGGGCATCGTCTACGCCACCAAGCCCCTGAGCTATCAGGGTCAGCTCATCGACGGCTTCTGGATCAAGTTCCACGAGGGCAAGGCCGTGGAGTGGCACGCGGAGAAGAACAACGACCTGCTGTTGCAGCTGATCGGCGACATCCTCGATCTGGCAAAAGTGGAAGCCAACACATTGGAGTTCACCTACAAACCCACAGACCTCAACGTCCTGATGCACGACATCGAGATGTCCGTGCAGGCCAAGGTGCAGAACGGCGTGGCGCTCAACTGCGTGAAAGGCTTGGCGGAGTGTCACATTGAGACCGAGCCCACACGCCTGACGCAGGTTCTCATCAATCTGATCACAAACGCATGCAAATTCACAGACAAGGGCAGCATCACGTTCGGATATGAACTCCAGGGTGAGGACACGCTCTACTTCTTCGTGCGCGACACCGGCTGCGGAATATCCAAGGAAGGACAGGCACGCATCTTCCAGCGATTCGTCAAGCTCAACGAGTTCGCTCAGGGCACGGGACTCGGACTGTCCATCTGCCAGAACATCATAAACAAGATGAAGGGCACCATCGGAGTCAAATCGGATGGCGAAGGCAAGGGCAGCACGTTCTGGTTTACGATACCCTATCTGCCGGCCGTCATCAAGAAGGAAGATGACAGCGCCGGAGAGTCAAAGGAATTTATCGAGCGCGACAAGGTGACCATACTGATAGCCGAAGACAACGAGAGCAACTACATACTGTTTGAATCCCTGCTCGCCTCACGCTACAAACTGATACATGCGTGGGACGGCATCGAAGCCGTGGAACTCTACAAGGAACACAACCCGCAGCTCATCATCATGGACATAAGCATGCCACGCATGGACGGCTATGAGGCGACTCTCGAAATCCGCAAGCTGTCCGCCAACGTGCCCATCATCGCCGTGACGGCCTACGCATACGCCTCCGATAAAGATAAAATATTGGAAAACGGTTTCAACAGCTACGTGTCAAAACCAATCGACGCAAAGGAACTCAACGAGAAGCTGAAATCGGCGCTCACGTCCCACTTCATTTTCCTGTGACACCGGAGCCGCCGCGACAGCGGTTGTGAACATATCATAAAGTTCGCCGGCTACAATCCCGATCTGCCTCATATCGGATTTGTAGCCGGCGTTTTTCAGTAGTCGGTCAAAAGGGTTTTACAGCGCGCGACCCACCTGTTCGGCTATCTGGCCGTGGCCTTTCACGGTCGGATGGCCGCTCTTCTTGTCGATGTCTTTCAGTTCGATACACGGGATGTCATAGTGTTTGCACACGGTTTTCGCCGATACGGCAATCTCCTCCCGCAGCCCGTCGTTGAGGATGAAGTATATCTCTGTCGACGGATAACGGTCCTTGACGTAACGCAGCAGACGGGCCATAGCCGGACGGAAAGTGTAGAGCTGTCTCTTATACACATCTCCGAGCCCACGAGACGCGTAGTA
>ERZ1027188.389-NODE-389-length-18289-cov-10.714599_pt1 | contig 18289 bp, 14 predicted proteins | sample MGYA00519273_ERZ1027188 | MGnify/ENA primary metagenome ERZ1027188 (study PRJEB26926, sample SAMN06164623) | human gut metagenome | biome: ENVO:00009003; feature: ENVO:2100002; material: ENVO:00002003 | host: Homo sapiens | place: USA | collected 2012 ... | reverse complement strand
GCGTCAGATGTGTATAAGAGACAGGAAATATACTCTCTCATCTCCTTGAATATCCACGGACAGCCAAAAGTGGCGCGCCCCACCATCACGGCATCCACACCATAGCGGTTGAAAGCCTCGCGGGCCTGCTCAGGAGTCTTTATGTCGCCGTTGCCGATGATTGGAATATGTATGCGCGGATTGTTCTTCACCTCGCCTATCAGAGTCCAGTCGGCCTCGCCGGTGTACATCTGGCTGCGCGTCCTTCCATGTATTGTGAGTGCCTGAATGCCACAGTCCTGAAGCTGTTCGGCCAGCTCCGTGATAATTATATTGTTGCAGTCCCAGCCCAGACGGGTCTTTACCGTTACCGGAATCTTCACCGCCTTCACCACCTCGCGTGTAATTTCGAGCATCAGTGGGATGTTGCGCAGCATACCGGCACCGGCTCCCTTGCCGGCAACCTTCTTCACAGGACAACCGAAATTCAGGTCAATCACGTCAGGACGAGCCTCCTCAACAATCTTCGCCGCCTCTACCATCGCGTCTAAATCGCGTCCGTAGATTTGTATTCCCACGGGTCGCTCGTCCTCGGAAATAGTCAGTTTGCTTACGGTGGACTTGATGGAGCGCACCAACGCCTCGGCCGACACGAACTCAGTATATACCATTGCCGCCCCGAACCGCTTGCAGAGCATACGGAAACCAATGTCTGTTACGTCCTCCATCGGGGCAAGAAACAGCGGATTCTGCCCGAATTCAATATTCCCAATCTTCATTTTTTGAATGTCGTTATAGTGTTCCCGTCGTATGTCTCACGACTGATAATCCTCGCATCCGCCGGCAGGGTAGGCGCAGGAGTGCCTCCCGTGACGGTTATCGGAGCCGTCTCCACGCGTATTTCATCCCATAGTCCGGCACTGAGAAAAGCCTCGTGGGTCTTCTGTCCGCCTTCCACGATGAGCGATTGCAGTCCCGTGGCATGACATTCGGCGAGGATTGACTCGATGGTATTGTTGTGGGAAAGCACGAAGCGGCGAGGATTCCGGCCGCTCCAGTGGCGCACCGTGAGTGCCGGATGCTCGCGTTCGTCGGTTACGCGTCCCACGAGAATGGCGTCGTTCTCGGCTCTCAGCTTGTGGCTGAGCATCTTCGTGAATGGCGTAGATATGGCGAGAGCCTGCCCGTTGTCGTCGATGAAACCGTTGATTGTCTGTGCCCACTTCAGAATTATGTAGGGGCGGTGGTGCTCATGAAATGTCATGAACCTGCTGTTCAGCTTCTCGCATTCCTTCTCCAACACTCCGACCGTAACCTCAATGCCTGCCTCGCGGATTTTGCTGATGCCCTTTCCCCTTACCTTAGCGAACGGGTCGACGCATCCTACGACCACCCTGCGCACACCTTTCCTTATTATAAGGTCGGCACATGGTGGTGTTTTGCCGTAATGGGCACACGGTTCGAGACTCACGTATATGGTGGATTCAGGCAGTTTGCATTCATCTTCGGGCTTCACCGATGCGAAAGCGTTCACCTCTGCGTGTCCTTCGCCGCAGCGCACATGATAGCCTTCGCCGATGATACGGCCCTCATGCACAATCACCGCACCCACCATCGGATTCGGCCGCGCGTTCTGTCTGCCGTTAAGGGCAAGTTGAATGCAGCGGCGCATATACAGCTTATCGGCAGCCTCACCCCCGCCCCCTCTCCAAGAGAGAGGGGAGTGATTACCTTTTTGTTTTTGATTATTCATAATTATAGGGAGTAATGGGGAGTGATAGGGAGTAATAGGAGGAAAGAGAAATAAAGAAAGCATTTCTCTTACCTCTCACTTCTTACCTCTTACCTCTTGGGTCTTCCCCCCTTGGGGGGATTAGAGGGGGGCCTTCAGAGCTTCCGCCATAGCCTTGCCGAGCTTCGCGCACTGCTCCTTCACGTTATCGTTGAGAGCCTGCTTCATGTCGACAGGCTCACCTACGGCCTCGAAATGCAGATGATTATTGTTCCATTCCTCTATCTTCGCTACGGCCTTGCTTGCCCAAGCGTGCGAACCGAACCAGCCGAAGAGATGGTTCTTTACGTCGTGGCCTGCTATTTCGCTCAGCAGAACCTCCATCTCGTGATACAGTCCGGCGTTGTATGTCGGTGCGCCTACAATCAGTCCGCGATAGCGGAAGATGTCGCGCAGGATATAAGAATGGTGAGTTTTCGAGATATTGTATATCGCGATGTTCTTTATTCCCGCCTCCGATGCTGCGCGTGCGATGTGTTCGGCCATACGCTCGGTGTTGCCATACATCGTGCCGTAGCAGATAACGAGTCCTTCCTCGGTCTCCTGCTTCGACATACGGTCGTACATTCCGATTACCTTATCTATGTTTTCGTGCCACACCGGACCGTGTGTCGAGCAGATATAATCGAGCTTCACGCCCGCAAGTTTCTTCAGCGCGTTTTGCACCGGCACGCCGTATTTGCCCACGATGTTGGAGTAGTAGCGCACCATCTCCAGCCAGAATGTGTCGCAGTTGATGTCCTTGTCGATTATTCCGCCGTTGAGCGCACCGAAACAGCCGAAAGCATCGCCCGAGAACAGCGTGTTTGTCGTCGTATCGAGCGTAACCATAGTCTCCGGCCAGTGCACCATCGGAGTGAGTACGAACGTCAGTTTGTGGCTTCCCAAGTCGATGAAATCGCCGTTTTTCACCTCTCTTGCGTTGTCGTTGATGCCATAGAATCCATCAATCATGCAGTGGGTTTTCTTGTTTCCCACGATTTCTATTTCGGGATAATACTTCTTTATCAGTGCGATAGAGCCGCTATGGTCGGGTTCCATGTGGTTGATTACGAGATAATCCACCTTCCTGTCGCCGATAACAGCCTGTATGTTCTCGATGAATTGGGAGAAAAAGTCCACTTCGACCGTATCTATCAGTGCCACTTTCTCGTCGGCAATGAGATACGAGTTATAAGAAACGCCATTTGGCAGTGGCCACAATCCTTCGAACAACGACTTGTTGCGGTCGTTCACTCCTACGTAATAAACTTTGTCAGTAATCTCTATCATAATCTTTCTTGTTTGTTATCGTCCTTGTTATCCAAGCCCTTAAAGCTGTTGCAAATGTACATGAAAAATCCGAGATAATGCGTATTTCTATATATAAACTTCGCTAAATGGCGGTGCAGACATATAAAGTGAGGCCTCATTCTGGATTATTGTCGCAAAAAAAAGATGTGCCCGCATTGCAGGCACATCCTATATGAATCATCTTTATATGCAAAGATGCGATGATTTACTCGTGGTCGAGAGAGTCGTTGAAGTCGCGTGGCTCGCGGTTGCCATCGTGGTGGCCTTCACGATGCGGCTGTCCGTTTCCCTGACGGCGATCCGGACGCGGACGACGCTCAGGTCTCGGGCGACGCTCACGTTCTACATAACCTTCCGGTTTCGGCATGAGCACACGGTGAGAGAGCTTGTACTTGCCCGTCTTCGGGTCGATTTCGAGCAACTTGACGGTAATCTTGTCACCCTCTTTCAAGCCTGCATCCTCTACAGTCTCCAGACGCTTCCAGTCTATCTCACTGATGTGGAGCAGACCATCCTTGCCCGGCAGAATCTCAACGAAGCAACCGTAAGGCATTATCGAGCGGATAGTACCCTCGTAAACCTCACCAACTTCAGGTATGGCTACGATACCCTTAATCTTTGCCATTGCTGCATCGATGCTCTGCTTGTTAGGTGCTGACACCTGAACCTTGCCCACACCGTCGACCTCGTCGATAGTGATTGTGGTGCCTGTCTCCTCCTGCATCTGCTGAATAATCTTACCGCCCGGGCCTATGACAGCACCGATGAACTCCTTAGGAATCTCAATCTGCTCAATGCGTGGAACCTGCGGCTTGAAGTCTGCACGTGGTTCTGCGATTGTTTCTGTTATCTTTCCGAGGATGTACTCACGTCCGGCCTTAGCCTGCATGAGTGCCTTCTCAAGGATGTCGAAGCTCAGACCGTCGCACTTGATATCCATCTGTGTAGCTGTCAGACCGTCTTTCGTACCCGTAGTCTTGAAGTCCATGTCGCCCAAGTGGTCCTCATCGCCGAGGATATCGCTAAGAACGGCATACTTCTCTTCGCCCGGATTCTTTATAAGTCCCATTGCGATACCCGATACCGGCTTCTTCATCGGAACGCCGGCATCCATGAGTGCGAGTGTTCCAGCGCACACTGTTGCCATTGATGACGAACCGTTAGATTCCAAAATCTGTGAAACCAGACGCACTGTGTAAGGGAAATCCTCAGGAATCTGCCCCTTCAATCCGCGCCATGCAAGGTGTCCGTGGCCTATTTCGCGACGTCCAACGCCACGCTGAGCCTTAGCCTCACCTGTGCAGAACGGTGGGAAGTTATAGTGAAGGAGGAAACGCTGATAGCTCTTGTCAAGCACATCGTCCACCATTTTCTCGTCGAGCTTCGTACCAAGTGTACAAGTTGAGAGCGACTGTGTCTCTCCACGTGTGAATATTGAGCTTCCGTGAGGCATCGGCAGTGGGCTTACCTCGCACCAAATCGGGCGGATCTCATCGGTCTTACGGCCATCGAGACGTATGCCCTCATCGAGAATGCAACGGCGCATGGCGTCGCGTTCCACGTCGTGGTAGTAGCGTGCGGCCATAGCGTGCTTCTCCTCAAGCTCGTCCTCTGTCAGGTCTGCGTGCGCAGCGTCGTATTTCTCAAGGAAATCAGCGAGGATTTTCTCGAAAGCCTCAGCACGGGCGTGCTTTTCAAGAGCCTGCTTCGTAACGTCGTAAGCCGGCTGATAGCACTCCTTGTTTATCTGTTCGCGAAGCTCCTCGTCGTTCACCTCATGGTCGTACTCGCGCTTCACGTCCTTGCCAAGTTCCTTGCTCAACTCAACCTGTAGCTCGCACATCGGCTTGATGGCATCCATAGCAACCTTGAGCGCACCCAGAAGGTCCTGCTCTGAAACCTCTTTCATCTCGCCTTCCACCATCATGATGTTCTCGGCAGACGCACCGACCATGATGTCCATATCTGCCTCGGCCATCTGCTCGAATGTCGGGTCAACGACATATTCGCCGTTTACGCGAGCCACACGAACCTCAGAAATCGGGCATTCGAAAGGTATATCTGAACAAGCCAACGCTGCCGAAGCTGCGAAACCTGCCAATGCATCCGGCTGGTCTACTCCGTCGGCTGAGAGAAGCATCACATTCACAAACACCTCGGCGTGGTAGTTGCTCGGGAAGAGCGGACGGAGCACACGGTCAACAAGGCGCGATGTGAGAATTTCGTTATCGCCGGCCTTGCCCTCACGCTTTGTGAAGCCGCCCGGGAAACGTCCCGCTGCTGCGTATTGCTCACGATAGTCTACCTGCAAAGGCATGAAATCTGTTCCCGGAACTGCGTCCTTAGCTGCACAAACAGTTGCGAGCAGTACGGTGTTGCCCATTCTCAGGACAACAGAGCCGTCGGTCTGTTTTGCAACTTTTCCGGTCTCAATCGAGATGGTTCTCCCATCTGGCAATTGAACTGTTTTCGTAATTACGTTCATCTAAATTCTTTATTGTTTTAATCTACATCTGAAATAAATTCGGGCAAAGATACTCAAAACCCGTGTAATTAACGAATAATCAGCCGGTTATTTTCATATTTTTAATAAAGAGAAATGCCGTTTCGGACGAAAATCATGGCTGGCGTGTTGCAATCTGATATGTCTTTGCGTGCCAAAATACATTAAAACAGGCCGTTTTGTTTTGCACTACGCGTTATTTACATTATCTTTGTAGACCGAAAACAAGAATAAACAACGATAAAAAACCGGAAAATGAGAAAGATAGTAACAAGATTTGCCTCTGCCTTCGCAGTAGTTCTTACGCTGTGCGGCATGGCTTCGTGTGGCAAGGGAAAGTTCCAGGTGAACGGTTCGATAGCCAATGCAAAGGACTCGATGCTCTATTTCGAGCACAACGGACTGGAAGGCTTCTCTGTGATTGACTCGGTGAAGCTCGATGAAAACGGCGCTTTTGCATTCAAAGGCGATGCAATGGACAATCCGGAGTTCTACCGGCTGCGCATAGCGGGGCAGATAATCAACATCGCGATAGACTCTACCGAGACCGTAAACGTGAAGGCAAGCTATCCGATGATGGCTACCGACTACGATGTGAAAGGCTCTTACGAGAACGAGAAGATTAAGGAACTCGCCCTGAAGCAGATAGACTTGCAGAGCCGCTGTCAGGCCGTGGCAAGCAATCCGAATATAAATGTGGATTCGGCCATGACCGTGATAAATGCTCTCGTGGACGCTTACAAGAACGATGTGGAGCGCAATTATATCTATAAAGAGCCGATGAAGGCTTACGCTTACTTCGCCCTGTTTCAGTATATCGTGGTGAACAACACCGCACAACTCATCTTCAACCCGCGCACCAACGAGAAAGACATCAAGGTCTACGGTGCCGTGGCAACGAGCTGGGACACGTTCTATCCTAATTCGGAGCGTGGCGAGAATCTTCACAATATCGCAATCCAGGGCATGAAGGACCAGCGCATCGTGCGAAGCCGGCAGCAGGGAATGGCCATCGATGCGTCTAAGGTGAGCGACATAAACCTTATCGACGTGCCACTCATGGACAATCACGGCAAGATGCGCCATCTTACAGAATTGAAAGGCAAGGTGGTGTTGCTCGACTTCCACGTGTTCAGCGTCGGCGAAGAGTCTATGAAGCGCATCATGATGCTGCGTGAACTATATAATAAGTATCATGCGCAAGGCTTTGAGATATATCAGGTGTCGCTCGACCCCAATGAGCACTTCTGGAAAACGCAGACGGAACACCTGCCGTGGATAAGCGTCTACGACCCCGACGGCGTTAACTCGAAGAACGCGGCCAACTACAACGTGCAGAGCATCCCGACGTTCTTCCTCATCGGCAAGGACAATGTCCTGAGCAAGCGCGATGTCCAGATAAAGGACCTCGATGCCGAAATCCGGTCGATGTTGTAACCAACGGTGTTGCCGGAACACTCAAACCGGCTTCTTGGACAAGGCAACTTTATTAAAATTGCATACTTACCAAAAACGTGAGGAGATGTGCCAGTGATGGTATATCTCCTTTTTTTAGTCCCGGATGCAACTTTTTTCAACCGAATTACGTCTAATTAATAAAGCCCTTTGGGCAGGAGATGGGAGGCAGTAGTCTGGAGTTCAGACAAATGCTTTTTAGTTGATGGGTTGACAAGTTTATGAGTTGCTACCTTTTTATAAGGTGTTTTTCAATCCTCATTTCTCGAATTAAATAAAGACATATAAACACTATAATTATGAAGAAAAGAAAGATTGCGCTGCTGTTTGCAGCATTTACTGTGGTGGGAATACTCTGCTCATGTTCGGATATTACCAGTATGAAAAGAGACAACAGTCCGAAAATGAAGGAGAAACGCACCGTGGAGCCGTTCACGGGTATCTGCATTAAAGGCGCGAGTGATGTCCATTTCCGTCAGGGCGACACCACTTCGGTCATCGTCGTGGGGCGTGAGAACTCGGTGAAGAGCGTGAAGACATTCGTGCGCAACGGCGAACTGGTGATAGATTGGAAAAACGAGGGCCTTATGAAGAATGTGATAAACAGGAGCGTTGACCTATACATCGTTTCGCCGACTCTCAACAGCGTGGTTATCAACGGCTGCGGCGACTTCAATGTGGAACGCCGTCTCGATGCCGACTCGCTGAAAGTGTGGGTCAGCGGTACGGGCGATGTCAAGATGAAAGGGGTGGTGTGCGAGAACATCGACGTGCGTTTGAAGGGCACGGGCGACATTGATATAGATAATTTGGCGTGCCGCAGGTCGAGCATCTCGCTGAATGGTACGGGCGATATAGATATAAAGCAGTTTGATGTGGAGCGGACTACGGTCGACTTGCATGGTGTCGGCGACATAGATTTGAAGATGGATAACTGCGGAACCGTCATCTGCGACCTTTATGGCGTTGGCGACATTGAATTGAGCGGTACGCTGCGCAACCTTGAGAAGACGAAACGCGGAGTAGGAGATATAGATACCGGTGGAGTGAGGTATATTAAGTAAGGCTTCCTTAGCTCTGGTACGATTGTCGGTTTTTACGAGGCTTTGTAAACATTATTTACTGTTTTCAGCCTCGTTTTCTTTTTGTCAACTTTTGTTAAATATAGGTCCCGTTACTCATTTTCGGTAATTTTCCGACCTCAAAAATCCCAATTCAAAACTCAAAATTCGTAACTCAAAACTCTAAAAGTGCCTCCGTTAGAGAAAATCAGAGCGTTTTTTCGTGAAATTTTGCTGTCCGCCGAAATGCGGAAAAATGCCGTTTTTGCCCGATTTAACGTTTGTTAGCTTTCAAAAGTGGCACTTTTGGAGTGCGTTTTAGGTCGTTTTGGACTGCAACGGGATAGGTTTTGAAGGCCAAAAGTGGCTCCGTTGGCGTCTAACGGAGCCTCCGTTGCAATATAACGGGGGTTAAAACACGCTCTAAAACGGCTGATTTTGAATTAAAACCATGTAATCCTCTGATTGTCAGCGGATTAGATGAAAAATACCTAAAACGCCGTATTTTGCGATATTTTCAGCCGAGGAAGATTTCAGCGAAAATACAGCGACTTTTCAGCGGTGTTTTGTAAAGAAATCGAAAAGAGGGGAGAGGAGATTTTTTAAGAGGAGAGAGGATAGGGGAAAGAGGAGAGAGGATTTTAATATAAAGGGAAGAAAGAGGAGAGAAAATGCCATTTTTTTATTGTTTTTTGCTGCTTGCCAATTAGAATTGTGTAACTTTGTAGTCTAAAAACAAGTGATTAGCGTTAAATACTTGAGATGTGTATAATATCAGAATATAAAAGAAAAGAAAGCAAGTTTCCTCTGTTTGTTCAAGGAGATTCACTTAATATATTGCAGTCAATATCCGATAACTCGATTGACTGCTGCATAACAAGTCCCCCGTATTGGCAGAAACGCCAGTACGAGAATGGGGGAATAGGACTGGAAAATTCTTATTTGGAATACATAGACAATCTGTTCTGCATCATCAGAGAGGTTAAGAGGGTGCTGAAGCCCACCGGAGCGTTCTGGCTGAATATAGGCGATTCCTATAACAACAAGTCCCTCTTAGGTATCCCCTGGCGTATTGCGTTGATGATGATAGATGATGGTTGGATTCTCCGCAATAATGTAATATGGAGCAAACATAAGGGAGGGATGAATCCTAATAAAGACCGCTTCGGCTCTGTGTTCGAAGATTTCTTCTTTTTCGTGAAAAACCCGAAATATTATTTTGATGCAGATTCTGTTCGTGCCAAACCGAGACAGGCAAAAGTAAAGAATGGTGCGGTGGTGTCTGCTACAGGAGTTAGTGGCATCCGGTATCGAAGACAAATCGAACTCTCTACCAGTCTTTCCGCGGAAGAAAAGGAGGAGGCGACAAGAAAGCTGGATGATGTGCTGGAAAAAGTCAGGAATGGAACAATTTCCGACTTTAGAATGGTCATCCGTAATGAACAGCGTACAACGCATTCTGATTCTGTCAAATTGTCAGGACGTGCAAAGGAACTGAAGGAAAAAGGCTTCTATTTCCTCTTTTATAACCCTAAAGGCACCATGCCTGGCGATGTTTGGGATATTATTCCGGAAGATACGCAACAAAGGAAGATGCACTTTGCTCCATATCCGGAGGAGCTTTGCATGATTCCGATTAAATGCACGTGTCCCCATGATGGTATCGTGCTTGACCCGTTTAGCGGAACCGGCACTACGATGAAGGTGGCTTATGAGTTGGGTAGAAAGTCCATAGGAATCGACTTGTCGCACGAATACATTAACTTAGCAAAAGAAAGAATATGTCGCGAGTTTCAGAATTATTCACTTTTTCAGTAGATAGAGAAGACGTCGACTGGAAAGATGTCATAGCAAGGCAGCAATGCCCTTACACGCAGAAACGCTGTTTCAAAGTCCGCAAAAGTGATGCAGATATATCTATAGGCACATGTATCGTCAAGAACGGAGAGAAACGTGATGATATAATCATCTGTCCTCATCGGTTGCTTGAGCGGAAGCAGATATTTATCGATTGCCTTCACCTGCTGACGAGGCACGTTCCCGGTAACGAATTACATATAATTCCGGAGGTTTCCATACCCGGTGGTAGCGTGGATTATTTCATAGTGTCTACTGATGGAAATCGGAAAGTTAAAGATTTCATCGGGGTTGAGTTGCAGACAATGGACACTACCGGGACTGTTTGGCCGGAAAGACAGAAAGCAATAAGGGATTTGGGATTGGAATGTGATGACGTGATTGTGAACAAGACATTCGGAATGAACTGGAAGATGACAGCCAAGACCATTTTGGTACAGCTACATCATAAGATAAAGACTTTTGAAAATCTTGACCGTCATTTGGTTTTGGTCGTTCAGGAATATCTGTTGAACTATATTAAAAAGGAGTTTTCTTTCAATCATATATCAAAGAATCCTTTGATTGGCGATACTATGCACTTTCATTCTTATGGATTGAAGGCTGAGGATAACCGTTTTAAGCTATTTTTAAAGGAGCGATATAGTACTGATTGTGATGGAATCGCGCAATTATTAGGCTTGAATGCGGACGCTAATGTAGAATTTGATGCAATAGCCAAAGTCCTTGAAAGCAGAATATCGGATGAAACGGTATTCTCTATTGGGTAATTGGGGATAATCGCGCAGCCCTTTTCCGTTTTCATTCGGCTCTTATTTTATATACCCCACAAGCTCACCGAGGTTTTCCGCCACCTTAATATGCGTTCTCCAGTCGCCACGTATCATACCCTTCTGCTGCAAATCGTCGAGCAGGGCGATGAGCGAATCCCAAAATCCCTTCATGTTATATAATATGGTGGGCTTGCTGTGATAACCGATAGTGGCCGATGCCGCTACGGTGAATAGCTCGTCGAGGCTGCCGATGCCGCCTGGCAGTACCACGTGGACATCGCTCTGCTGCATAAACAGTGCCTTGCGGTCGCTCAGGTTGTCGCATGGTATGCACACATCAACGTGGTCGGACTGTCGTCCGCGTTCCTCAATGAGCGACGGGACGATGCCGATGGTCATGCCGCCCGCCTCGTGCGCCGCCTTTGCCACACACTCCATGAGTCCCATGTTACACCCTCCGAACACCACGTTGTGCCCGTTTTCACCAATCCATCGGCCCAATTCTTCGGTCATGCGGAAGAAATCCGGGTCGATATTGTCATTCGCCGAACAGTAAATTGCTATCTTCATACTAATTAGTTTTGGCCTCCTGCCCCCCGGTGGGGGATAATAGGAGACAGTAGACAGGAGTTCTGGAGTTCAGACATTAGTCTTTCTGTAGACAGTAGACAGGAGTTCTGGAGTTCAGACATTAGTCTTTCTGTAGGCAGTAGACAGGAGTTCTGACATTAGTCTTTTTGGTTGACAGGTAAACAAGTAGATACCTTTATCTATATTTTTACTCTTCATTCTTCATTTATAAAAGCATTTGTCTGTACTCCAGAACTCCTGTCTCCTGTCTACTCTTACCCCCCCTGCTGGGGGTAGGGGGCTACAAAGATACTCCTTTGCCCCCGATTGACAAAATAATCATGGCAAAAAACCTTGCAACTCGTTTATTTTCACTACCTTTGCAGCCGATAAGCCCTAACTGGTCTGATATGGGTAAAGATAGGTTGTGGCTATTTTGAAACAATATAAGAAGGATTTTGAATTGAAGACATTTGAAGAATTGGGCGTGAGCGAGGATATTCGCCGCGCTATCGAGGAACTCGGCTTTGAACAGCCGATGCCCGTTCAGGAGGAGGTTATCCCTTATTTGCTTGGCAACAGAAACGATGTTATCGCACTGGCACAGACCGGTACGGGCAAGACAGCGGCGTTTGGTATTCCCATCTTGCAACGGATAGACCCGACGAACAGGGCCACACAGGCACTTGTGCTCAGTCCGACACGCGAGCTGTGCCTGCAAATCGCCGATGACCTGAACGATTTCAGCAAGTATATAAAAGGTATCAATGTGGTGCCGGTGTATGGAGGTACGTCCATCGAGACGCAGATCCGTGCGTTGAGACACGGAGCGCAGATTATCGTTGCCACTCCGGGACGACTCATCGACTTGATGAACAGGAAGAAAGCCAACCTTGACGAGGTGAACAACGTAGTGCTGGACGAGGCCGACGAGATGCTGAACATGGGATTCTCTGAGAGCATCGACGAGATATTGGCGGGTGTTCCCGAAGACCGTAACACGCTGCTGTTCTCGGCAACGATGAGCAAGGAGATTGAGAAAATAGCCAAGAGCTATCTGCACGACTATAAGGAAATCGTGGTGGGAAGCCGCAACGAGGGCGCGGAAAATGTGAACCACATATATTATATGGTGAACGCGAAGGACAAATACCTTGCTCTGAAGCGCATCGTAGACTATAATCCGCGCATCTTCGCGATTGTTTTCTGCCGCACGAAGGTGGAGACTCAGGAAATTGCCGACAAACTGATAAAGGACGGTTACAACGCGGAGAGCCTGCACGGCGACCTGTCGCAGCAGCAGCGCGACCTCACGATGCAGAAGTTCCGCCAGCATCTCACGCAGTTGCTCGTGGCTACCGACGTGGCTGCGCGCGGTCTCGATGTGGACGATTTGACGCACGTGATAAACTACGGTATGCCGGATGACATAGAGAGCTACACTCACAGGAGCGGCAGAACGGGGCGCGCCGGCAAGAAAGGTACGTCGATTGCCATCGTACACACCCGTGAGCGTCATAAGATTCGGGCTGTGGAGAAGACCATCGGCAAGCAGTTTGTGGAAGGAAAGATACCGGAACCGCAGGAGATTTGCAAGAAGCAGCTCTTCAAGGTGATGGATCAGATATTGAAGACCGACGTTGACGAGGAACAGATTGCTCCATTCATGGATGACATCAGCCGCTATTTTGAATACATCGACAAGGAGGACGTGATAAAAAAAATAGTCAGTCTGGAGTTTGGAAAGTTCCTTTCGTATTATGCCGATGCACCGGAGATTGGCGTGGTTAAGAAAGAGCGTGGCAGTGACGGACGTCGCGGGGAGCGCGGAAAACGGCGCGATGGAGGCCGCAACGGTGGCGCACGCAAACCGGAAGAGGGCTTCAAACGCTTGTTCATCAATCTCGGAAAGGCCGACGGCTTCTATCCCGGCGAGGTGATGCAGTATATCAACCGTCATGTGCATGGCCGTCAGGAGGTGGGACATATCGACCTGCTGAGCACCATTTCATATATCGAGGTGCCCGAAGGCGATGCGCAGAAGGTGATGCGTGCGCTCGATGGAACCGTGTATAAAGGCCGCAAGGTGCGCTGTAATGACGCGGAAGATGATGCGAAACGAGGCGGAGGAAAGGGCAAGCGACAGGGCGATCGTGGCTCGCGTGCCGGTAGAAACATCGATGAAACGGGCAATTTTGACCGATTTGAGAAGAAATCGAAGCGCAAATCATCCGCCGACGACAACGGACGTGGCAAGCGTAAGGGCAACGTGCGCAAGGAAAGTGGGCGGAAAGACGATTGGAAACAGTTCTTTCAAGGCGACATAATAGAGCTTGTGGGCGAAGAACCGGACTTCTCCGAGGAAGGATGGGCACGCAGACGGCCGAAAAAGTAGGCTTCTTGGAAATAGGAGACAGGAGTTCTGGAGTTCAGACAATGGCAACATAAAGGATGAAATAGGAGCGTTAACCTGTTGCGGCCACAGACAAAAAGCAATAAATATGAGCTACAAATAATAAGAATATCTCATAAACAATAATAAACAGCGAGGGCTTTCCAAATCGGAAAGCCCTCGCTGTTTATGTAAATTAGGGTATTGTCTGAACTCCAGAACTCCTGTCTCCAGTCTCCTTTCAGTGCCTTAGAAACTGTTAAGCCACGCCTCAAGGTTGAGTTGCATCTCCAAGTGGTGCTTGAATCCCATGTTAGAACCCCATCCGTGGCCTCCCGTAGGATATACGTAAAGACTCGCCGGCACATCGTTGCGGTAGAGATCCATATAATATCCCACTCCGTTTGCAGGCGGAACGGCACGGTCGTCGTCGCTGAGAGCGATGAAAGCGCGAGGAGTGTTGCGGCTCACGTGCATATCGCTGCTGTACAGACGCTCCTCTTTCTTGCTCGGTTTGTTGCCAAGCAGGTTCTTGCGAGAGCCTTCGTGAGTGAACCCTTCCATCATCGTTATCACGGGATAGAACAGTATCTGGAAGTTGGGGGCAGCGTCGCCTTTTGACTTCGTGGCTATTGTTGATGCGAGGTGTCCACCGGCCGAGAATCCCATGATGCCCACATTGTTGTTTTCTATGTGCCACCCCTGAGCGTTCATGCGTACAAGGCGGATCGCAGCCTCGGCGTCAGAGATGGGCACTTCCGGCTTCCCGTTCGGCATACGGTACTTCAATACAACGGCGGCAATGCCCTTGTTCATGAAATATTCGCCCCAGTCGTAGCCCTCTTTCTTCATTGCGAGATGCTCATAGCCGCCACCCGGGCATATCACGATAGCCCTTCCGGTAGCCAGTTTGGCCTCGGGCAGGTAGACACGGACGCGCGCCGTATCCGTCTTGTCGCTGCTTTTCACGCCCGGTTTGCCTTGATACAGATCCATATCGAATATCTTCTGTGCCGTCGCCGGCATACAGATAACTATTGATACAATTAATATAATAAGGTGTCTAAGTTTCATAATCAATGCTTTTTTATGGTGCTTTTTAGTTTGATATGTTGCAAAGATAAACATTTTTTCGTAATATTGCAGTCGAAATAAAGCATACAGCCCATGTATAAACGATTTTTAATGATTTCGGCATTCATATTAACAACTGTTGCGAGTGCCGAGGCTAAAGTGAAATTACCCCATCTTATAGCTGATAATATGGTTCTGCAGCAATGTTCCGATGCCCGTTTATGGGGATGGTCGGACAAGGGCAAGACCGTGAAAGTGACCGTTTCGTGGTCGGAAAAGACCTATACGGCAAAGGCGGGAAAGGACGGCAGATGGCTCGTAAAGGTGGAAACGCCGGCCGCAAGCTACACTCCGCACACCATATCGTTTGATGACGGCGACGGCGTGGTGACGTTGAATGGCGTCCTTTCGGGCGAAGTATGGGTGTGTGCGGGGCAGAGTAATATGGAGATGCCGGTGCGCGGATTCGGTAATTGTCCGGTAGAAGGATATAACGAAGTGCTTGTCGACGCCCGTAATCACCGCGGAGTGCATTACGTCAAGATACCGAGCGTGATGTCGATGACACCGCTTGACGATGCGAAATGCGAATGGAAAGAAATCAACATGAACACCGTCAGCGCGGCATCTGCCACAGGTTACTTCTTCGGAAGGCTTCTTCACACGGCTCTCGATATTCCGATAGGACTCATTGAGGCCAATAAGGGCGGCACACGCGTGGAAAGCTGGCTCACAAAAGAGAATCTTGAGAAGTTTACCGATGAGCCGTTGGACTCTGCTCAGATGGTGAAGAAGTACTCTTGGGACTATCACCGGCCGCTGTTATGGGGCAACGGAACATTCAATCCGATACTTAACTACACGGTGAAAGGCATTATTTATTATCAAGGATGCTCTAATGTGGGCGATCCCGGCAACCGTTATTCAGAGCGTTTGAAGCTGCTTGTGGAACAATGGAGGCAGCAGTTCGGGCTTGGGGAGATTCCTTTCTACTTCGTTCAGATTGCACCTTATTATTATAGTAACGACGTTGATGCCACAGACGGGGCACTATTGCGCGAGCAACAGTTCCGCGCCATGACGCTGATACCTAACAGCGACTTGGTTTGTACAAACGATTTGGCTTATCCTTACGAGACGCAACAGATTCATCCGTGCCAGAAACGTCAGGTGGGAGAGCGTCTGGCAAACATTGCCCTGAACCGGAATTACGGATTGAAAGATATAATGTGCGACAGTCCGAGGTTCAAAGACCTGACTATTTCGGGCGATACCTGTTATGTACATCTGCAGAATGACTACGACGCCATATCACGATATGAAGACATTCAGGGCTTTGAGGTGGCCGGAGAAGACCGCGTTTTCCATGAAGCTAAGGCGATATATTACTGGATGAAAGGCATTATAATAACCAGTCCGCAGGTGAAAAAGCCCGTGGCTGTGCGCTATTGCTTCCGCAATTTCAAGTTGGGTAACGTAAAAAACGCCGCCCTTCTTCCGCTGTTCCCGTTCAGGACAGACAATTGGGAGAAGTGAATCGGAGTCTAACTGTAAAGTTTTAAGCACTTTATATTTGAACATCAGGCTTCTGTTCATAAGCGGTAAGCACTAAATATTAAACACAATAGAGTATGCATCCATTAGAAAAATTCAGGTACTGCCCTGTTTGCGGCAGTTCACATTTTGAGATTCAGGACGAGAAAAGCAAGCATTGCGAGAACTGTGGCTTTGAGTACTTCCTTAATCCGAGCAGTGCCGTGGCGGCATTTATTACGAACGAGAAGGGCGAACTGCTTGTCCTGACACGCAAGAAAGATCCCGGAAAGGGAACGCTCGACCTGCCGGGAGGCTTTTGCGACATAGCCGAGACCGCCGAAGAAGCCATCATCCGCGAGGTGAAAGAGGAGACAGGGCTTGACGTAACGCGCGCAGAATATCTCTTTAGCGAGCCGAACAAGTATCTGTATAGCGGGTTCAACATCCCCACTCTCGATATTTTCTATCATTGCGAAGTGGCGGACACGCAGCAAGTGAAGGCAATGGATGATGCGTTGGAATATGTTTGGATGGCTACCGACAACATTCAGACAGGGCAATTCGGTCTCCGTTCCATCCGCAACGCCGTCCGCCGATACGTCTCGGGAAATGTAAATATATAGTAGGAAATAACTTTTTTCTATTATTTATGATGGCATTGCGAAAAGACGTAATGTTCGGTAAAACAGCGGGTTACGAGAGTAGGAAGCCTGATGGCGCGAAAAAACTTTCAAAAAAAAATCCGTATCCGTGTAACTTTCCATGCCCCTTAATCGTCATTTAAATAGAGCAGATGAATAATATCAGTTTCCGAAACGATGTGTTGCCGTTGAAAAACGTGCTCTATCGACTGGCTCTTCGTATCACTCTGAATCACGAAGAGGCGGAAGATGTCGTTCAGGACACCCTGATAAAAATTTGGAATCGCCGCGACAGTTGGCAGAATATCGACTCGATAGAGGCATTCAGCCTTACGATATGCCGCAATTTGGCTCTCGACCGGAACAAACGGAAAGGCAATGGCCATGAGACCATAGACGAAGGCACGGCAAACATCCGCGAAGCATCATCTACTCCATACGAGCAGGCGATACGCAACGACAAAATTGCACTCGTCAGACAACTTGTGAATATGCTTCCCGAGAAACAGCGGAGTTGCTTGCAACTAAGGGATTTTGAGGGAAAACAATATAAGGAAATATCCGAAATACTTGACATCAGCGAGGAACAGGTGAAAGTGAACATCTTCCGAGCGCGTCAGGCGATAAAGCTAAAATATCAGAAATTAGAGCAATATGGATTATAAATATATCGAACAGCTTTTGGAACGCTACTGGAGCGGAGAGACTTCTCTTGAGGAGGAGAATATCCTGCGTGCTTTCTTCAGCCAAAAGGACATACCCGCCAGTCTGCTTCCTTACCGCGACATCTTCGTGTATCAGGCTGTTTCAAAGTCTGAGGAAGTCTTGGACAGCGATTTCGATGATAAGATATTGGCTCTGATTGACGAGCCGGAGGTGGTGAAGGCGCGCACGATAACGCTGCGTCAGCGTCTGGCTCCGATGTTCAAGGCGGCAGCAGTGGTGGCAATAATGCTCACTTTGGGCAACGCCATACAGGTGCCTTTCAATGAGGAGCAGGCTCTGCCGGAAGTGAATATGGCCGAATATGCAAGTCCGCAGAAAGGGCCTTCGGTAGCAAAAGTAGACTCGGCAAAGACCGATACGCTGCCAAAGATTGCGCCGGAACAAGGTTCGGTGTTGCTGAAATAAGATTTTTTCTATGCTTTCTATAATATAAAATCTATGTTTAGTAAAACAAAAAAGGAAACTGTGAAGTTTCTTTTCTCTCAATTTTCATAACATAAAAAGATGATTAGCCGGTGTTCCGAAAGGAGCACCGGCGTTTTTTTGCACCCTGCTCTCCTGTGTGGGGGAAGCCGTGAGGACTCACCCGATAAATATAGGGGAAGTCTTTTATTAGATATTATGTCGCACCTTTGCA
>ERZ1027188.384-NODE-384-length-18407-cov-4.739756_pt1 | contig 18407 bp, 15 predicted proteins | sample MGYA00519273_ERZ1027188 | MGnify/ENA primary metagenome ERZ1027188 (study PRJEB26926, sample SAMN06164623) | human gut metagenome | biome: ENVO:00009003; feature: ENVO:2100002; material: ENVO:00002003 | host: Homo sapiens | place: USA | collected 2012 ... | reverse complement strand
CTACGCGTCTCGTGGGCTCGGAGATGTGTATAAGAGACAGCGGCAGTCCGAACAAAGTTCGACTGCTCTCGGCTTGGCGTCGGTTAAGGTCGTCAGGGGCTTTTTCTTGGGAGGGTTCAGGAGCGGCTGCGGGTTCTCCGAAGTCGAACAGCGAACCCTGCCCCGCCATAGCAGCCTTTTGCGATGCAGCCGACTTGGCGCGCGACATATTCGCCAACTGATATTGGTCAGCCTGCTTGGGAACGCTCAAATCCTCGGCGGGAGCGAGATTGGCGAGGTCGGCGGCGAACGCCTTGAAATCGAGTTCGGCGAAGAGCGCGCGCAGCGCATCTATCTTCGGCGAACATACCGTGAGGTTCGCCTCGTCGAACTCAATCGGCACATCGAGTCTGATTGTCGTAAGTTCCTTTGCCAGACGCAGTCTATCGACCGATGCGGCGATATTCGCACCCGTCTTGCCGCCTATTTCAGCCGCATTCTCTATGATATTCTCGACGCTGCCCCACTTCCCGACGAGTTTGCACGCACCCTTCTCGCCGATGCCCTGCACCCCGGGGATATTGTCCGACGCATCGCCCCACAGAGCGAGTATGTCGCGCACCAGAATCGGGTCGTCGATGCCGTATTTCGCACGTATGGCGTCCGCATCGACGATTTCGATGCCGTCGCCCTTCTGCTTGTAAATCTTGCGGTTATCGCCGACGAGTTGTCCGTAGTCCTTGTCGGGCGTAACCATGTAGACGTCGTAGCCCGCCTCCGCGCCGCGGAAAGCGAGAGTGCCGATAACGTCGTCCGCCTCGAAGCCCTCGACTTCGAGAATCGGGATGCACATCGCCTCGACGATGCGCTTGACGTAGGGAACAGACCGTATGATGTCTTCCGGCGTGTCGGGGCGGTTCGCCTTGTACTCCGGATAGATGTCCTTGCGGAACGAGCCGCCCTTCGGGTCGAACGCCACTCCCAGCAGGTCGGGATGCTCGCGCTTCTGGATGTCGCGCAGGAACTTCGTGAAGCCGAACACGATAGAGGTATTCATGCCGGCACGGTTCCGCATCGGTCGCCCCAGAAAGGCATAGTAGTATTTGAAAATCAATGCGTAGGCATCGACCAGAAAAAGTTTTTTCATGGTACTTTTCAGTATCTGTTTTGTTTTCAAGTGATGCAGGTTTCACCGAATAGGTAATATAGGTATTATAAGTAGTATAGGTAGTATATGTTTCCTATTTTACCTATTCTGCCTATATTACCTATATTACTTTTCATTCTCCTCGGCGTACCACTCCGCATACGACGTTGCCGTTTCGTGCAGGCGCAGCGAGTGCAGACGCACGCTCGCGGGCAGTGCCGCACGCAGGCGTGCCGCGAAGTCGCACAGCATATTCTCGCACGTCGGCTGGTAATCGACCAGTATCACGTTGCGGAACTCGCCGCCGAGCGTCGAGGCGATACGCTCGTTCTCCGGCGTGCGGCGCATGACGAACGAATGGTCGAGCCTGTCCACGATTTCGCTGCCGACGATGCGTTTCAAATCGCCGAAATCCATCACCATGCCCCGTTTCGGGTCGTCCTCGCGCTCCGACGGAGTGCCGGCGACCGTAACGAACAGGCGGTAGGAATGCCCGTGGATTTCGCGGCATTTGCCGTCGTAGCCCGCGAGGGCATGCGCCGACTCGAACGCGAACTCCTTTGTAAGTCTTATCACCGAACCCATGCCGCCGCCCTATTTGTCGAGATAATCGATATACGGCTCGCGCTGGAACGACTCGTCGAGCGAAATATAGGTCTCGGTGGACGAGACACCAGGGATGCGGCGTATTCCGTCGGTTATGACGTGCATCAGATGCTCGTTGTTCACGCAGTAGAGTTTCACCATCATCGTGTAGTTTCCGGTGATGAAGTGGCACTCGACGACCTCGTGGATATGCTTGATTTTCTCGACCACGGCGACCGTCGTCATCGGGTCCTTGATGCGGATGTAGACGAATGCGCAGACGTCGAATCCGAGCATCTTCGGGTTCACCGACAGATGGCTGCCGAGAACGATTCCCGAATCTTCGAGTTTCTTTATGCGCTGGTGTATCGCCGCACCCGAGATGCCGCATTCGCGGGCGATTTCGAGAAACGGCATACGCGCATTCTTGACCAGAAACCGAAGTATCTTGCGGTCGATAGCGTCCAAGTTGATTTTTGCCATAATAATATTATTTTTAGGTTTTTAAGCCCGTATGCGCGGGCTTAAAAACTTTATTTTCTCTACCCTATTTCAGTACGCCGAGTTCCCTGCCGACCTCGACGAAGGCTTCGACGCAGCGTTGCAACTGTTCGCGCGTATGTCCCGCCGAAACCTGAACGCGTATACGCGCCAGTCCCTTCGGAACGACCGGATAGTAGAATCCCGTGACGAACACTCCCCTATCCTGCAATTTCGCTGCAAATTCCTGCGACAACTTCGCATCGTAGAGCATCACGGCGCATATCGCCGAGTCGGTCGGCTTGATGTCGAATCCCGCGGCAATCATCCTTTCGCGGAAGAACGCCACGTTTTCGACCAGACGGTCGTGCCATTCGTCGCTCTCACCGAGCATCTTGAAGAGTTCGATGCCCGCACCGACGATTGCCGGCGGCAGCGAGTTGGAGAACAGATACGGACGCGAACGCTGGCGCAGCATGTCGATAATCTCCTTGCGACCCGTCGTGAATCCGCCCACTGCACCTCCGAACGCCTTGCCCAGAGTACCGGTGATGATGTCCACCTTGCCGCGCAGGTCGTAGAGTTCGGTGATTCCGCGACCCGTCCTGCCGAGTACGCCCGCCGAGTGGCACTCGTCCACCATGACCAGCGCACGGTAGCGTTCGGCGAGTTCGCATATCTTGTCGAGCGGAGCGGCATTGCCGTCCATCGAGAATACGCCGTCGGTACAGATGATACGGAAACGCTGTGCCTGGGCGCGTTTGAGGCAATCCTCCAAGGCATCCATATCGGCATTGGCATAGCGGTAGCGAACAGCCTTGCACAGACGCACGCCGTCGATAATCGAGGCGTGGTTGAGCGAATCGGAGATTATCGCGTCCTGCTCGGTGAAGAGAGGTTCGAACACACCGCCGTTGGCATCGAAGCATGCGGCGTAGAGAATCGTATCCTCCGTACCGAAATAGTCGGCGATGGCGCGTTCCAACTCCTTGTGGATATCCTGACATCCGCAGATGAACCGTACCGACGACATTCCGTAGCCGCGGCTGTCCATAGCCCGTTTCGCAGCCTCGATGAGACGCGGATTGTCGGACAAGCCCAGATAGTTGTTGGCGCAGAAGTTGAGGCACGGTTTGCCGCCGACCTCTATCTCCGCGCTCTGCGGCGAACATATCACGCGTTCGCTTTTGTAAAGCCCCGCTTCCCTGATGGATTCGAGTTCCGCACTGAGGAACTCCTTGAAATCTCCGTACATAGTGTTATGATGTTTCTGTAAATCGCTTACATTTTTGCAGTCGAGGTCGCGACGAAGTTACGATTCTTAACCTCAATATTGCAAAGATACCGCTTTTCGGCTCATTTTCCGCATAAAATTCCAACTTTTTTGAGGGCGGAGGTTACGATTTATAACAAAGTCATTAAAGTCCCCTATCCCGCTCCGCCATGGTTCGGAATTTGCATCGCTCCCGCACGAAAAACATTTTCTGTCATGAATCACGGAATAAGCATCCTTTTTCGCGCCATACCATTGTTCATGGGCGCGTTCTGTTTCGCCTTCGGGGCGTATGTATTCGCATCGGGAAACGACGTCGCACGACTGACGGCGGGTCCCGTGGTATTCTTCCTCGGCGCGATATGCGTCGCGCTCTACTGCACAGCCGCGACCATAATCCGTCAGATAATAGGCACTTACAACGAAGCCGCGAAGTATTTCTTCCCTATTCTCGGCTACTCGTGCGCACTCGTTACGCTGATTTGCGGAATACTGATTCTCGCATCCGACATGCCGGGCGGCTTCGTTACCGGACATGTGGTCTGCGGACTCGGATTCATCACCGCCTGCGTTTCGACCGCCGCGACGTCGTCCACGCGGTTCTCGCTGATTCCCAAGAACTCCGCCGACGGGACGTTCGCCGTCAATCCCGCAGGATTCTCGCGCGGGCAGGCTTCGGCACTGATTTACGTCGTATCGGCGATAGCGGCGGCTATGTGGCTGTGGTGTCTGGTGGTATTCGTCGTAGGTCGTTCCAACGAACATATCGTTTCGGGGTGCGTGCTGTTCGGCATCGCATGCGTATGCACGTCGCTGATAGCACTCGTGGCGAGCATAGTGCGTCAGGTGCGCGGAACCTACACTCTCTTCGAGGGCAAAAGGTGGATTACGCTCGTGCTCGTCATGGGCGGTCTGGCTTTCGTACTCGGACTCGTAATGGTGTTCGCCTACATCGGCAAGCCGATAAACTTCGTGGGATTCGTGCTTATGGGACTTGCGCTGATATGTTGGAGCATTTCGAGCAAGGTGATACTGCTCGCCAAGATATGGCATGCCGACTTCCCGTTGGCGGCGCGCATACCGATAATACCGATACTCACCGCACTGACATGTCTTTTCCTCGCGGCATTCCTGTTCGAGGCGGCGGTGTTCGACGCCAAGTACTTCGTTGCGGCACGCGTGATAACGGGTTTCGGAGCGATATGCTTCACGCTCTATTCGATAGTGTCGATACTCGAAAGCGGCGCGAAGAGATAGAGGAGAAAAAGGTAATATAGGCAGAATAGGTATTATAGGAGAAAGCCTATATTACCTATATTACCTATTCGGTTGCCGCCGCCCTACCTCTTCACAATCTCCATCTCGTCGAGCAGCCACGATGCGCCGGCGAACTTGTCGATGACGAACAATACGTAGCGTACATCGACCGATATGGTGCGTTGGAGATTAGGTTCGAACGCCACGTCGCCCGACATAGCCTCCCAGTTGCCGTCGAACGCAAGTCCTATCAACTCGCCCTTCGCGTTGAGTACCGGCGAACCCGAGTTGCCGCCCGTGATGTCGCAATCGGCGAGGAATCCGACGTGCAGCGTTCCGTCCTTGTCGGCATAGCGACCGTAGTCGCCCGCGGCGTACAACTCCTTCAAACGCTCGGGAACGGTAAATTCGGTAGGATTCGACTTGTCCTCCTTCTCAATCACGCCTTTCAGCGTCGTGAAGTATCCGTACTCCACGCCGTCCTGCGGCGAGTAAGGCAGCACGCGACCGTAGGTCATGCGGATAGTCGAGTTGGCATCCGAAGCCCACGCCTTGTCGGGATGCTGCAACATCAGACCGGCGATATACTTGCGGTGTCCGTCGGCATAGCGCAGACCGACTTCGGGAGCGACCTTACATTTCTCCCCGACGAACTTGTCTATCGATTTCGCCAGAACCATGGCAGGGTCGGCAGCGACCTTTTCAGCCGAGAAATCGTCGAAAAGAGCCATCGTAGCCGCTTCGGACGCGAAAACTGAGTTGTCGTACAGATAATCGACGTAAGCCGCAATATCGCCGCCGAAATTCTTGTCGATGACATCGGCATAGAACGACGGAACCTCCTTCATGTTCTCACGCGCGATGGTCAGCATACGCGCCGCAACCTTGCGGTCGGTCGAGGCGTCGTAGTCCTTGTAGAAACCCGCGAAGGCGGTCTTGTAACGCTCCGGATTGTCGATTTTCACGACATTTTCGAGCGACCATGCCGGTTTGAGCAACTCTATCGAGTAGAGAGCCTCGCCGACGTACTGCATCAGCGCGCGCGGATAGGTGCGCTCCTCGACGGCACTCCTTATCTTGTCGAGCGCATCGATATAACCCTCCTCGGGCAGCGTATTCGCGGCAGCCCACCGGCGGAACGACTCCTCCTGAGCCTGCTTGGAAGCCTTCACGCCGAGACGGCGTATTCCGCGCGACATGCCTATCGAGTTTTTCCAGTAGTTGGACGAACGGGCGTATTTCGAGGCGTACTTGATACGCACCTCGTCGCTCGCAGCCATATCCTTTTTCAGAATCGCCTGACGCTCGCCGCGGATGAAGATGCGCTGCGGATTCTGCACGTCGAGCATCTCGTCGATTTCATACGAGGTCATGTAGCGTTGGGTCGAACCCGGGAATCCCATTATCATCGCGAAGTCGTTAGGCTTATAGCCGTCGAGCGAGATTTTCAGGAACTTTTCAGCCTTGTACGGAACGTTGTCGGGCGAATATGCGGCGGGCTTGTTGTCCTTGTCGGCATAGATGCGGAAAATCGAGAAGTCGCCCGTATGGCGTGGCCACATCCAGTTGTCGGTATCGCCGCCGAACTTGCCTATCGACGTCGGCGGAGTACCCACCAGACGGATATCCTTGAACACCTCTATCACGAACGCGAAGTAGCGGTTGCCGCCGAAGAACTCGCGCACGACGATTTCGCGGTCGGGGTTCTGCTCCGTCAGTTCCTCGCGCAGAGCCTTGACATTGGCTTTGACGAGACTGGCGAACTCCTCGCCGCCGGCGATGCTCGGCACGTTGCCCAGCACACGTCCGGTGACGTCCTCTATCTTGCGGACGAAGCGGATTTCAAGCCCCGGAGCCGGAATCTCCTCGGCATTCGACTGCGCCCAGAATCCGTATTTCAGATAGTCATGCTCGACCGACGAGAGCGACTGTATCGCGCCGTAGCCGCAGTGGTGGTTGGTGAACACAAGTCCTTCGGGCGACACGACCTCGCCGGTGCATCCCCTGCCGAAAATCACTATCGCGTCTTTGAGCGACGATTTCTCGGCGGAGTAGATGTCGTCGGCAGTCAGTTTGCAGCCGTACTTCTTCATGTCCCTGATGTTCATCTTTTGGATATAGGGCAGCAGCCACATACCCTCGTCGGCAGCAGCCGACAGCGAAACAGCCGCAAGGGCTATCGATAAAAGCAGTTTTTTCATTGTTTCGTTTTTTTTATTTATAGGTATTATAGGTAATATAAGTAATATAGGAAAACCTATTATACTTATTCTGCCTATATTACCTATAATACCTATTCTACCTGTTATTCAGCCTGTTGTTTCCCCTTATCGCGTCCAGAGCCTCGAAGAACCCCGGATAACTCTTGGCGACGCACTCCGCATCGCGGACGGTGATTGAGCCGTCGCAGCGCAGTGCCGACACCGCCAGCGACATCGCCATGCGGTGGTCGTGGTAACTCTCCGTCGCGACGCCGGAGCGTATCGCACCGCCGCGGACGCGCATCACGTTATCACCGAGGTCTATATCGATGCCGAGTTTGGCGTATTCGCTGCGCAGAGCCTCGGCGCGGTTGCTCTCCTTGTGTTCGAGCCGCGATGTGCCGACAATCGTGCTTTCGCCCTCGGCAGCCGCGGCAAGCGCGACCAGCGCGGGGAACAAATCGGGACAGTCGGTGGCGTCGAACTCGAATGCCGACAACGGGCGTTGAGCCACGGTGATGCTCCGTTCGTCGCTCACGACCGACGCTCCGGCACGCACCAGTGCGTCGCATATCGCGACATCCGCCTGCTTCGACAGCAGCGACAGATTGTCGAGCGTAACCTCGCCCGCGACAGCCCCAGCGACGAGCATTATCGCAGCCGCGCTCCAATCGCCCTCGATGGCGAAGTCGGCAGGCTCGTACCGCTGCCCGCCCTCGATGAAGAACTCCGAATAGTCGTTATGCAGAATCCGCACCCCGAAATGCCGCGCGGTATCGATAGTCATGTCGAGATAGGGTCGCGACACGGCATGTTCGACATGCAGCGTGGTCTCCTCCGCCGCGAGCGGCAGCGCGAGTAGCAGACCCGTGATGAACTGCGACGACACCGAACCGTCCACATCGATTTCGCCGCCGCGCATCGGTCCGCAGACCTCTATCGGCAGCCGTCCGCCGCCGTCGCGGACATCGACGCCCAGACGGCGCAGCGGAGCAATCATCATATCCATCGGTCGGTGCAGCAGCGTGCCTTCGCCGGCAACCGTTATCGGACGGTCGCACAGCGACGCTATCGGCGTAAAGAGGCGCGTGGCAAGACCCGACTCGCCGACGTACAGCGTATCGCCGCGCGGCGACAGACCGCCCCTGACACACAGCGTGTGTTCATCCGCACGGCGCACCTCCGCGCCGAGCGATTCGATGCAGCCGAGAGCCGACTGCGTATCCTTGCAGAACTCGATGTTGCGTAGCGTCGATTCGCCCTCGGCAAGCAGAGCCGCCGCAAGCGCACGCTGCGCATAACTTTTCGAGCATGGCGGTGTGATTTTTCCTGCGACACACCCTCGCGGGACTGATTTGTCCATAAAAAATCCTTAAAGTCCTTAAAGCGAAGAGGGTTTCCGACTTTCTCACGGCGAAACGCCGTGTGTTCAGTTGTTACCCACCCCCAAGCCCCCTCCTGTGAGGGGGATGTATGCTCGCGGGACTGATTTGTTCATAAAAAATCCTTAAAGTCCTTAAAGTCCTTAAAGACTTTAAGGTCGTTACCAAAAAAACTACTCCTGCCGGTGAGGACGTTTGAGTTCGAAATTCTTGCCCAGATAGACGCGGCGCACCATCTCGTCGTTCGCCAAATCCTCGGCTGTACCCGTTTTCAGAATCCTGCCCTCGTAGAGCAGGTAGGTGCGGTCGGTAATGGCGAGCGTCTCGTCCACGTTGTGGTCGGTGATGATGACGCCGATATTCTTGTTTTTCAGCGTCGCGACGATGCTCTGGATGTCCTCTACCGCAATCGGGTCGACGCCCGCGAACGGCTCATCGAGCAGGATGAACGACGGGTTGATAGCCACGGCGCGCGCAATCTCGGTTCGGCGTCGCTCGCCTCCCGAGAGTTGGTTGCCGTAACTCTTGCGTACCTTTTGCAGACGGAACTCCTCGATAAGGGCTTCGACGCGCTCGTTCTGATACTCCTTGGTATAGTTCGTCATTTCCAGCACCGAGCGGATGTTGTCCTCGACGCTCAGGCGGCGGAACACCGACGCCTCCTGCGCCAGATAGCCTACGCCGAGCTGTATTTCACGCCCGTCTACTGGCCCGACTTCACCAAGGAGCAATTTCGCGAAGCCATCGGCCAGTTCGGCCGCCGCGAGCGACGCTTCGGCCTCACCGGCGAGCAAGTGCGAGGAAGCGACTGAGCAATTAGATTCTCACTAAGCTCTAAGCACTCAGCCCTAAGAACTAATCTCTTCTCCGCCCCAAAAGAAACAACAACGAAACACGTTTTCATTACGTCATGCGATATAGACTGCTCACAGCTCTTTTCTCCCTGCTCTTCACCGTGGGTGTGCTCCGCGCTCAGGAACGCACCGACACCATATACAATCCGCCGGTGGTGTACTCCGGCATGCCTTCGGTCTACGAAGTGGCCGACATCCGTGTCACCGGTGCCGACAACTACGAAGACTACATAGTGATAGGCTACTCGGGCCTCAAAAAGGGCGACGAGGTGGAGCTGCCGGGCAATGAGATCACCACTGCCGTGAAGCGACTGATGCGCCAGGGACTTTTCGCCCAGGCACAGGTGCTTGTCGACAAGATAGCCGGCAACAAGGTGTGGCTCGTGATCAACGTGCGTCCGCAGCCGCGCATCTCCGATGTGCACTACTACGGCATGAAAAAAGGGGAGCGCGACGACATCCAGAAGCGCCTGCAGCTCATGAAGGGCAACCAGATCACGCAGAATATCGTGAACCGCGCCACCGACATCATCAAGCAATACTACTCGGAGAAGGGATTCGGCAAAGCCGATGTGAAAATCACCCTCGAGGAGGACCTCTCGAATAAAAACGAGATGTTTGTCAACATCAACGTCGACAAGCACGGCAAGGTGAAGGTGCACAAGATCTATATCGACGGCAACAAGGTGCTCAGCGACGGCAAGCTCAAGGGCGTGATGAAGAAGACCAATGAGAGCGGAAGCCTCAAGAAGCTCTTCAGCCAGAAGAAGTTTGTCGAGTCTGATTATCAGGATGACCTCAACCGTATTCTGGAGAAATACAACGAACTCGGCTATCGCGATGCCAAGATTCTCAGCGACAGCGTCGTGCCATACGACGACAAGAAGGTCGACGTCTACATCAACCTTGAGGAGGGCCATAAATATTACATTAGTGATATTACCTGGGTCGGCAACACCATATATAATACCGACCAGCTCAATTATTTCCTGGGAATGAAGCCCGGCGACGTTTACAATCAGAAGGAACTGGAGAAGCGTCTCACCACCGACGACGACGCCGTGTCGAATGCATATATGGACCAGGGATACCTCTTCTATCAGTTGGTGCCGATTGAGAAAAATGTGCACAACGACAGTATCGACCTCGAACTGCGCATGTTCGAAGGTCCGCAGGCTCGCGTAAACCGCGTTGTCATCAACGGCAACGACCGTCTGTATGAAAAGGTTGTCCGCCGTGAACTTCGTGTAAAACCTGGTGAGCTTTTCAGCAAGAGCGACCTTATCCGTTCGGCGCGCGAAATCGCCCAGACCGGCCATTTCGACCCTGAGAACATGGACCCGCGCGTGGAGCCCAACGAAGAAAACGGAACGGTCGATGTAATCTTCAACCTTACCTCGAAGGCCAACGACCAGATTGAATTCTCGCTCGGCTGGGGTCAGACAGGCATCATCGGCAAGGTGGCGCTCAAATTTACAAACTTCTCGATGAAGAATCTCTTCAATCCGAGTTCATACAAGGGCTTTATCCCTCAGGGCGAAGGCCAGACCTTCACCATCAGCGCCCAGACCAACGCCCGGTATTACCAGATGTATTCCGTATCGTTCCTCGACCCATGGTTCGGAGGGAAGCGCCCCAACTCGCTTCAGGTATCAGCCTACTACAGCCGTCAGACGGGTGTGAACTCATCATATTATAACTCCAACTGGTCTAACCCCTACCTTTATGGCGGCTACGGCTATGGCTACGGCTACGGCTCAAGCTACAACGACTACTACACCAACTCCATCCAGAACGCCTACGACCCCAACAAGGTACTGCAGATGGCCGGTGTTACCGTCGGTTTCGGTAAGCGCCTCAACTGGCCCGACGACTGGTTCACCCTCACGACCGAGCTTTCCTACAACTTCTATTATCTGAAGAACTGGGAATACCTCTATTATATGAACAACGGTACGTCGAACGCCCTCGTGCTTGGTCTTACCCTTGCGCGCAACTCCATCGACAATCCGCTTTACACGCGCCGCGGTTCGCAGATTTCACTTAACTTCTCTTTCACGCCTCCCGCCTCGCTTTTCGGCGGTAAGAAGGACTGGGAGAAACTCTACAACGAGAATACCACCGCATCGAAGAAGGAGTTGTATAAGTGGATTGAATACTGGAAACTCAAATTCAAGTCGCGCACATATACTCCGCTCACCGATCCCGACGGTAAATGGACTCTCGTGCTCATGACCCGCGCCGACATCGGTCTGCTCGGCAGCTACAACAAATGGCTGAAATCGCCGTTCGAAACCTTCTATGTTGGCGGCGACGGCATGAGCGGTTCCTATACATACGCCACCGAGACCATCGCGCTGCGCGGTTATGAAAATGGTTCGCTCACCCCGTGGGGACGTGAAGGCTACGCCTACACCCGTTTCGGCCTGGAGCTCCACTTCCCCTTCATGCTCCAGCCCTCCACCACAATCTATGGCCTCGTGTTTGCTGAAGGCGGTAACGCCTGGACGGCCGTGAAAGACTTCTCGCCGTTCGATCTCAAGCGAAGCGCCGGTGCCGGCGTCCGCATCTTCCTCCCAATGGTCGGAATGATGGGTATCGACTGGGCCTACGGCTTCGACAAAGTGTTCGGAACAAAGGGCGGCTCTCACTTCCACTTTATTCTCGGTCAGGAGTTCTGATCGGTTTGCACCACGTAATACTCTTTTGTTAAACCTTTTCGCCGTTCAAACGTCTTTAATTATATAGCCGCAGGCTGAGATTTGACAAATTAGTATAATCCTTAATACCGGAAATCAACGAATATGAAAAAGATATTGCTCTCCTTGGTGCTTTTTGCCGGAATCGCTTTCGTTTCCAGCGCTCAGAAATTCGCTCTTATAGATATGGAGTACATTCTGAAGAACGTACCGCAGTATGAGATGGCCAACGAACAGCTCAACCAGCTCTCGCAGCGTTGGCAGAAAGAAGTTGAGGCTGTCAGCAAGGAGGCCGACGAGATGTACAAGCAGTATGTGGCCGACAAGGTTTTCCTTACCGCCGAGCAGATAAAAAAGCGCGAGGAGGAAATCGTAGCCAAGGAAAACAGCGCCGCAGAGTTGCGCTATAAGTATTTCGGCCCCGAGGGGCAGCTTTATCAGAAGCGACAGACCCTTATGAAACCTATTCAGGACGAAATCTACAACGCTGTGAAGAAGCTCTCGGAGGAGCGCGGCTACCAGACGATTTTCGACCGCGCGTCGTCGGCCAACATAATTTACGCATCTCCTCGAATCGACGTCAGCAACGAGGTTCTCTCCAAACTTGGCTACGCCAACTGATCGCTCTCTTTTGCTCAGGCAGATTGCCGAGGTCCTAAAATCCGAAATCAATAAAAATCAAAATCCATACAGCTAATCACAATGATTAAAAAATTCCTTTTGGCGCTCGCCGTAGCGCTCCCCGCATGCGTCTGGGCCCAGGCCCCCAAGTTCGGTATCGTCGACGTGGAAAGCATCATCCCGAAGATGGCCGAGTTCCAGGAAGCACAGACCAAGATCAACGAAGCCTCCAAGACCTACGAGGCCGAATATGCCAAAATTCAGGAAGAAATGCAGAAGAAGTTCGCCGAACTGCAGGAACTCGACAAGGATGCTACAACCCTGGAAAGCATCAAGGAGCGCCGCATGCAGGAGGTGCAGGACCTCGATAAGAAAGCTCAGCAGTTTGCTCAGACGGCCCAGCAGGACCTTCAGCGTCAGCAGGCGCAGCTTATGCAGCCGATTCAGGAAAAGGTCATGAACGCTATCAAGACCGTAGGCAATGAGAACGGTTTCACAATGATTTTCCCTGAGGGCGTTCCCGCCTATGTGGCAGCCGACGTTCAGGACGTCACCGCCCTCGTGAAAACCAAACTTGGCGTCAAGGACTGATACGTGTGAGATTTATAAGCTGTCGGTAGGTTGACTTCCACACAGCTCCTCACCATAAGTAAAGTTTATTCCGCTCCGCAGTGTTGCGACAATAACATCGACAACACTGCGGAGCGGAATCATTCTGCCGTGGCGCATCTCCTCTGTTTGCCGCAATCTTTGTCCTGTATTCTTTTTCTGTGATGCCGGCACTATTCTTTGGCGGGAAAGTAGACCGGTTGTTTTTTCTGTGTTGCCGGACATCTGTAGTCGCATCACATACTGATAAGCAGTCTGAAGCCCCTGAAACGTATTGGCGGCAGGGGTCGGCTGGATCTTGCAAGCTGAACCATTCGCCATTGTATACCCCCGATGTTTGTTTGCTGTTGAAAAGTCGTAGGGCAATTTAATCGTAAAAGGACTAAGAATTGAAAAAAAAATCTTATCTTTGCGATGAAATTGTGCGGAAAGCGCCATTCGTCTGGATTCGCGTCAGAAATTACGCGATAGGGCAGAGCGGCGATACCGCGCAGTTGGAAACTACCTTATGCCGTTGGCGTCTCTTTCTCCACTCCGCGAAAGGCTGATTTTCCCTTATGAGAATCCCCTCCACGTGGAGGCGTGCTGATTTCGCAATCTGTCGGAACGGCAAACCAATGAAAACTCAAATTAATATGATATCATTAGGTATTTTCGGAATTGAACCCGCAGTGTTCGCAATTGTGGCGCTGCTTACCGGAGCGGCCCTTGTTGCATTGGCCATGTGGCTGGCAGGGCTGATTTCACCTCGATCGTTCAACCCGCAGAAAGGGGAGGCATATGAGTGCGGTATTCCGACTCGCGGCGTCAGCATGACCCGCTTCCATGTCGGTTACTATCTCTTCGCCATCCTCTTTTTGATGTTTGATGTGGAAACCGTTTTCCTCTATCCGTGGGCTGTCTGCCTGCGCGCCCTCGGTGGCGCCGGAGTGGCAGCCGTCGCTGTTTTTTTCGCAATCTTAGTGCTGGGCCTCGTTTACGCCTGGCGGAAAGGAGCACTTGAATGGAAATGAAGGAGATAACCGCGCAGGGTATGCCCTACGAGGCGTGGAAAGACAATGAGTATATCGAAAAGCTCGTGCAGGAACTCCGCGACAGCGGTGCAAACGTTCTTGTCGGCTCGCTCGACAAACTGATAAACTGGGGTCGTAGCAACTCCATCTGGCCCCTTACCTTCGCTACAAGCTGCTGCGGCATAGAATTCGTTTCGCTTGGCGCCGCCCGCTTCGATATGGCCCGCTTCGGATGGGAAGTCGCCCGTTCGTCGCCCCGTCAGGCCGACTTCATCATGGTGGCCGGTACGATTGTAAACCGCATGGCGCCCGTGCTGCGTCGTCTCTACGACCAGCTTGCTGAGCCCAAGTACGTCATCGCCTGCGGTAGCTGCGCTATTTCCGGCGGTCCTTTCCGTAAGTCGTATCATGTTGCCCGCGGCATCGAGGATATTGTGCCCGTCGACGTATATTGTCCCGGCTGCCCGCCCCGTCCCGAGGCTATGATTTACAGTATCATGCAGCTTTCGCGTAAAATGAAAGTGGAGCGTTTCTTCGGAGGCGTCAACCGCAAGGAAAGCCGCGAGGAATTCCTTAAGGCTCATCCTGTCGACGAAACGCAGGCATAAACTATTCCGGTCCTCGCCGACAAAGGATTTTTAATAACCACAACCGACAACAAGACTCTTTTTTACAATATGGCTGAATTGCAGGATAAGATTTCCCGCCTTTTCCCGGACGCGACTTTCGAAGAGGGCGAAATCCTGATGATCCACACCGACGACAGCAACCTTCACCAATTGATTGCCACGCTTCGCGACCAGATGGGTTTCGACTACCTCGTCACCATTGTTGGTAACGACTGGAAAACTTCGCTCGGATGCGTCTACTATCTTACGTCGACCGCAACCAAGGAACTCGTAAGCGTGCGCGTGGAAACCACCGACCGCGACAATCCTATGCTCCACAGCATCGCCGACCTCTATCGTATCGCCGGCATGCTCGAGCGCGAAGTCTACGATTTCTATGGCATCGTGTTCATCGGCAATCCCGATATGCGCCGCCTTTTCCTCAGCATCGACTGGGAAGGCTACCCCCTGCGTAAGGACTACGACATGAACAACCCCCACAACGCGGTAACCACCGAAAACGAACGCCAGAGCGATTCCACCTTCACCTGGGTGGAGACCCCCGACGGCAAGGTGGAAAAACGCGAGGTGGCAGTATTCGCTCCCGAGGATTTCGTCGTTAATATCGGCCCGCAGCACCCCGCTACCCACGGCGTGCTCCGTTTCCGCACGGCTGTCGACGGCGAGACGATTAAGAAAATCGATGTCTATATGGGCTATATCCACCGAGGTGTGGAAAAACTTTGCGAGGACCTTACCTATATGCAGACCCTCCATTTCATGGACCGTCTGGACTACTTCTCGGCCCACAACTACCATCACGGTCTCTGCCTCTGCATTGAGAAGGCCGCCGGTATCGAAGTGCCCGAGCGCGCGCGCGTCATCCGCATCCTTATGGATGAGCTCTCGCGTATCGCTTCCCACTGTCTCTTCATGGGTACGTTCTGCATGGACCTCGGCGCCACCACAATGCTGTTCTATACGCTTCGCGTGCGCGAGCAGATTCTCGACATCATGGAGAAGACATGCGGAGCCCGCATGACCTTCAACTACGACTGTCTCGGCGGTGTAATGGCCGACCTCGATCCTGATTTCGTGAAGGACGTGAAGGAACTCCTTGCCGTGCTTCCCGCCAACGTGGCCGAATACCGCAAGCTCTTCACCGGCAACGTCATCGCCAAGAACCGTATGGTCGGCGTCGGCGTGCTTTCTCGCGAGGACGCCATATCCTACGGCATCACCGGCCCATCCGGCCGCGCTTCCGGCTGGGCTTGCGACGTACGTAAGACTCATCCCTACAGCGGCTACGAGAAGCTGAAGTTCGAGCAGGTCGTCCGCACCGAGGGCGACTCGATGGCTCGTTTCAACAACCGTCTCGACGAGGTGATGCAGAGCGCCGGTATCATCGAGCAGCTTATCGACAATATCCCCGAAGGCGATTATCTTGCAAAAGTGCCTAAAGTGCTGAAAATCCCTGCCGGCCACTGGTTCCAGCTTGTGGAAGGTTGCCGCGGTGTGTTTGGCGTGTATCTCGAGAGCGACGGAGGCACAAAGCCCTATCGCCTGAAGCTGGCAACCCCGAGTCTCAACGCCGCTTCGGTCGTCGACCATATCACCGAAGGCCAGAAAATAGCCGACCTTATTACTATCGGCGGTTCGCTCGACTACATCGTGCCCGATATGGACCGCTGACCTTAGCCGCCGAATACAATAGATTAACTCGTAATTTTGCTATTTACATAAATTGTTATGGCCAACTACACCATAGATAATTTCCACTCGCTTTCGGCATGGTTCGACCAGATGCTCAACTCCGCGATGCCTTCCTGGCTTGCAACTACCGTCGAGTGCCTGCTGGTCGGCGTCGGATTGCTGCTGCTTTACACCGTTCTGGCACTTTTCTACATCCTTTACGAACGCAAGATCTGCGCCTATTTCCAGTGCCGTCTGGGCCCGGACCGTGTCGGTCCGTGGGGCCTATTCCAGAGTATGGCCGATGCGGTGAAGATGCTTATAAAGGAGCTCATATCTCTCAATCATATAGATAAGTTTCTTTTCGCACTTGCACCTTATCTTGTAATCATCGCCTCGTTCCTCTGCTTCGCAGTTCTTCCCTGGGGCAATGGATTGCAAATCATCGACTTCAATATCGGCATTTTCTTCCTTGTAGCCTGCTCGTCGATCGGCGTGCTCGGCATCCTGCTCGCCGGTTGGTCGTCAAATAATAAGTTTACTCTTATCGGTGCACTCCGTTCCGGCGCCCAGATGGTGAGCTATGAACTTTCCGTCGGCCTCTCGATTCTTACGATGGTGGCCTTCGCAGGAACAATGGATGTCGCTAAAATCGTTGAGGCTCAGGCTGATCACTGGTTTATCTTTTCGGCCCATGTGCCCGCCATCATCGCTTTTGTGATTTACATGATTGCCGGTACAGCCGAGACTAACCGCGGGCCGTTCGACCTTCCCGAGGCAGAAAGCGAGCTTACCGCCGGTTACCACACCGAGTATTCCGGTATTCACTTCGGATTCTTCTATCTGGCCGAATATCTGAACCTTTTCATTGTGTCTGGCGTCGCCACTCTGATGTTCTTCGGCGGCTGGATGCCTTTCCGCGTTGCCGGATGGGACGGATTCAACGAAATCATGGGCTATATCCCCTCTATCGTATGGTTCCTCCTCAAAGCTTTCGTTCTCTCCTTTATAATCATCTGGTTCAAGTGGACTTATCCTCGTCTGCGTATCGACCAGCTTCTCTCTCTCGAATGGAAATATCTGCTGCCGATCAACCTCTTTAACCTCGCCCTGATGGTGATAATCATCTGGCAGGGCTGGTATTTCGGCTCCTATTGATGTCTCCGTCCCGACTTTAATCATCCTTTTCACTCCCCAATACCAACACCCTCATAAAAATGAGCGAAAATTTCGGAAAAATAGCACAGGTGATCGGCCCTGTAGTCGATGTGATTTTCGATGGCGAAGGCAATGTGTTGCCTCCCATCTACACCGCCCTCAAAGTCGACCGTGAAGACGGCTCGATGTTGATTCTCGAAGTGGAACAGCATATCGGCGAGGACACCGTGCGCTGCGTGGCCATGGAAAGTACCGACGGCTTGCGCCGCGGCCTGCGCGTCGACAGCCTTGAACGTCCTATCGCCGTTCCGACCGGCGGTCAGGTAAAGGGGCGTCTGCTCAACGTAGTAGGTGAGGCTATCGACCACCTTCCGGAGCTCGACCGTGAGAATCTGCGACCCATCCATCAGCCTGCGCCCGAGTTCGAAGATCTTACCATAGGTACCGAAATTCTCTTCACCGGTATCAAGGTGATCGACCTTCTCGAGCCCTACAGCAAGGGCGGCAAGATCGGTCTGTTCGGTGGTGCCGGCGTGGGTAAGACGGTGCTCATCATGGAGCTCATCAACAACATCGCCAAGGGGCACAACGGCTTCTCGGTGTTCACCGGTGTCGGTGAGCGTACCCGCGAGGGCAACGACCTCCTCCGCGAGATGATCGAGAGCGGAGTAATGAAATATGGCGACAAATTCCGTGCCGGTATGGAAAAGGGTGAATGGAACCTCAACGACGTCGACATGAATGAAGTCGCACAGTCGCAGGCAACCCTCGTGTTCGGACAGATGAACGAGCCCCCCGGCGCACGTCTGCGTGTCGCTTTGTCGCTGTCTCTTATACACATCTGACGCT
>ERZ1027188.378-NODE-378-length-18556-cov-9.070591_pt1 | contig 18556 bp, 16 predicted proteins | sample MGYA00519273_ERZ1027188 | MGnify/ENA primary metagenome ERZ1027188 (study PRJEB26926, sample SAMN06164623) | human gut metagenome | biome: ENVO:00009003; feature: ENVO:2100002; material: ENVO:00002003 | host: Homo sapiens | place: USA | collected 2012 ... | reverse complement strand
ACTTAACCCAACATCTCACGACACGAGCTGACGACAACCATGCACCACCTGTCTCTACTTTCCCCGAAGGGCACCTGATGTATCTCTACTTCGTTAGTAGGATGTCAAGCCCTGGTAAGGTTCTTCGCGTTGCTTCGAATTAAACCACATAATCCACCGCTTGTGCGGGCCCCCGTCAATTCCTTTGAGTTTCAACCTTGCGATCGTACTCCCCAGGTGGAATACTTATTGTGTTAACTGCGGCACGCAGGGGGTCAGTCCCCGCACACCTAGTATTCATCGTTTACAGCGTGGACTACCAGGGTATCTAATCCTGTTTGCTCCCCACGCTTTCGCGCCTCACCGTCAGTTGTCGTCCAGCAATCCGCCTTCGCCACTGGTGTTCCTCCTAATATCTACGCATTTCACCGCTACACTAGGAATTCCGATTGCCTCTCCGATACTCAAGAAGAGTAGTTTCAAATGCAGTTCACGAGTTGAGCCCGTGGATTTCACATCTGACTTGCCCTCCCGGCTACACGCCCTTTACACCCAGTAAATCCGGACAACGCTTGCCACCTACGTATTACCGCGGCTGCTGGCACGTAGTTAGCCGTGGCTTATTCTAGAGGTACCGTCTTCTGCTCTTCCCTCTTAAAAGAAGTTTACAACCCGAAAGCCTTCTTCCTTCACGCGGCGTTGCTGGGTCAGGCTTGCGCCCATTGCCCAATATTCCCCACTGCTGCCTCCCGTAGGAGTCTGGGCCGTATCTCAGTCCCAATGTGGCCGGTCAACCTCTCAGTCCGGCTACTGATCGTCGCCTTGGTGGGCCGTTACCTCACCAACTAGCTAATCAGACGCGAGGCCATCTTTCAGCGATAAATCTTTGACATCAGTGCCATGCGACACCTATGTGTTATGCGGTATTAGCAGTCGTTTCCAACTGTTGTCCCCCTCTGAAAGGCAGGTTCCTCACGCGTTACTCACCCGTCCGCCACTGTCCTCTGCTTCACTTGGACGAATCCTCGTTCCGCAGATTCTCGTTCGACTTGCATGTGTTAAGCACGCCGCCAGCGTTCGTCCTGAGCCAGGATCAAACTCTCTATAAATCGTATCAACACGGCGTTTCCGCCGGGCTAATCTTTACAGAGCTATTTGTCATAGCTTAAAACTTTTTATACTTAGCTTCGCCGGTAATTGACTTAACCCGGCTCCACCAAGTCTTTTCAGTTGCGCTCCTTAGCTCGTTTTCACAAGCTCTCTCGCGCTCCCGTCTGGTGCTTTTCGTTTCGTTCGTTGTTTAATTTACAAGGTACACGTCCCACGCGGAACAGTCATTATCATAGCAGATATCTGGCATCTTGTCAACTACTAATTTTACTTATTTTTGACAATTTTCGTTGGCCGCCTGCCGGCTCTCTGCTGTTGTCCTCGCGGACAGCTTGGTTAGAATACCACAGCCTTCCCACAATTGCAACCCCTTTTTTACCTTTTTCCTCACCTTAGATAATACGGCTCCTGTGATAAGTTGTGCTTATCGCATGAGCCGCAAAATACGAAGGGTCCACTTATATAAATAGCGCGTTTTTTGCCGGTCTGGCGTAGATCTCCTCCAGCTCGTGCTGGTGGTAGAGATAGCCGGGATCGTCGAAGTACTTCGCCCCGGAGGGACACCCCTTCACGCAGGCACAGCACTTGATGCAGATCCCCTTGACCTGCGACACGTCGGCAGGGTCAATGCTGCCCATGGGACAGCGCGCCGCGCACAGGCCGCAGCCGCCGCACAGCGTCATATTCGTCTTGGGCTTGACCTTCAGGATATTGATGGGCGCACCGTGGCGGTCGCGAGGGGTATAGTAGGGCCGGATCGGCTCCTCCCCCGCCACGGATACCGGGACGGCGGGCAGTGCGGCAAGACCCTCGAGTTTCTGCGCTGCATCACGGGCGAAGTCATCCATCTGCGTCAGATCCTCCGCGTTGGGACGCCCCGCGCCCAGCGTGCGGGAGAAGCTGTGCTCGCCTACAAAGGCGGCGGCCGCCACCGGCACGAAGCCGTTGGCGGTCATGATATTCCGCAGCTCCATCAGGGAATCGTCAAAATTCCGGTTTCCGAACAACACCACAGGCACCGCCGGTGTGGCGGCACCGTGGACTTTTTCGGTGAGATAGGGCAGCAGCACATTGGGCACGCGCCCCGCATAGGTGGGCACGCCCAGCACCACCAGATCCTCCGGGCCGAAGGACAGGTCATCCTGCCGTGCAGCAGGCAGCGTGAAGTCGAATACCTCCATAGGCGCGGAAAGCGCCGCGGACAGACCCGACGCAATGCGCCGGACCGTCTTTTCCGTTGTACCGGTGCCGCTGAAATACACGGCCCATACCTTCTTCGGCTGCATGACAGTCCCTCCCTGCTCTCCTGAATCTATTATTTATAGTATATGGGTCTTATAGCTTGAAATCGTCCTCGCTGAGACTGCTGGCGTCCAGCTTGGCCGGACGGGGCGGCACACGCTTCAGCGGATCGTACTTGAACGCGCCGCAGCGATCAGCGGCGGATACCACGCCCCGTTTGACGCATACCACCTGCTCATCGTTGATGCGGCTGCCCCGGGCGCAGTAGGCACAGCGCGGGTCGATATCCTTGCGAAACAACATAGCGCACCTCACAGTGTGTACAGCTGCACCGCGCCGTCGGCAGCGGTGGCGCTGATCTGGGTGATGGGGTTTTCAAAGCTGTCGATGATGCGGGCGGCCATGGGATCCTCCAGCTCCTTCTGGATCTGGCGGCGCAGATTCCGGGCGCCGTAGGTCATGGAGTAGGACTTCTCCACCAGATAGTCCACCAGCGCGTCGTCGTAGCGGAAGGTATACCCCTTGTCGCCGAGGGATGTGCGCAGCTCCTCCAGCATGATGCGGGCAATGCCGGTGAAATTCTCCTTCGTCAGGTGGTTGAAGCAGATGATCTCGTCCACGCGGTTGAGGAACTCCGGGCGCAGGAAGTCCTGCAGCGCCTTCATGGTGCGCTCCTTCCCCTGCTGGTCGGCGCTGCCGCCAAAGCCCACCGCACCGGCGGACTTATTGTCGGAGCCGGCGTTGCTGGTCATGACGATGACCGTATTTTCAAAGTTCACCTTGCGGCCGTGGGCGTCGGTGATCTGACCGTCGTCCAGAATTTGCAGCAGCACATTGAGTACGTCGGGGTGTGCCTTCTCGATCTCGTCGAACAGCACCACGGAATAGGGCTTGCGGCGGATCTTCTCCGTCAGCTGCCCCGCCTCGTCGTACCCCACATAGCCCGGCGGCGAGCCGACGATGCGGGAGACGGAGTGCTTCTCCATAAATTCGGACATATCCAGCCGGATCAGAGACTCCGGCGCGTTGAACAGGTCGTCCGCCAGCTGCTTGACCAGCTCCGTCTTACCCACACCGGTAGGGCCGACGAAGATAAAGCTCACCGGCTTGTGCTTGGGCGAGATGCCCACCCGGTTGCGGCGGATGGCGGCGGACACAGCGGCAATGGCCTCGTCCTGTCCCACCACATGGGCGCGGAGGCGCTGATCCAGCTCCGCCAGACGCTTGAACTCCTCCTCCTTGATCTTGCTGGCAGGGATCTTCGTCCACATCTCGATGACGCGGGCGATGTTCTCCATGGTCAGCTGCGGCGTACCCTTGGCGCGGATGGTATTCAGCTCATCGGTGACACGCAGCTCCTGACTGCGCAGCTCGGCGATACGTGCATAGCGGTGATCCAGCTCCTCCTGGGTAAACTCCTGCCCCTCGGCAGGCTGGGCGGACATGAGATTGTCCCGCTCAAAGGTGAGATTCTCCAGCTCACGCTCCAGCTCCATGCGGCGGTTGATGTCGGGGTCGTGGAGGTTCTTGTCGGAGCATGCCTCGTCGATGAGGTCGATGGCCTTATCCGGCAGGTAGCGGTCGGTGATGTACCGTTCGGACAGCAGCACCGCCTGACGCAGTACCCCCTGGGGGATGGAGACGCCGTGGAACTGCTCGTAGTAATGGGCGATACCCTGCAAGATCTTCAGCGTATCCTCGATATTCGGCTCGTTGACGGTGACGGGCTGGAACCGGCGCTCCAGCGCTGTGTCCTTTTCGATGTGCTTGCGGTACTCGTTGAAGGTGGTGGCGCCGATGACCTGGATCTCGCCACGGCTCAGGGCGGGCTTGAGGATGTTGGCGGCATTCATGCTGCCCTCGGCATCGCCGGCGCCCACGATGTTATGCACCTCGTCGATGACGAGGATGATGTTGCCCGCCTTGCGGATCTCCTCGATCAGCCCCTTCATGCGGCTTTCAAACTGGCCCCGGAACTGCGTGCCCGCGACGAGGGCCGTGAGGTCCATGAGATAGACCTCCTTGTTCTGAAGCTTATACGGGACGTCCTTGTCGGCGATCTTCTGTGCAAGGCCCTCGGCGATGGCAGTCTTGCCGACGCCCGGCTCGCCGATGAGGCAGGGATTGTTCTTCTGGCGGCGGTTCAGGATCTGCACCACGCGCTCGATCTCCTGCTCCCGGCCGATAACGGCGTCCAGCTTGCCGTCGCGGGCACGCTGGCTCAGATTGATGCAGTAATTGTCCAGAAACTTGCGTTTCTGCTCCTTTTTGCGGCCGTTGGGCTGCGCTCCGGCATTGCCGCTCTCACGGGGCTGCTCCGCCGGCGGATTGCCGTTGTTGAACAGGCGGTTCAAAAACGGGAACGTGGCGGTCTTGCCGCTCTCCTCATCGTCCTCGTCCTCGCCGTCCGGCAGGTCGTTCATCTCCTCCGCGCCGCCGAAGGCCTGCATCATCTCGTTATTGATGTTCTCCAGATCCTCCGGCGTGATGCCCATGCGCTTCATCATGTCCTCCACCTGGGGCAGACCCAGCTGGGCGGCGCATTTCAGGCACAGGCCCTCGTTGACCATCTCGTTCTTCTCGTTCATGCGGGAGATGAACACAACGGCCACATTCTTTTTGCATCGGGAACAAAGTGTAGGCTGCATGGTATTCCTCCATTATCCGTTGGGGTGATATCAGTATGGCCGTTGTCCGGCGCGGTCAAACCCGCCGGCGGCCGGGGTGTCAAAGGGATGTAATAAGCTCCATGGGGCTATGCTCCGCGAAAAAGCGGAGGATGTAGGTCTGGCCGATCAGCTCCGGCGTAACGAGGATCTGGAACCGGCGCAGCAGCCAGACGGCGAAGAACAGCAGCAGCGTCCCCTTCACCAGTCCCAGCGCGCCGCCCAGTATGGCGTTGACGCCGTGTACCACCGGCAGCTTCGTGAACAGGTGCAGCGGCGCCAGCAGCAGCCGCAGCACAAGCAGCAGCAGCAAAAATGACAGCAGATACACCACGGCGTAGGCCACCGAGTGCAGCACCGTGGATACCACGGCGGTAAGCAGTGTCTGCCCCATCTCCTGCGCCTTATCGGTAACGCTCTGCACCAGCTCATCCAGCACATCGCCGGAAAAGCCGAACGTCTCCAAAAGTCCGGCGGCCGCCAGACTGGGGTCGTCCACGGCGACGGCCTGCCCGCTGAGCTTCTGCTGGATCTTCTCGGTCAGCACCGGCTCCAGCCATTTGGCGGCAGGCTCCGCCAGCTGCTGGGCCAGCCACGCCGCGCCCAGCAGCGCCACGATGACGATGGCCACGCGGGCAAGGCTCTGGACGAAGCCCTGACGGACGCCCAGCACCAGTGCCAGCAGCAGGATCGCCGCCATGAAGATATCCACAAAAATAGCCATAGTCCCCCTCCTTCGCCGTTACGGCAGATACAGGCTGGCGGCGGTAGAGCCCGCCAGCACAGCGGAACCGTCGGCACGCATCAGTACCTGGCGCGCCTCGCTGACGGCGTCCAGGCGGGCGCACTCCGTCAGCGTTTTGTCGTAGATGGTCATATGGTCGCTGAACAGAACGGCCACATAGCGCCCCGCCGCGGAGATGCTCAGCACCTCGCCGTCTACATCCAGCGCCGCCAGTGCGCTGCCGTCACTGCCCACCGTAACGATACGGTGCTGCGTGCCGTTGCGGTAGCGGCCCAGCAGCAGTGCGGCATAGCCGTCGCCGCCGCAGTCCACACGGCGCAGGTAGTCTCCGCCGTAGCTGTACGCGGCACAGACCTCGCCGTCATGATTCAAAAAGCAGAGCTGCTCCTCCATCACCGCGCAGAACCGATCCCCCATGGGAAACAGGTCGTAGATCAGGCTGCCCGTCAGCGCGCTGGTGGTCAGCGCCGCCTCGCTGTTGATGCGGTAGAACACCACATAGCTGGTAAAGACGCCGCTGCTCTGTCCCATGGTGACGGCGGCCAGCGTGCGGCTGTCGGCGGACAGGGCGGCGGTCATGATAAAACGGTCCGCCGAGCGGTAGGCAAACACCGGCTGGCCGGAGGCGTCATAGACCCGGACGGCTGCCTTACAGCCGCTTTCGTTGCTGGTGACGGTGAGATAGCCGCTGTCGTTCAGGGCGACAGACAGGATCTCGCCGGCGGCATCCACCTGACAGACCAGTCCCTTGGCAGACAGGACGTAGATGGTCTTGCCGCCCACGTCATAGGCGGCGGCCCGGTCTGCGCTGCGGACCAGCGTAGGCGTCTGGAACTTCACCGCCTGCTCATAGACGCTCTTGCCCGCCTCGTCCAGCACCGAGATCTGGTGCATAGAGACGGTGGCAAGGCTTCCCTCCAGCGAGGCGAAGCTGCCGGACTGGTCGCTGGCGTAGCGGTACAGCTGGGCGCAGCCGTTCTCGTCCTTCTGCGCCTTGGCGTACAGCACCCGGCGGCGCAGGCCGTCGAATTCGCCCCGGTCATACAGGATGGACAGCACCACGGCGATCATCGCCAGCAGCGCCACCAGTGTCAGCCAGAGAAAACGTTTTTTACTTTTCTTCGCCACACGGCGGGGCGGCTCCTCCTGCGGGTTGCCGCGGTCGAATGCCATTTTATCCATTGAGTCGTTCGTCCTCGTACCATACGCGGGTGAGATACAGGCCGCCGGGAGGCGCCGTGGGGCCCGCCAGCGTGCGGTTGCCGGAATCCAGGATCACCGGGATATCCTCCGGCGCCAGCTTGCCCTCCGCCGCGTAGAGCACCGTGCCCGTAATGGCACGTACCATATTATACAGAAAACCGTTGGCGCAGACCTTCAACTCCAGCAGCTCCCCGTTGCGGGTGACGCGGCAGTAGTGGATGGTACGCACCGTGCTGCGGACATTGGTACCTACGCTCCGCACGGCGGCAAAGTCGTGGGTACCCTCAAACATCCGGGCGGCGCGGTCCATCACCGCCTCGTCCAGCCGCTTTGGGTAGAAATAGGCTCTGTCCACATAGAAGGGGTTTTTAATGCGGGAGTTGTAGATGCGGTAGGTGTACTCCTTTTTGATGCAGGAACCGATGGCGTTGAAATCCTCCGCCACCTCATACGCCGCCTTGACCACGATATCCTCCGGGATGTGGGTGTTGGCGGCAAAGGGCAGCCTGTCCACCGGGATGCGGGAGCTTGTCCGGAAATTAGCCACATAGTGCTCGGCGTGGACGCCGGCATCGGTGCGGCCGCAGCCGGTGACCTTGATGGGCTCGCCGCAGACCATGCTCAGCCCGCGCTCCAGCGTCTGGGCCACAGAGGTCTCCGTCTTCTGCACCTGCCAGCCGTGGTAGGCGGCGCCATTGTACATTAAGATCAGGGCGATATTACGCAATGCGCCGCCTCCTTTCTTGTCAGAATCCGAACTTTTTCAGGGTGATAACGCCGGCAGTCAGCACCACGAACAGTGCAAGAGACAGCCAGTCCGCCATCTGGAAGCGCAGGATACGCAGGGCGGTGCGTCCCTCGCCGCCGTGGTAGCAGCGGCATTCCATGGCGGTGGCCAGCTCGTCGGCGCGGCGGAACGCGCTGATGAACAGCGGCACCAGAATGGGTACCAGCGCCTTGGCACGTTGGAAGATATTGCCCGACTCGAAATCCGCGCCGCGGGCCTTCTGGGCGGACATGATCTTGTCCGTCTCCTCGATGAGCGTGGGGATAAAGCGCAGAGCGATGGACATCATCATGGCCAGCTCATGCACCGGGAACCGCAGCTTTTTCAAAGGAGAGAGCAGATGCTCCAATCCGTCGGTCAGGGCGATGGGGCTGGTGGTGTAGGTCATGAGGAACGTACCCATAATAAGCATGACGATACGCAGCACCATCTGCACGGCGGCGATGATACCCTCCCACGTGATGTGGCGCACCAGCCACACGTCCGCCACCGGCGTACCGTTGGTAAAGAACATATTCATGATGGCGGTGAAGGCCACGATGAAATAGACCGGCTTCAAGCCCCTTGTCAGTGCCTTCCACTCCACGCGGGAGATGAGGATGCACACCGCCAGCACGGCGATCATGATGCCGTAGGTCAGGGGGCCTTTTGCGTTGAACAGCGCCACGATGTATAAAATGACGCACAGCAGCTTCGTCCGGGGGTCCAGCTTGTGGATAAGGGTGTCGCCGGGGAAATACTGGCCCAGCGTGATATCCTTCAGCATACGTCAGCGCCCCCTTTCAGCCGGAGCAGCGCTTCGCGCAGCGCCTCCACGGTGTAGACCGCCGTGTCCACCGGCAGTCCCCGCTGCCGCAGAGCCAGCGCCACCTTCGTCACCTGCGGGATATCCAGTCCCACCTGCTCCAGCTCATGGGCGCGGGCGAACACCTGACGGGGCGTGCCCTCCATGAGCACGTGGCTGTCGGACAGCACCACAATGCGGTCCACGTTGCGGGCGATCTCCTCCATGCTGTGGCTCACCAGCACCACGGAGGCGTGCTTCGCCCGGTGATAGTCCTGTATGCGTGCCAGAATATCGTCCCGGCCGCGGGGGTCAAGACCCGCCGTAGGCTCGTCCAGTACCAGCACCTTCGGCTCCATGGCGATGACGCCGGCAATGGCCACACGGCGCTTCTGGCCGCCGGACAGCTCAAAGGGGGACTTGTCCAGCATGGCCTCCGTCAGCCCCACGAAGGCGGCGGCGGAACGGACGCGGCGGTCGATATCCTCCTCGTCCAGTCCCATGTTCTTCGGGCCGAAGGCGATGTCCTTATACACCGTCTCCTCAAACAGCTGGTATTCCGGGTACTGGAACACCAGCCCCACCTGAAACCGCACGTCCCGGATCTTCTTGGGTTCTGCCCAGATGTCCTTGCCCTGTAACAGGATGCGGCCCGATGTGGGCTTGAGCAGTCCGTTGAGATGCTGGATCAGTGTGGACTTGCCGGAGCCGGTGTGGCCGATGATGCCGAGGAATTCACCGTCCATCACGGACAGGTTCATATCGTCCACGGCGCTGCGCTGAAACGGCGTACCCGCCGAATAGGTGTGAGTCAAATGCTCTATCTGTAAGATCGGTTCCAAGGTTACTTCCCTTCCGCCCCGCCCAATGCGCGGCAAATGGTATCGGCACACTGGTCCACCGTCAGGCTGTCCAGCGTTACGGGCAGACCCGCCTGCCCCAGTTCGTATAAAAGCTCCACCGTGTCCGGCGCGGCAAGGCCGAAGCCGTGCAGCTCCTCCACCCGTGCAAAGACCTGCCGGGGCGTACCGTCCATGGCCACGACGCCGTCGTTCATGACGATGACGCGGTCGGCGTCCTCCGCCTCCGACATATGGTGGGTGATGAGCACCACGGTGATACCCATCTCTCGGTTCAGGCGGTGGACGGTGTCCAGTACCTCCCGCCGTCCGGCGGGATCCAGCATGGCGGTGGCTTCATCCAGCACGATGCACTCCGGCTCCATGGCGATGACGCCGGCGATGGCCACACGCTGCTTCTGTCCGCCGGACAGAAGATGCGGCGCGTGGCGGGCGAATTTCTCCATGCCCACAGCGGCCAGCGCGTCATCCACCCGGCGGCGTATCTCCGCCGTGGGGACGCCCAGATTCTCCGGCCCGAAGGCCACGTCCTCCTCCACCACGTTGGCGACGATCTGGTTATCCGGGTTCTGGAACACCATGCCGGTGCGCCGCCGGATCTCCAGCAGCAGCGACTCGTCACGGGTGTCCATCCCCTCCACATACACGGCGCCGCCGCCGGGCAGCAGCACCGCGTTCATATGCTTGGCAAGGGTGGATTTGCCGGAGCCGTTGTGGCCCAGCACCACCACGAAGCTGCCCTTCTCCACCGTTACGGATACGCCGTTGAGAGCGGGGGGATTCGTCTCTCCCTCCGGCGCGGGGTAGGTGAAGGTCAGGTCTTTTGTTTCGATCATGGTCGACATTGCGTTATATCTCCGTTCTTGGTCAGTCGGCGCACCAGCGCCCCGTGGCGCCGCAGGGCAGCGCCATGCCGGAATCGGTGCAGGGCAGCCCCAGCTCGTCCCACGTCACGTGGCCGCCGAATCTGCGCCCTACCAGCATTTGCAGGATATATCCCAGCACCGAGGGGGCAAGCCCCGTCGTATAGCTGTTGAGGATGACGAACAGGGGGTTGTCCGACAGCACCTGCGCGCACAGCCGGACAAAGGGATACAGGTTTTCCTCCAGCTTCCAGACCTCCCCGGAGGGGCCGCGGCCGTAGCTGGGCGGGTCCATGATGATGGCGTCATACGTCTTGCCCCGGCGGATCTCGCGCTCCACGAACTTGGCGCAGTCATCCACGATCCAGCGGATGGGGGCATCGGCAAGGCCGCTGAGCCGCGCGTTGTCCTTGGCCCACGCCACCATACCCTTGGCTGCGTCCACATGGCAGACGCTGGCGCCCGCCTTGGCGCACGCCACTGTGGCGCCGCCGGTGTAGGCGAACAGGTTCAGCACCCGGATGGGACGCCCCGCCGCGCGGATCTGCTCCATGGCAAAATCCCAGTTGGCGGCCTGCTCCGGAAACAATCCGGTGTGTTTGAAGTTCATGGGCTTGACCTGAAACGTCAGCTCCTTATAGTGGATGGGCCAGCTCTCCGGCAGCTTGCTCTTGTCCCAGTGTCCGCCGCCGGTGGAGGAGCGGGAGTACCGGGCGTTGGCGGTCTTCCACCGCCGGTCGCGGCGATCCGTCTCCCAGATGGCCTGCGGGTCGGGGCGCACCAATATCTGCTTATCCCAGCGCTCCAGCTTTTCACCGCCGCCGCAGTCCAGCAGCTCGTAATCCTGCCAATCCTTTGCGATCCACATAAAGGCCATACCCCCGTGTATTAGATAGTAAATCAGTTTATTATACAACGCGCCGCCGTAGCCGTCAACCATGGAAAATCACAGCGCCCCTCCGTCTGTACGGAGGGGCGCTGCCGGTCATTTATCGGTCTTGTTGCCCTTTGTCAGGCCGGTAATGGCGTGCTTCATGTCGGCCAGACTCTTTTCCGCTGTCTTCAGGCTCTGTCCGGCGGCCTTCTTCAGCTCTGCCTTCACATCCACCGCCAGACGGCGGAATATCTCGGAGATGATCTTCTTGTCCTCCTCATCCGCGCCATTGTACTGCTTCAGCAGTGCCGCGCCGCCCGCCAGTCCGCCGGCGCGCAGGTCGTCCAGCGTCCGGGCCTTACCGGACAGGCTCAGCACATCGAACAGGGCGTCAGAGAACTGCTCCCGCTCCTGCGGGGTCATGGAGCCGATCCACTGGCGCAGCACGTCGTCGCTGAGCTTGCCCATCTGCGAGCGCTCTCCCAAGTGGATGAACCGCGACCCCAGCACGTTCCACGACAGCGGCTCATGCTGCATGATGGAGCGGTTGCTGCTGTCGATAACGGCGTAATCCTCCGCGTGCTCCAGCAGGACGCCCACGATGGAGGATTCCGGCACATAGGTGTGGAGCTTATCCGCCACCCGGCGGTACGCCTCGGAGTCCACCATATCGTGGGAGAAGCCGGGGCCATCGTTGTTGTAGGCGGCCAGCAGCCGTCTCTTTTGCAGGTTTTCCGGGATATGGATGGCGGCCCACGCCGCCAGATTGCCGCCCTTGCTGTGACCGCCGATCCGCAGCTTACATCTCCGGCAGGCGGCAGCCATCTCCACGGTGTAGGCGGCGGCGCGCTCCTGCGCCGGTACAGCGGAGAGGAAACTCATGTTGAAGTCCTCCTTCCACCCCACCAGCGAGGTGTCGGTACCCATGAACGCCACGAACAGCGTGTCGTCCGGCAGCAGATAGGATACGGCGTCGAACTGCATCTCCTTCGCCTCGTCCCACTCGTGGGTGAAGCCGAACATCCGCACATCGCGGAAGCGCTCCGTCTCTGCCGCCAGACGCATCAGTGGGATATACGCCAGCTCCGACAGGCCGCGCTGCTCATCCTCCTCCGTCAGGCGGGCGGCTACCTCCGGCAGCGCCACGGCCTTGGCAGGGTCGGTGGTCTTCAGATCGTCAAACCGGCGGAAATTGATATAGGAGATGATGCACAGCACCAGATTGTCCACCTCGTTGAAGCCGTCCCGGCAGAAGGGCAGATCGCCCCGCCAGCGCAGATAGTCCATGACCGTTCCGTTTTTCTCCATATGTACCTCCTGCTATAGATCCAGTGGGTCGGAATACCGGTATTGTAGCATAGTTTCCCCGGAGAGACAAGCAAAAAGGGACGGCACAAGCCGTCCCTTTTCTGGTCATCTCAGCCCGGAGGCCACGTCATGTCGCGGCCGGCCAGCACATGGAAGTGCAGGTGCTTGACGGTCTGCCCCGCCTGATCGCCGCAGTTGTTGACGATGCGGTAGCTCTCCACGCCCAGCTCCTTGCAGATCTTCACGATGACCTCGAAGCAGTGAGCCACCACGGCGCTGTTGTCCGCCGTAATGGCGTTGGCGCAGCAGATATGCTCCTTGGGTACCACCAGAAAATGGGTGGGCGCCTGGGGGTCGATGTCGTAAAAGGCGTAGCACTGCTCGTCCTCGTAGACCTTGTTGCTGGGGATCTCGCCGTCGATGATGGCGCAGAACAGGCAATCGTTCTTCATGGTCTGTCTCCTTTCGATGGTTTTTTCACGCCGTCCCGCCCCGGTGGAGCGGGACGGCGGTGTTTTTGTTTTCTCAGCCCAGCTTGGAGGACACAAAATCGTCCACCGTGGCCAGCGCATCGTCCACCTTCAGCAGATCGGTGCCGCCGCCCATGGCGCTGTCGGGCTTGCCGCCGCCCTTACCGCCGCACACGGCGGACACGGACTTCACCAGATCGCCGGCCTTGACGCCCTTTGCCACGGCCTCCTTGCCGCAGACCGCCAGGAAGCTGACCTTCTCGCCGACGATGCTGGCCAGCACCGCCACCACGGCGGGGTCCTTGTCCCGCAGGAAGTCGCCCATGGTACGCAGGGCGTTGGCGTCCAGACCCTGACGGGTGCTGGTGATGATGTGCAGGCCACCCACGGTCTTGGCGGACGCCATGACCTGCTTGGCCTCGCCCAGAGACGCCTCGGCCTTGAACTTCTCCACGGCCTGACGCAGCTCCTTCATCTCGTTGGCCTGCTGCTCCATGCGCTCCAGAATGCTGCCGGGAGCGGTCTTGAAGAACTGGGCGGCCTTCAGCAGCGTGGTGCGGCCGTGGCGGGTCTCCTCCAGAGACACCTTGCCGGTGGTGGCCTCGATACGGCGGACGCCGGAGGCCACGCTGCTCTCAGACTTAATGCGGAACATACCGGCCTTAGCGGTGTTGTCCAGATGGGTGCCGCCGCACAGCTCCATGGAGAACTCGCCCATGGTCACCACGCGCACCGTCTCGCCGTACTTCTCGCCGAAGGTGGCCACGGCGCCACGAGCCTTGGCCTCTGCCAGCGGCAGCTCCTCGGTGGTGACGGACAGGCCCTCCAGCACCGCGTCGTTCACCAGATCCTCCACCTGCAGGATCTGCTCGGGGGTGATGGCCTCGAAGTGGGTAAAGTCGAAGCGCAGACGATCCGGCTCCACCAGAGAGCCGGCCTGATGGACGTGGTCGCCCAGCACCTTCTTCAGCGCGGCATCCAGCAGGTGGGTGGCGGTATGGGCGCGGCGGACAGCGCTGCGGCGCTCCGTATCAATGGCGGGGGAAACGCTGTCACCCACATGGATGGCGCCCCGCAGCAGCTTGCCGTAGTGCATATACTTGCCGCCCTTGTTCTTCTGGACGTCGGTCACCACGAACTCCGCGCCGTCGGCGGCGATGACGCCGTGGTCAGCCACCTGACCGCCCATTTCGGCGTAGAACGGGGTCTGATCCAGCACCACGATGGCGTCCATGCCGCTGACGATCTCCTCCACCAGCTGCCCATCGGTCACGATGGCCAGCACATTGGCGTCGTCCAGCTTGTCATACTCGTAGCCGGCAAACACGGTGGCGGGCATATCCTTGCCGAACTCCACGCCGGCCCAGCCCAGATCGCCCAGCGCCTTGCGGGCCTCGCGGGCGCGCTCCTTCTGCTCGGTCATCAGGTTCTGGAAGGCCGTCTCGTCCACGGTCATGCCCTCCTCGGCCGCCATCTCCGCCGTCAGGTCGATGGGGAAGCCGAAGGTATCGTACAGCTTGAAGGCGTCGCTGCCGGAGAACACCGTCTCGCCCTTCTCCTTGTGGGCTGCCAGCATCTCGCCGTAGATCCGCATACCGCCGTCGATGGTGCGGGCGAAATTCTCCTCCTCGGTGCGGATGACCTTGGTGATATAGCTCTGCTTCTCCCGCAGGTCGCCGTACTGGCACTCGTTCTCACGCACCACGGTGTCCACCACCTGATAGAGGAACGGCTCGTTGACGCCCAGCAGCTTGCCGTGGCGGGCGGCGCGGCGCAGCAGACGGCGCAGCACATAGCCGCGGCCCTCGTTGCTGGGCAGGATGCCGTCGCAGATCATGAACGTGGCGGAGCGGATGTGGTCGGTGATCACACGCAGGCTCACGTCCCGCTTCTCCGTCTCGCCGTAGTGGGCGCCGGTCAGCTCGCTGACCTTGTGGGTGATGTTCATAACGGTATCCACATCGAACAGGCTGTCCACGTTCTGGCACACGCAGGCCAGACGCTCCAGACCCATACCGGTGTCGATGTTCTTCTGCTTCAGCTCGGTGTAATGGTCGTGGCCATCGTTGTCGAACTGGGAGAACACCACGTTCCAGACCTCGATATACCGGTCGCAGTCGCAGCCCACGGTACACCCGGGCTTACCGCAGCCGTATTTCTCCCCCCGGTCGTAGTAGATTTCCGAGCAGGGACCGCAGGGGCCGGAGCCATGCTCCCAGAAATTATCCTCCTTGCCGAAGCGGAAGATACGCTCGGCGGGGATGCCGACCTCGTCGCGCCAGATGGCGAAGGCCTCGTCGTCCGCGGGCGTGGTCTCGCTGCCGGCGAACACAGAGGGGTACAGGCGGTCCGGCTCCAGGCCGACCCACTCGGGGCTGGTGAGGAACTCCCACGACCAGGCGATCGCCTCATGCTTGAAGTAGTCGCCGAACGAGAAGTTGCCGAGCATCTCAAAGAAGGTGCCGTGGCGCGCGGTGTGACCGACGTTGTCGATGTCGCCCGTGCGGATGCACTTCTGGCAGGTGCAGACGCGGCGGCGCGGCGGCTCCTCCTCGCCCTTGAACCAGGGTTTCATGGGGGTCATGCCCGCGTTGATGAGCAGGATGGACTTGTCGTTCTGCGGGATCAGGGAAAAGCTGGGCAGGCGCAGGTGGCCCTTGCTCTCAAAGAAGCGGAGGAACATCTCTCTCAGCTCGTTGAGGCCGTAAACAGGATGGGACATTGTTGATTTCTCCTTTGTATGATAAATTTTTTGTCTTATTTTTTCTTGATCTCCATTCCGATCAACTGCATATCGGGGTCAAAGGCGATGCGGAAATAGACGCTCTTTTTTTCGTACTTTCGCCGGATGACCGCGATGGCGTGCGGCTCGTCGGTGTCTGTCACGCCGGTGACCATCGTGTCCGTCACCTCCTTCGGCTCTCCGAGGCCGTCGGTCGCCGTGTCCATCACGTCCTCCAGGGCCGAAGCGGTCGTCGCATCGCGCACATCGCTGCGCAGTTCCTCGTAGACCTCGTCGTATTCGCCGCGGATCAGCTGGTCCATCACGCCGAGTCCGGCGCTGAGGACCGCGTCCTCCTCCATTCCCTTTGGCAAGGGATTTCCCTTTACCGCGCACGCGGTACAAAGAAGCAGCATCAGCGCTGCGAGTGAAAGCAGTATGCTCCGTTTGATCCTCTCTCACCTCTTTTCAGAATCAAAAAGGCTCCGCCCCCGAAATAGGGGCGAAGCCTTGCTTCACGGTACCACCCTAATTATCTCCCCTCCGCGGGGAGCATCTTAGCCGTCCGGTAACGGGGACGAGGCGTTCCGCTCCTCGCGGACGGCTCCAAAGCGGCTGCCGTGCCTCGTAGGCCGAGGGCTTTCACCAGCTCCCTCTCGCTGCGGGCTCGTCTGCACGGCTGACTTTTTCATCGCGTTTATGGAGCTATTATATCCGAATTTCTTTTTTTGTCAAGCGCCCGCTTGCAATTCCTCCGCCTTTGCCGTATACTTTTTACACTTGTGCTACTGTGTTTTGAAAAGAGGGAAACCTATGAAGCGTTCCTATTCCGGCTATCTGTACATCGTTCTCTGCGCCGTCATCTTCAGCACGATGGAGGTCATGCTCAAAACCGTTCACGGCGTCTTCGCACCCATGCAGATCACCTGCCTGCGCTTTCTCATCGGCGGTCTCCTGCTCGTTCCCTTTGCCCTGCGCTCGATGAAGAAAAAGGGTGCGGCCTTCACCCGCGCCGACGTCGGCTTCTTTGCGCTCACGGGCTTTCTGTGTGTGGCGTTCTCGATGGTGCTCTACCAGATGGCGGTGACCTACACCAAGGCGTCGGTCGTCGCCGTTATCTTCTCCTGCAACCCCATCTTTGTGACCGTTTTGGCCAGTCTTCTGCTGCATGAGCGGATCCGCCGCAATCACATCATTGCCCTTGCGCTCGAGCTGCTGGCGGTTCTCATCATCATTGATCCGCTGCACGCCTCGCTCGATCCCACCGGCGCGCTGCTCGCCATTGCCTCAGCGCTGGTGTTTTCGTTCTACAGCGTAGTCGGCAAGAAGCGCACGCCGCGCTTCGGCGGCATCGCCGTGACCTGCTTCAGCTTCCTCTTCGGCTCGGTGGAGCTGCTGGCTGTCCTGCTGCTCGGCCGCACGGCGGCGGTCGGCGGACTGTTCGCCTCGCTGGGGCTGGACATTTTTGTGAACGTCCCTCTGTTCTCCGGCATCCCGCTCTCCGCGCTGCCCGCGCTCGCCTACATCTGCGCGGTCAACTCGGCGGCAGGCTACGTCTGCCACATGATGGCGCTGGAGAAGACCAGCGCGCAGGAGGCGTCTCTCATCTTCTTCCTCAAGCCGATGATCGCGCCGCTCTTCGCGTTTCTCTTCCTGCGCGAGGAGATCACGGCGAATATGCTCTTCGGCATCGTCTGCTTCCTCGTCGGCTCCGGCATTGCCATCCTGCCGGGCCTGCTTGCGCAGAAAAAGCAGCAGCGCGCCTGATGCATTCCGTAAAAAAATGCCGCTATCGTCCGATAGCGGCATTTTTTCTTTTTAATCCCTTGCGCTCAGGTCGACCACGTGGCGCACAAAGCTCATCGCCGGCACGCTGCGCGGCAGCTGCATGGTGAATATCATGCGGGGATTTCTCGGCTCGAGCAGCGTGAAGCCCTCGGCGTCGCGCATCTCGGGAACGACCATGGAGAACGGCTTGCAGTCCGGCCCTACGACCTCCACCGTGTCGCCCGCGCGGAACTTGTTGCGCAGGCTGAGCGTCGCCATGCCGTTCGCGTCGCAGCTCTCGACCACCGCCACGACCTGCCAGTCGCGGATGTAGCGGGAATTGTCGTAATACTGCCCCGGCTGACCGTAATAAAAGCCGGTCGAATAGTGGCGGTGACTGACGTGCTCGACCTCGTCGAGCCAGAGCGGGTCGGGCGTCTCCCCCGCCGCGACCTCATCGAGCACATGGCGGTAGGCTCCCGTGACGATGGCGGCGTAGTATTCGCTCTTCGCGCGGCCCTCGATCTTGATGCAGTCGATGCCCGCGTCCATGATGTCGTCCAGATGACCGATCATGCACATATCGCGGGAGTTCATGATGTACGTTCCCTTCTCGTCCTCAAAGACCGGGAAGTATTCGCCCGGCCGCTTCTCCTCCATCAGGGCGTACTGATAGCGGCAGGGCTGGGCGCAGGCGCCGCGGTTGCTGTCGCGCCCCGTCATGTAGTTTGAGAGCAGGCAGCGGCCTGAATAGCTCACACACATCGCGCCGTGGCAGAAGGTCTCAAGCTCCAGCTCGGGTGGGAGCTTCTCCCGCATTTCGCGTATTTCCTGTAAAGATACTTCCCTTGCCAGCACCACGCGCTTCGCGCCCAAATCGTACCACGCCCTTGCGCACTCATAGTTGGCGATGCTCTGCTGCGTGGAGATGTGGCGCTCGCACCTCGGCGCGTACCTCCCCGCCAGCGTGAACGCGCCGAGGTCGGCTAAAATCAGCGCGTTGACGCCCAGATCGTTCAGCCGCTCCAGATGCTCGGGCAGCCGCGCGACCTCGTCGTTGCGCGGCATGGTGTTTACCGTGACGTGGACGCGCACGCCGTGGTCATGCGCGAAGCGCACGGCCTCCGGCAGCTCGTCGGCGGTGAAGTCTGTCTCTTATACACATCTCCGAGCCCA
>ERZ1027188.374-NODE-374-length-18691-cov-4.683677_pt1 | contig 18691 bp, 6 predicted proteins | sample MGYA00519273_ERZ1027188 | MGnify/ENA primary metagenome ERZ1027188 (study PRJEB26926, sample SAMN06164623) | human gut metagenome | biome: ENVO:00009003; feature: ENVO:2100002; material: ENVO:00002003 | host: Homo sapiens | place: USA | collected 2012 ... | reverse complement strand
ACGAGATTACTACGCGTCTCGTGGGCTCGGAGATGTGTATAAGAGACAGGACGGTGTCGACGTAGTCGAGTTTTTCCCAGGTGAAGAGCTCCACCTCGAGGGTGCGGTCGCCCTGGAAGCGCGAGTGGAAGGTTTTGGTCACCTTGCGCGGTGTGCGGCCGATGTGGCCGTAGGTGGCGGTCTCCAGGTAGATGGGCTGGCGTAGTTTGAGGCGCCGTTCGATGGCGTTGGGACGCATGTCGAAGATTTCGCTTACGATACGCGAGATTTCTCCGTCGGTCATGTCGACTTTGGACGTGCCGCGCGTGTTGACGTAGAGGCTCACCGGGCGAGCTACGCCGATTGCGTAGGCCACCTGCACCAGCGCTTCGTCGGCCACGCCGGCGGCCACGAGATTTTTGGCTATATGACGGGCGGCGTAGGCCGCCGACCGGTCGACCTTGGAGGGGTCCTTGCCCGAGAATGCGCCGCCGCCGTGGGCGCCGCGGCCGCCGTAGGTGTCGACGATTATCTTGCGGCCGGTAAGGCCGGTATCGCCGTGAGGGCCGCCAATTACGAATTTACCCGTGGGGTTTACGTGCAGTTTGATGTCCTTGCCGAAGAGGGCGCGGATATCCTCGGGGAGTTTGGCCAGGGCGCGCGGGAGCAGCTCGGTTTCCACATCGTGGCGGATTACGGCGAGCATCTCCTCGTCGGCCTCGGCCTGCGATTTGCCGTCGGCGGCAGGGATGAAATCATCGTGCTGGGTGGAGATCACGATGGTGTCGACGCGCACGGGATGGTTGTGGTCGTCGTATTCCACCGTCACCTGGCTCTTCGAGTCGGGCCGCAGGTAGCTCTTGCGCTTTCCTTCGGGAGTGATATAGGTCATGGCCGACTCCTCGCGGCGGATTTTCGAGAGTTCCTTCAGGAGATGGTGGCTGAGGCTTACGGTGAGCGGGATGTAGACCGGGGTCTCGTTGCAGGCGTAGCCGAACATCATTCCCTGGTCGCCGGCGCCCTGCTCCTCGGCGTCGGAACGCTCCACGCCGCGGTTAATGTCGGGGCTCTGCTCGTGCACGGCCGAGAGCACGCCACACGATTCGCCGTCGAATTTCAGTGCCGAGTGGTTGTAGCCGATAGAGTTGATTACGCGTCGGGCTGTGTCGGCAAGGTCGACCTGTGCCTTCGATTTCACCTCGCCGGCAATCACCACCTGGCCGGTGGTCACGAGTGTCTCGCACGCCACCTTCGAATCAGGGTCGTAGGCGAGCATCTGGTCAAGCACGGCGTCGGAAATCTGGTCGGCCACCTTGTCGGGATGGCCCTCCGAAACGGATTCGGATGTAAACAGATAGTTCATCGGAAATTTTAGCATTTTTTTAAGTGGTTGCAAGCAATCAAATTTTTCCACGTCCGGGCGCGGGCTCTGTAGGGAAACTGAGGGGAAGCGATTCTCACGAGTCGCATTTGCCTTATTGCCACGCGCTTAGCATAAAGGAACCCCTGCGGCGACTGCTATCTGAGCCGCAAAGGCGTGGCGAAGTTACGAAAAAACTCCCTAACCGCCAACAGCAGGCCTCCGATATGCAATTTTTATCCGGTTGGTCCAGCCATGGCCGCATCACGGCCCGGAGTTACGATTACATCGACACGATGCCTCCCGACCGGGAAAATGCTGAAATTGGAGTAAAAATATCATTTTTTACCCTTAAAAGTTTGAGATTCCCCGATTTCATACATATATTTGCAAATTGTACGGTTTTTGGACGGTGCAGACGGAATCATTCATTCGATTCCAGAATCAATTATTTATCACAAAATAATATTTATTCTCAATTTATGCTAAAGTACTACATCAGGAAGCTGGCGCTGCTGCTCATCGCAGGCGTCGGCCTCGCTCTGCCGATGCATGCCGAAGCGCCCCTTGCGCGTCGAGGGGTAGGCAGCGTCAGATGTGTATAAGAGACAGGGGTGGAACTCCAGCCGGAGGCCGCCGCAAAGGTAGGCAGGCAGGCCAGAGTGGCCCGGAAAGGAGCGAAGCTCTCCACCGGTATTCAGTCGCTCTCGGCTACGGCTCAGAAGCTTAATGCGGTCTCCATGGAGCCCGTGTTCGTGTCGACCCCGGCTACGGCCGAGCGCCATGCCAAATGGGGCCTCGACCGCTGGTATGACATCAAGTTCGACGAATCTATCGCTCCCGAGGAGGCCGTGGCCCTGATGGAGCGCACCCCCGGCGTTGTGAAGGCTCAGAAAATCGTACCCATGCAGCGTATGGAGGGTGGCAAAAGTTTCGTGAAGATTGGCAAGCAGATGGCTTCGGCCATGACCGCTTCCGCAATGCCCTTCAACGACCCGCGCCTGCCCCTTCAGTGGCACTACCACAACGACGGCTCCATAGCCGATACCCGTGCCGGTGCCGACATCAACCTCTTCAACGCCTGGAAGGAGACTACCGGACGCCCTGAGGTGATTGTCGCTATCATCGACGGCGGTGTAGACTACACCCACGAGGACCTCGCCGCCAACATGCTCGTCAACGAGGCCGAGGCCAACGGCCTTCCCGGCGTCGACGACGACGGCAACGGCTTCATCGATGATATCTACGGGTATAACTTCGTGACCAACTCCGGCGAGGTTTATCCCCACGACCACGGCACCCACGTGGCCGGCACGGTAGCCGCCGTTACCAACAACGGCGTCGGCGTGGCCGGCGTGGCCGGCGGCGACGGCACCCCCGGGTCGGGCTGCCGCATCTTCTCCGCCCAGGTGTTCGACTCGCGCGCCGGTGCCGGCGAAGGCGACTTCGCCAAGGCGATCGTCTATGCCGCCGACCGCGGCGCTTCCATCGCCCAGTGCTCCTGGGGCTGGGGCGAGGCCGGCTACTGCGAGCCCTCCGTGCTCGCCGCCATCGACTATTTCACCGAGGCTCCGCGCACGGAAGTGATGACCGGCGGCCTCTGCATCTTCGCCACCGGCAACTTCGGCGCCACCGGCGACTGGTGGCCCGCCTGCTACGAGAAATGTCTCAGCGTGGCCGCCATGACCTCCATGGGCACTCCCGCCTCCTACTCCAACTACGGCGAGTGGGTCGATGTGGTCGCTCCCGGCGGCCTGATGGACTACAATTCGGCCCTGGGCGTGCTTTCCACCCTCCCGGGCAATGAATACGGCTTCAACGAGGGCACCTCGATGGCCACTCCCCATGTATCGGGCATCGCCGCCCTCATCCTCTCCAAAAACGGCAAGCCCGACCTGCTCAACGAGACCCTCCGCCAGCAGATTGTAACCTCTGTCAACGACTTCTACTCGCCCAACCCGTCGGCCAAGGGACTCTTCGGCTCGGGCTACGTCGATGCCGCCAAGGCCCTCCGCATGAGCGACGGCACAGCCCCGGAGGCCGTAGCGGCCATAACGCTCGCTCCATCCCAGGAGGAAATCAACGTGAAGTGGACAATTCCCGCCGCGAGCGACAACAACGTCAACCACCACCTGCTCTACTACAGCACCGAAGCCTTCGACGCCACCTCCGACCTCTCGAAGATTCCCAGCGTGATTGTCGACACCAAGTTCATCGACTCCGGCGCCGAGTTCAGCTACGACCTCACCGGCCTCTCGCCGATGACCACCTACTGGATTGCTCTCCGTGCCGTCGACCGCTGGGGCAACGCCTCCGACCTCTCGCCAGTGGTTTCGGCAAGCACCAACGCCGGCCCGCTCATGACGCTCCCCGACGGCGGCATGACCGTAGCCGTTACAACCGACGCCACCGCAGGCGTTACCGCTGGCAGCTTCACCATCGGCAACGACGACGAAGGCCTGCTGAAATGGAGCGCATTCACCCGCACCGTGCCCGCATCGCTCTTCGGAGTGCAGCGTCCCAATCCCGGTAAGGTCAAGGCCTACGCCGGCCGTATGGGCTTCATCCCCTTCGCCGCTCCCAAGACGTATTTCGACGTCGAGGACTACGACCCCGACACCTATCCGCAGACGATGACCAACTACGACATTCTCCGCGCCTATATCGGCGAGAGCGACCCCTCGCTCCCCAACTCGCTTGCGCAGATGTTCACCGTATCGGCCACGGATTATCCTCAGGGCTTCAACCTCACCCATGTCAATCTTCAGGGTGCCCACGGCCAGAATCCCGTAATACAGATTTACCGCGGCACATCCATCTCCTCGGCAACACTCGAATCAACCGTCGACTACCAGTTCTGGGTCTACGACTACGATATCGCTCTGGGCGAGCAGCTTTTCTTCGCCCCCGGCGAGTCCTTCTGGGTGGTATTCCATTTCCCCGCCTCCACTGAGCTCTATCCCCTCGGTCTGGGCGAAGCCGTCGACGGCTACAATGAAAACTGCAGCTTCATGTCGACCGACAACGGCCAGACATGGTCGCGCCTGAGCGAAGTGCTCAAGGGTTCTTCCTATGCCGACGCTCCCAAGGCGTGGGCCGTGAAGGCTATCAGCAAGAACCCCGACTGGAGCCAGCTCCTCGAGCTGACACCCTCCGAAGGCCAGGTGGCCCACGGCGAGACGCAGACCGTATCCGTATCTACCGGCTCCAACCGCCTCATCAACGGTACCTACAGCGCCAACATCCGCTTCACCACAAACGAAAGCGCCAAAAACACGCTCGTGGTTCCCGTTAGCATCACCGCCTCCGGCAGTAAGCCCGAAATCGTGGGCCCAAAAGTCGTGAACTTCGGCGACCTGCTCGTAGGGCAGACCAAGAAAGCAACCGTACGCATATACAACAAGGGCTACGGCACCTTCTCCAGCTCCGTGTGGGGCACCCCCGGCATCTACAGCGACAAAATCACCTCGAGCAGCGAGCACTTCGCAGGCCCCGACATGGTGACCGGCGGCTTCCCCGCACGCGCCTACAAGGAGTTTGAGGTGACTTATTGCCCGCAGACTTCCGGCAGCCATACCGGCGTGATCACCTTCACCGACCGCGACGGCCTGCAATACCGCCTTATGGTGCAGGGCGTTGCCACCGACCCCGCCAAAATCGCCGTCGACCCCGCCGTGGTCAATGTGGGCGACCTTGAAGTGGGCGCCGATCCCGCCACCTTCGAGTTCAACATCAGCAACACCGGCAAATACCCGCTCGAATACGTGCTTCCGCGCTTCAGCGACGCCACCATTGACGGTGCCACCGGCTCGGCCCACCGTTTCGGCTACACCTGGACCTCCACCCTCGACGGCACCGCCGAGTACGACGGCAACCCCGCCCTCAACGCTGCCACCGATATCTCCGGCCAGTTCACCGACGACGTCTACCTCTCCACGCCCATATCGCTCGGCTTCGACTTCCCCTACTACGGCAAGACCTACGATAAGGTATACATCACCAGCTACGGCGGCATCTGCTTCGGCCAGAACGAAAGCACCTTCCGCTCGCCGCTCGACGAGGGCAGCTACGGGCTTCCCGGCACCGGTCTGATTTCAGCCTGGGGCTTCCAGATGCCCATGGGTCCCGACTCGCGCGTGGAATACGCCCGTCAGGACGGCAAGTTCGTCGTCAAGTTCGTCAATACTCTCGGTATCGTCTACGGCACCGACTATATGCCGATTTCCTTCCATATAGCCCTCTCCGCCACCGGCGACATCGAAATCTACTACGATGACTTCAGTCCTATGGAGCTCTTCCAGAGCGGTGTCACCACTTTCCTGGCCATCAACGATCCTGAATGCGCCGATCCGCTTGTGCTCACGTCGGCCAACATCGCCTACAATCAGGAAAGCCCGCTCTATCCGCAGATTGCCTCCGGCACTGCATTCCGCTTCGCCGCTCCCAAGCCCTACTTCGTGCAGAGCGTCGAGCCGGCCACCGGTCTGATAGTGCCCGGCGAGAGCGTTACGCTCACCGCCACCGTCCAGGCCACCGACGGAATGAACGCCGGCCCGACGGTCAACAATCTGGTAATCTCCAGCAACGACCCGCTTTCGCCCACATCGTTCGTGCGCTTCGACGCCAACATCACCGGCGCATCGCTCCTGCCAGTCAGCTCCGTCGAATCGTCGGAGTGTGCCTTCGGCGAAGTGTTCCGCACCGCCGCCGCCACCAAGGCCGTGACGGTCAAGAACGCCGGACATAACACTATGCATGTCTCCGCCATCGCCCTCACCGGCGATGCCGCCTTCAGCCTGCAGACCGAAGCTCCCTTCGACATCGAGCCCGGTCTCAGCCGCGACATCATGATTTCTCTCGATACCGCGGTCGAAGGCTCCTACACCGGCTCGCTGGCCATCACCACCGACGGCGGCGACCAGACCGTAGCCGTAAGCGCCACCGTAATCGGATGCCCCGACATCGCCCTGAGCTACGACGCCATCACCGAGACTCTCGAGAGCGGCTCCTCGAAGGCCCTCCCGCTCGAAATCTCCAACACCGGCGACGAGCCTCTGGCCTACAGCGTTCTCCCCTCCACTATGGTCAGCTTCCCCGCTGCCGTCGATTCCGAGGCGAAGACCACCTACTCCTACCGTAGCAAAATCGACGATCCGACCGTAGAATTCAGCTGGATCGACAATACCAAGACAGACGGCGTAGTTCACCACGGCTACGACTACTTTACGAACAACGACTACTACGAGCTCGAGCTGCCGTTCCCCTTCACCTTCTACGGTAAGGAATACACTAAGGCCTACGTATACATCACCGGTTTCGTATCGTTCACCCGTCTGGCCGATCAGCACGACATTCCGCAGCCACCGGCCGAATTCCCCGCAGGCTCCATCTACAGCAACCTGATCGCTCCCTACTGGGGCATGCATACAATGGCTACCGATTCGGCCGACGGCGTGTTCCATACCGTTTCCGACAGCGAGGTGGTAATCTCCTTCATCGGCTACGGCAACTCGATGAACATCGGCGTAAACTACCAGCTCATCATGCGCCCCGACGGTACGTTCAAGTTCCAGTATGCCGCCAACGACGAGAACGCCAAGCTGATGGGCATCTTCGGCACGGCCGGCGTATCGGCCCCCGGCGGTCAGGAAGGTGTACGTCTCGGCGAGCGCCTCGTGGCTTTCGGAAATGCGGTTGAATTCAGCCCTGTCAGTGAGATCACGCTCGCTCCCGGCGCCAAAAAGACTCTCGACGTTACCCTCGCCGCCACCCAGCTTGCCGGCGAATACACCGGCTCGCTCGACATACTGACCAACGTCCCCTCCAGGGAGCGCGTATCCATTCCCGTCAGCCTTACCGTCACCGGTACGCCCGACGCCGTATTCCCCGCCGACGTGGAGATTACCCAGACCGTGGGCTACACCGATATGAACCATCCTCTGGCTCAGATAGGCGTTCCCTACGCTGCATATCTCACCGTTGAGAACAAGGGTACCGCCCCCTTCTCGATCGACGCCGTAAGTTACACGTCGCCCACGATGATCGACGAGTGGTTCGGCGACGAGATCAACCTCTTCGACCTATGGTATTACGCCGACGAACTCGACTGGATGACAGGCGAACCCACCGGCAACAAGGCATGGCAGCAGTATATGCCCGGCATGATGGCTCCCGTCACCGTGGGTCGCGAGCCCGTGCAGTTTGCCGTGCCCGTCACCAATGCTGCCTATACCCCGGGCGAGTATGAGATTCCCGTCACCTTCACCATATCCGGTCTCGACGACCTCACCGAGAAGACCGTCAACGTGAAGATTACCATCACGCCCGCTCCCGTCGCCGTGCTCGACCGCGAGGCGGTGCATATCGAAGGCGCCGTGCCCGGCTCCGTAGGCACTGAAATCCTCGGCCTCTCCAACTACGGCGAATACGGCCTCGACTACACGCTCTATATCGATCCCACCGGCAAGGGTGAGGAAATCGAAGAGGGTGGCGGCGGCATCGCCCCCATGCTGACAGCAGTGGCCAAGGCTCCGGCCGTGGCTCCCGCCGAGCAGCTCCACGCGGCCATCCGTCCCTTCTCCACCGAAGCCACCGACAATATCTACGATGCTCCCGATAAGAGCGAGTTCCCCTACAATAAGGTTCTTTACTATCCTACCGTAGGTACGTACTACAACGTCGGTTCCTTCACCACGTTCGACGACTACAAGGCCTCCGTGCAGTTCGTATCGCCAGAAGGCGGCATCAATATCAGTCATATCTATACTGCCCTCAACTATACCAAGGGCTCCGGCGACTACAATGTAGAAGTCGATATCATATCGGGAACCTCGCCCGTAGGTCAGACCGTTCTCGGCCATGGTTCGTATGTGATTCAGGGCGGCGGCTCCGCCGGCGAGATGGCTCTGATTCCGCTCGACCGTCCGCTCTTCCTCCCCGAAGGCTCCGACTTCTGCGTGGTATTGAGCTGCCCCAAGGGTGTCGAGACGCCACTGTTCGCCGCCGTCAAGGAAGGCGACCTCGTCGAAAGCCGCTATATGAACTACTATGATTCCGCAGGCTGGTACGACTTCGGCTCCTACTGGAACGGCCAGTACGGCAACCTCGGTTTCCTCATCAGCTGCGTAGAGACCCAGGCCGGCAAGTTCTGGCTCAATTTCTACGAGGGAACCCCCGCCTCCGGTAAGGTGGAAGTAGGCGAGACAGCCTCTGTAGGCCTCACCTACAATACCGATGCCGCTCCCATGGAGAAGGGCAACAAGGCCATGCTTGTTCTCAAGAGCAACGACCCCAGCCAGCCCGTGGTCAATATCCCCGTGATTCTCGATAAGAACGGCGCTCCGAAAATCGCCTCTGAGTCGGCTGTGGTATATGCCGCCGAAGGCGCTGTTACCGCCGTCAAGCTCACCGTCAGCGAGGCCGAAGCCGACGACTTCACCGTAGCCCTCGACGACAACGGCCAGCACGCCACCATCGTCTCCGCTACGCCCGACGCCGGCTCCGCCACCATCGACGGCGCCAACGTGGCCGTAACCGGAGCCTCCACCGTTGAGCTCGGTATCGAGTTGCGTCCCGACTACGGCGACGCCGGCAGCTACTGGATGACCTTCACCGCCGCCGACAGTCACGGCTCCTCCACGGCCCACACCGTAAGCTACGTCGTCGAGCACTCCAACCGTGCTCCACAGCCCGTAGAGCAGGCACCGCTCATGGTGCTCCTGGGCGCATCGACCACCCCCGTCGACCTCTCCGCGCTCTTCACCGATCCCGACGGCGATGACCTCACCTATGCCGTCTCCGGCGGCGACGACCGCATCGCCCAGCTCTTCGTATCGGGCAAGGATATGATCGTCTACGGCGTGGCCGAAGGCAAGTGCGACGTCACAGTCACAGCCACCGACCCCTCGGGCGCCACGGCCACCAACATCCTCCCCGTTGAAGTCAGCAAGACCCTCGGCATCGACGCCGTCACCGTAGAGAGCAGCCTCAGCGTATATCCCAACCCGGCCCACAGCACCGTCAACATCCGTTGCGACTTCTCGGCCGCCGACGCCTCGATTGCCCTCTACGATATCGCCGGTGCCCGCGTCCTCAGTCGTAAGGCCGACATCACCGAAGGCGAACCCCTCGCCCTCGACGTCGAGGCCCTTACCCCCGGCACCTATCTGCTGCGCCTTGAATCCCAGGCCCACAGCATAACCGCCATCGTAATCAAGCGCTGATTAACAATAGAAAAACCCTATAGAATCCTATCTTCGCGATGCGCCGGACCATCTCCGGCGCATCGTTTTTTTAATTTGTATAATCCAACGAAAATCTGTACTTTTGCGTTGTAATTACTGAAACCAGTGGGACTTACATTCGGGCCGCCACAGCCGGAGGCTGAGTCAATTGCCTGAATGCCATCGCGTTATCAACTTTTTAATTGAGAAATATAATTATATTTTTTACAATAAATCTGTTGTTTTAGGCTGAGAATTTCGAACAGACTTATGCCGAGAGGCAAACCTACACACTTTCGCTAAAATCCTGGCGTAAACTTCAGTAACTTATTTTTTTTCTAAACCATAATGGAAGCTAACGACGCTAAAAAACCGAAACGTCCGCGCATCGGGCAGATGACTCCGGGCGCCGACAGTGCCAACCCCGCTCAGGAAGGCAGTCATTACGAGTCGAACTACAACGCTACCGCCGGCGAAAATCAGAACGGCTATCAGCCGCGCCAGCATCAGGGCGGTTACCAGCCCCGCAACAACCAGGGCTATCAGCCCCGCAACAACTACGGCCCGCGCCAGCAGGGCGGATACCGTCAGCAGGGCGGTTACAACAACCAGGGCGGCTATCAGCGCAACTATCAGCAGCGCCCCTACAATCATCAGGGCTTCCAGCCCCGCCAGCAGCCGGCCGTTCCGACCACGGAAGGAACCCCCTCCACGACTCCCGCAGCAGAAGGCACCTCGACCGACAGCGCACCCCAGCCCCAGCAGGGTGGTTATCAGCCCCGCAACAATCAGGGCTATCAGCAGCGTCCCTACAACAATAACCGTCAGCAGGGCGGCTATCAGCCCCGCAACAATCAGGGCTACCAGCAGCGTCCTTACAACAATAACCGTCAGCAGGGCGGCTACAACAATCAAGGCGGCTACCAGCAGCGTCCCTACAACAACAACCGTCAGCAGGGCGGCTACAACAATCAGGGCGGCTATCAGCAGCGCCCCTACAACAACCGTCAACAGGGCGGCTACAACAACCAGGGCGGCTACCAGCAGCGCCCCTACAACAACCAGGGCGGCTACAACAATCAGAACCGCCGTCCCAACGGCCCGGGCAACCGCTTCCAGAAGGGTCCCGTACGTCAGGGCAAGAGTTTCACCCCGCGTCCCAAGCGCATTGAATACGAGCTGCCGCTCCCCGATCCCGACGAAAAGATCCGCCTGAACAAGTTCATGGCCAACGCCGGCATCTGCTCGCGCCGCGAAGCCGATGAATTCATCCAGCAGGGCCTGGTGAAGGTCAACGGCGAGGTCGTTACCGAACTCGGCACCAAGATCTGCCACTCCGACACCGTGGAATACGATGAGAAGGTTGTGGCTCTGGAGAGCAAATGCTACATCCTGCTCAACAAGCCGAAGGACTGCGTCACCACCAGCGACGACCCCAACGGCCGCACCACCGTGCTCGACCTCGTAAAGGGCGCATGCAACGAGCGTATCTACCCCGTAGGACGCCTCGACCGCAACACCACCGGCGTGCTCCTGCTCACCAACGACGGCGACCTCGCCTCGAAGCTCACCCACCCCAAATACGTGAAGAAAAAAATCTACCACGTATGGACCGACAAGGACATCGCCGAGGACGACATGCAGCGCATCGCCGACGGCATCGAGCTTGAGGACGGACCCATCCACGCCGACGCAATCAGCTATGCCACCGAGACCGACCGCAATCAGGCCGGCATCGAAATCCACTCGGGCCGCAACCGCATCGTGCGCCGTATCTTCGAGAGCCTGGGCTACCACGTTACCAAGCTCGACCGCGTATATTTCGCAGGCCTCACCAAGAAGAACCTGCCGCGCGGCCGCTGGCGTTACCTCACTCAGGAGGAGGTCAACTTCCTGAAGATGGGCTCCTTCGAATAAAGAATCTTATTCCGTTAAATATATGAAACGTATCAAGATAGCCGACCTTTTCGCCGACGCTCCTTCGCTCCTGGGCAAGGAGGTCTGCGTCAAGGGATGGGTCCGTACCCATCGCGGCAACAAATATGTGCAGTTCGTAGCCCTCAACGACGGCTCCACGATCCGCAACATCCAGCTGGTGTTCGACATGAACACCTTCACCGACGAGCAGCTGAAGCCGCTCACCACCGGCTCGGCCCTCGCAGCCACGGGTATCCTTGTGGAGAGCCAGGGCAAGGGCCAGAGCGTTGAAATCCAGGTGAAGGAGCTCGAACTCTACGGAGGTGCCGACCCCGAGGCATACCCGCTCCAGAAGAAGGGCCACTCGCTCGAATTCCTGCGCGAAATCGCCCACCTGCGCCCGCGTACCAACACGTTCTCGGCCGTGCTCCGCGTCCGCTCCACCCTGGCCTACGCCATCCACCGCTACTTCCAGGAGCGCGGTTTCTTCTACCTCAACACCCCTCTGATTACCGCGAGCGACTGCGAGGGAGCCGGCGCCATGTTCCAGGTCACCACGCTCGACCTCAACAATCTGCCGCGCACCGAAGAGGGTGCTGTAGACTACTCCGTCGACTTCTTCGGTAAGCCTACATCGCTCACCGTATCCGGTCAGCTCGAGGGTGAGCTGGGCGCCACCGCCCTCGGCGCAATCTACACCTTCGGCCCGACGTTCCGCGCCGAAAACTCCAACACTCCGCGCCATCTGGCCGAGTTCTGGATGATCGAGCCTGAGGTAGCCTTCATCGACATCGACGAAAACATGGACCTCGCCGAGGATTTCCTGAAATACTGCATCAACTACGCCCTCGACCACTGCCGCGACGACCTCGAGTTCCTTAACGAGCACTACGACAAGGAGCTTATCTCGCGCCTCCAGGCCGTGGTAGGCGAGGAGTTCGTGCGCCTGAGCTACACCGAAGCCATCGACATCCTTCTGGCCAGCGGCCGCAAGTTCGAATTCCCCGTAAGTTGGGGCGTCGACCTGCAGAGCGAGCACGAGCGCTACCTCGTGGAGCAGCATTTCAAACGTCCGGTAATCCTCACCGGCTACCCCAAGGAAATCAAGGCCTTCTATATGAAGCAGAACCCCGACGGCAAGACCGTACGCGCCATGGACGTGCTTTTCCCCGCCATCGGCGAGATTATCGGCGGTTCGGAGCGTGAGGAGAGCTACGACAAGCTCCTGCAGCGAATCGAGGAACTGCACATCCCCATGAAAGATATGAAATGGTATCTCGACACCCGCCGCTTCGGCTCCGTGCCCCATTCGGGCTTCGGCCTCGGCTTCGAGCGCCTGGTGCTCTTCGTTACGGGCATGACCAACATCCGCGACGTCATCCCCTTCCCCCGCACCCCCAAATCCGCCGAATTCTAAATCCGGCACATACAAAAATAGCAAGCCGCCCCATCGGGGCGGCTTTGTTGTTTTTATCAGCGCTTTAAGATTTATAAATATTATAAGTCTTATAAATCTTATTTACTTGCCTGTCAGAATGCTGCGGATATCGCTCAGCTTGTTGAGCGCCTGCAGCGGCGAGAGGTTGTCGATGTCGAGATTGAGGATTTCGTCGCGGATCTGCGTCAGCACAGGGTCGTCGAGCTGGAAGAATGTCATCTGCATCGGGGCAGAGTCGATGGCGGCCGTATTGGCGCGGGCAGGTTTCGGCCCTTTCGTCGCTGCCTCGCTCCCGGTTTCGGCCATCCCGGCTTTTTCGGCCACGGAGTGGCGGTTGGCCGTCTCAAGCTGCCGGAGCACCGAGGCGGCGCGCTTCACTATGTCGCGCGGCATACCGGCCAGCTTGGCCACGTGGATGCCGAAACTGTGCTCGCTGCCGCCGCGCTGCAGCTTGCGCAGGAATACCACCTTCCCGTCGATTTCCTTCACCGACACGTTGTAGTTCACCACGCCGGGATAAGTCGCCTCCATCTCGTTGAGCTCGTGGTAGTGGGTGGCAAACAGCGTCTTGGGGCGCAGGGGCGAGCGGTTGATATATTCCACGATCGCCCATGCTATCGAGATGCCGTCGTAGGTCGATGTGCCGCGGCCGAGCTCGTCGAAGAGTATCAGCGAGCGGGCGCTCATGTTGTTAAGTATCGAAGCGGCCTCGTTCATCTCCACCATGAAGGTTGATTCTCCAAGCGAGATGTTGTCGGAAGCGCCCACACGGGTGAAAATCTTGTCGACCACGCCGATATGAGCGCTCTCGGCGGCCACGAAACTGCCGATCTGAGCCAGCAGTACGTTGAGCGCCGTGGAGCGTAGCAGCGCCGACTTACCGCTCATGTTAGGGCCGGTAATCATCATTACCTGCGTGGCCTCCGGGTCAAGAACCACGGAGTTGGTGATATAGGGCGTGCCAATCGGAAGTTCTTTCTCGATTACGGGGTGGCGCCCCTCGCGGATGTCGATTACCAGCGAGTCGTCGACCACGGGGCGGTTGTAGCGGTTCTCAAGCGCCACACGCGTCAGGCCCTGCAGGCAGTCGAGCGTGGCCACGAGGTGGGAATCGGCCTGGATGGCCGTCACGTAGTCCGAGAGCGAAGCCACAAGCGCGTTGTAGATGGCCGTCTCGAGTATTTCGATGCGCTCCTGCGCGTTGAGTATCTTCTCCTCGTATTCCTTGAGCTCCTGGGTGATGTAGCGCTCGGCGTTTACGAGCGTCTGCTTGCGTATCCAGTCGGATGGCACCTTGTCGCGGTGAGTGTTGGTCACCTCTATGTAGTAGCCGTATACGTTGTTGTAGCCGATTTTCAGGCTTGTGATGCCCGTAGCCTCGCTCTCGCGGCGCTGAACGCGCATCAGGTAGTCCTTTCCCTGGTAGGCCATCTCGCGCAGCTCATCGAGCTCGGCGTTAACCCCCTGGCGCACCACGTTGCCGCGGTTCAGCTGGTTGGGGGCGTCGTCCACGATTTCCTTCTCGATACGGCTGCGGATGGCCGCGCATGGATTAAGTTGCTCGCCGAGGGTACGCAGGGTGGGGCAGTCGGCCTGTTCGAGCAACTGCTTCACCGGCTCGATGGCGCCCAAGGCGTGGCGCATCTGCACCACCTCGCGCGGTGTGATGCGCAGCGTGGCCACCTTGGAAATCAGTCGCTCCAGGTCGCCGATGCTCCCGAGGTTCTCCACTATGGCGTCGCGCACCTCGGGGTTACGGAAGAAATATTCTATGGCGTCGAGGCGCGCGTTGATTTTCGCGGGATCCTTGAGCGGAAACGAAACCCAGCGGCGCAGCATGCGCGCCCCCATGGGGCTTACGGTGCGGTCTATCACGTCGAGCAGCGACCGCCCCTCCTCGCCGAGCGAGTGAAGCAGTTCCAGATTGCGCACGGTAAATTTGTCGAGGCGCACGAAAGCGTCCTCCTCGATGCGGCGCAATGCTACGATATGGCTCGTGTGTGTTTGGTTATGTCGAGATAGTGGAGGATTGCACCGGCGGCAACCACGGCAAGAGGCATGCGCCCGATGCCGAATCCTTTGAGCGACGACGTCTCGAACTGCTTGAGCAACCGCTCGTTGGCGCTCTGGTCGGTGAAAATCCAGTCGTCGAGCTCCGAGGCCAGATAGCGCCCGGAGAAGAATTCCTCCAGCCTCCCCTTGTTGCCGCGCTCCACCAGCACCTCCTTCGGAGCGAAATTGCCCAGCAGCTTGTCGATATATTCCATCGGCCCCTCGGCGGCGAGGAATTCACCGGTGGATATGTCGAGGAAAGCCACACCAGCGGTGCCGCGCGCCGAGGCGTTGCGCGCGAAGTGTATGGCTGCCACGAAGTTGTTCTCCTTGTGGTCGAGCACATTGTCGGTCAGCGCCACTCCGGGCGTCACCAGCTCGGTGATGCCTCGCTTCACGAGCGTTTTCGTGGTCTTCGGGTCCTCGAGCTGCTCGCAGATGGCCACGCGCTTGCCTGCGCGCACCAGTTTCGGCAGATACGTGTCGAGCGCGTGGTGGGGGAAACCTGCCAGCTCGATCGAGGCCGCCGCGCCGTTGGCGCGCCGCGTCAGCGTGATGCCCAAAATCTCCGAGGCCGTGATGGCGTCGTCGCAGAACGTCTCGTAGAAGTCGCCCACGCGAAACAGCAGCACCGCGTCGGGGTGTTGCTGCTTCATCTCGAAATACTGTTTCATCAGGGGTGTTTCCACCACTTTCTTAGCCATCGCTTCGCTCTCCGTCGTTTTTTAAGAAAAATACAAAATATGGCGCGTCCCGAAAAGTAGGGATGCCCCCCGGTGCATCCGCCCATCCCGTCAGAGGCCGCCTTTTATAGCAAAGTTACGCAAAATCGCGCTCCTTTTCAAATCCGCAGCCCGGTTAAATGCTCCGGAATGATTCCACCCCGCCGGGGCGCGGTGCCCGGCGGGGTGGATCGGTGTAGCCGAAGTGGGACTCGAACCCACACAGCCGTAATGGCCAAGGGATTTTAAGTCCCTCGTGTCTACCATTCCACCATTCGGCCACTCGGTGGGATGGCGCCACAGCGCCATCTATGGGTTGACTCTGCAAAATTAGGCATTTCCGCCGAATCTGGCAAGCCTCGTTTTTGCCTGTCTGAATCCGGATGGCGAAGGCGATGCCAGAGTGGTGCAGATTTTAGGAGCGGCGGGGCGAAGGCGAGGGAGTTGATTGAGGTCAATGACCGAGCCTGAGGTCCCCCGTCGCGACGCCAAAGATGCGCCGCTAAGGCGCGCCTTCAGTTTAGCGGGCGATAATCAGATAATAGTTCTTCTTCCCGCGCTGCACCAGCAGATACTTGCCGTTGAGCAACATCGGGGCGTCGACAGTAGCGTATGGGTCGGTGGCCTTCTCCTTGTTGATCTGCAGGCCTCCCTGCTGGGTGAGCTTGCGCATCTCGCCCTTCGAGGGGAATACGGCGGCGTGGTCGGTGAGCAGATCGATGAGTTTGGTCTCGCCGTTGATGATGTCGGCGCTTACCTCGAAGGTGGGCACTCCCTCGAATACGGCCAGCAGCGTGGCCTCGTCAATCTTGTGGAGCGTCTCGGCGGCTTTGGCGCTGAAGAGTATCTGCGAGGCCTCGATGGCGTTCTGCAGCTCCTCCTCGCCGTGGACCATGCGGGTAATCTCTTCGGCAAGTTTCTTCTGCAGGGGGCGTGCGCCGGGGTTCTCGGCCTGCTCGGCCACGAGTGCGTTTATCTCCTCCTCGGAGAGTACGGTGAATATCTTGATGTATTTCTCGGCGTCGGCGTCGGATACGTTCAGCCAGAACTGGTAGAACTTATAGGGCGACGTGCGGTTGGCGTCGAGCCATACGTTGCCACCCTCGGTCTTGCCGAATTTCGAGCCGTCGGCCTTGGTGATGAGCGGGCAGGTAATGGCGTAGGCGTCGTCCTTGCCGAGCATGCGGCGGATCAGCTCTGTGCCGGTGGTGATGTTGCCCCACTGGTCGGAGCCGCCCAGCTGAAGGCGGCATCCCTCCTTCTCATAGAGGTGGAGGAAGTCGTAGCCCTGGAGAAGCTGGTAGGAGAATTCGGTGAACGACATCCCCTCGCCCGATTCGCCCGAAAGGCGCTTCTTCACGGAATCCTTGGCCATCATGTAGTTGACGGTCAGATTCTTGCCTACGTCGCGGATAAAGTCGAGGAATGTGTAGTCCTTCATCCAGTCGTAGTTGTTCACGAGGATGGCGGCATTGGGGGCGTCGCTGTCGAAGTCGAGGAAGCGGGCCAGCTGACGCTTGATGGCCTCCTGGTTGTGGCGCAGTGTAGCCACGTCGAGGAGCTTGCGCTCCTGGCTCTTCATCGAGGGGTCGCCGATCATGCCGGTGGCGCCTCCCACCAGCGCGATGGGCTTGTGACCGGCGCGCTGCAGGTGTTTGAGCATCATCACCCCCACGAGGTGGCCGATATGCAGCGAGTCGGCCGTGGGGTCGATGCCGAGATATGCGGCGGTCATCCCCTTGTTGAGCTGTTCGTCGGTGCCGGGCATCATCTGGTGGATCATGCCGCGCCAGGTAAGTTCTTTTATGAAGTCCATTGGAGTGTAATCTTGCTTGGTATTTTACGTATATTCTTAATCTTTCGGGAATCAATATAGCTCGGCCAGTGCGCGGCCTATGCGGGCGAATGCCTCGCGAAGGGCGTCGTCGCCTGCCGCATAGCTCAGGCGGATGTAGCCGGGCAGGCAGAAGGCCGAGCCGGGCACGGTGGCCACGTGGGCGTGTTCGAGCAGATACATCGACAGGTCGGTGTCGGTGCTCACGGCTTTGCCGTCGGGAGTGTTTTTGCCAAGGAAGGCGCTCACGTCCGGGAAGAGATAGAAGGCGCCCTGAGGCACGTTGGCCTTAAGGCCGGGAATCCCGGCTGCCAGCTCCACCACAAGGTCGCGACGGCGCTCGAAGGCCCGACGCATCTGCTCCACGCATTCCTGCGGACCGCTGTAGGCGGCGTAGGCCGCGCGCTGGGCAATGGTCGAGATACCCGAGGTGGTCTGTCCCTGCAGCTTCGTCACTGCCTTGGCAACGCTTTCCGGGCCGGCCATGAAGCCGATACGCCAGCCGGTCATCGCATAGGTTTTGGAAAGGCTATCAATAACCAGGGTCCGTTCTTTCATTCCAGGCAGAGCAGCAAAGCTTGTATAAGTCCTTCCATCAAAGAGGATGTGCTTATACACCTCATCAGCCAAGATCACCAAGTCCTGCTTCTGGGCCAATTCGGCCAGTTGGAGCAGCGTTTCAGTGCTGGCTACAGCTCCTGTGGGGTTGCATGGGCTGTTTAGAATAATGGCCTTTGTCTTATCGGTAACAGCTTCGGCAATAGCGGATACATCCAAATCAAATCCCCGTTGTGCGTTGGTTTTCACCGACACCGGCACGCCGCCGCACATCCGAATCTGTTGGATATAATTAGTCCAGCAGGGTTCGTTGACGATAACCTCATCCCCAGGATTCAGCAGCACTTTCAGCGCCAAAAACAAGGCTCCCATGGCTCCAGGCGTCACCACAATTTGGCTTGCAGGATCGTAAGAGAGTCCCTCTGTGCGATGGAGATACTCTGCAATCGCCTGGCGCAGAGCCAGCAGCCCTGCATTTTCTGAATACTTGGTCTTTCCTTCCCGAATGGCCCTGCACCCAGCCTCCACTACGTTCGACGAGGCAGTAAAATCCGGCTCTCCCAGTGTAAAACTAATGACACTGTCTCTTATACACATCTGACGCTGCCG
>ERZ1027188.372-NODE-372-length-18769-cov-5.140536_pt1 | contig 18769 bp, 17 predicted proteins | sample MGYA00519273_ERZ1027188 | MGnify/ENA primary metagenome ERZ1027188 (study PRJEB26926, sample SAMN06164623) | human gut metagenome | biome: ENVO:00009003; feature: ENVO:2100002; material: ENVO:00002003 | host: Homo sapiens | place: USA | collected 2012 ... | reverse complement strand
GTTTTTCCGGCGGCGTAAAGAGCGCAGAAAAAACGCAAACGGGCTTCCTGCCCGACGAAAACAGGAAAAAAGCAATATAAAAATTTATAAATAAAATCGGAGGATTTTAATTATGGCTAAGGCTAAATTCGACAGAAGCAAACCCCACGTTAACATCGGTACCATCGGCCACGTTGACCACGGCAAGACCACTCTGACGGCTGCTATCACGATGGTGATGGCTGCTCGCGGCGGTGCGGAAAAGATGAGATACGACGAAATCGATAAGGCTCCCGAAGAAAGAGCGCGTGGTATCACAATCAACACCGCGCACGTTGAATATCAGACGGACAAGCGCCACTATGCGCACGTTGACTGCCCGGGACACGCCGACTACGTTAAAAACATGATTACCGGCGCTGCTCAGATGGACGGCGCTATCCTGGTTGTTGCGGCGACCGACGGTCCTATGCCCCAGACCCGCGAGCACATTCTGCTTGCCCGTCAGGTAGGCGTTCCTTATATCGTAGTGTTCATGAACAAGACCGACCTTGTTGATGACGCGGAACTTCTTGACCTCGTTGAAATGGACGTAAGAGACCTTCTTTCTTCCTACGGCTTCCCCGGCGACGACGTTCCCGTTATCCGCGGTTCCGCTCTGAAGGCTCTGGAGAAAGCTTCTTCCGACGCTTCTCCCGCCGAAATTCTTGCGGCTCCCGAATGCCAGTGCATCATCGAACTTATGAATGCGGTTGACGAGTATATTCCTACTCCTCCCCGCGACGACGCGAAACCCTTCCTTCTTCCCGTGGAAGACGTATTCACGATTTCCGGTCGTGGTACCGTTGCTACCGGTCGTGTAGAAAGAGGTATTGCGAAGGTTGGCGATCCTGCCGAAATCGTAGGCTTGATCGATAAGCCCGTTCCTACCGTTATTACCGGTTTGGAAATGTTCCACAAGCAGCTGGACGAAGCTATGGCAGGCGATAACGTAGGCGCTCTGCTCCGCGGTATCAACAGAACCGACATCGAGAAAGGTCAGGTTGTTGCGAAGCCCGGCACCGTGAAAACCGGTACGGAATTCGAAGCGCAGGTTTACGTTCTTACGAAAGACGAAGGCGGCCGTCATACCGCATTCTTCAACCATTACAGACCGCAGTTCTTCATCAGAACGACGGACGTTACGGGTGCTATCGAGCTTCCCGAAGGCGTTGAAATGGTTATGCCCGGCGATAACATCAACATGAAAGTTGTTCTTATTAAGCCGGTTGCTATGGAAGAAGGTCTTCGTTTCGCTATTCGTGAAGGCGGCAGAACGGTTGGTTCCGGCGTTATCGCGAAGATCCTTAAGTAAGTTTCGGCGATTGATTTTCGGTAAGGTTTTGCGGAGTGAATCCGTGAAATCGTCGAAAATAAGCGAAAAAATGCGAATTTGCACCTCCGACGAGCAATCGGGGGTGCTTTTCGTGATTAAAATTGCCGCTGCGGCGTACGCGGGAAAGGCGGAACGCACGAGGCGGCGTGAATCCTTGGCATAAGACGGAGAAGAAAGTATGTCGGATTTTTTTAAGAAAGTTACGAAATCGGGGCTGCCCGTGGCGTTGACGGGAAAGGACGAGGGAGCGTTTTTTGCGGGATTCGTGGAAAACGCCGACGAGGAATTTTTGTTTATGCAGGCAGTTTCGCCATCGGGGCATTTCGACGGCTGGGCGTGCGTGCGTATCGAAGAGATCGCCCGCGCGGACGTGGCAACGGAATATCTCGTTATGCTGGCGCGGGTGTTCGAATACTACGGCGAAGAATTCCGCGAACCGAAGATTTCCGCGCGCGACGTGCTTGCTTCGTTTATCGATCAGGCGATAAAAAACAAGTGGCTGTGCACCGCGGAGGTGGGCTTTGAAACGTTGGATAAGCTGACGGGCTACTTTGTGGAAAAAGATTTCGACACCGTGCAGATGAGTCTGGTGAACGCGAACGGCAAGCGCGACGGCTTTACTTCGTTCGATTTCGAAGAGATTGTATTTATCACGGCGCAGGGCGAGCGGGAAAAATATCTGGAAACGGTGATGGAAATGCTTGCGTCCGGCACGGAATCGGTGTACGACGGCTTGCGCGGCGGCGCGGCGGGCAGAGAAAAACCGTCGAAAAAGAAAAACGGACAGGACGGCGTGCGGCAGGACGATAAACCGGACGAAAACGGGCGAGTGATTACTTTTCCGAAAAAAGATAAATAAAACCGGAAATCGGAGCCGACGGTAGGCGGTGCGAACAGAAGCGGTAATTAACGCGAAAGAAAAGCGGCAACAGAAACGATTGCGCAAAAAGGGAGGCTAAAATTTGCACTCCCTTTTTGCATTATCCGAAAACTCTGAACGTAAAAAACGCTTGCAAAGCGGCGGAAATTATAGTATAATTGCAATATAAAACGGTGTTAAACCGAAAAAAAAGAAGGGATTTGTGGCATGAATACGCAAAAGAACAGAGCCGAAATTGTTAAAGAACTATTGCATATTACCGATAAAGAATTGACGGACGAGGAGTTGCTGAAAGAAATATTGAGCACGGATATTTCCGAAAATTCGGAAAAAGGCGGGAAGGAAGAAAAAATAACGTTCGGGCAGAAAGCGGCGGACGCCGTGGCGAGGTTTGCGGGCAGTTGGGCGTTTATTTTCAGTTTTATCGCGGTGATGGTGATCTGGATGGTGATAAATGTTCTTCTTGCGGCAAAGGCATTCGACGCATATCCGTTTATTCTTTTGAATCTGGTTCTGTCTTGTATCGCCGCGGTACAGGCGCCCTTGATTATGATGAGCCAGAACCGTCAGGAGGTGAAGGACAGAAAGCGCGCCGAAAACGATTATCGCGTAAATTTAAAAAGCGAATTTGTAATAGACGCACTGTATAAAAAATTGGAAAGCGTATCGGAAATGCAGAAAAAAATTTTTAAAAAGTTGGAGGCGCTTTCCGGCGGAGAAACAATAAACGCGGCGGACGAATCGCTTTCCTATAAAGAGAAAACCGAAATCAATGAAAACAAAGATAAATCAAACCGCCCGTAACAGCGCCGACGGAAACTGTAATCTTTGACTTCCGCTTATCCGCATTTGCGGTGATTATCTTTTTCGGTTCGGGAAAGGGCAGCGATACTTTTACAGGCGTCCGCAAATTTTTTTATGCGAAGCTTAACACTGAAAAAATTTGAACAAAAACGCCGTAAATGATTTGATTTTTCCTTTTTATTATGATACAATAGTTTTGTAACGCAAGTTACATATTATCATTTTCGGAGGGCTGTTATGGCTAAAAAAAGAAAAAAATCTACTTTGGGGCTGGTTTTTTCCGCCGGCGCGGTGCTTTTCGCGATTGCTGCGGTGTGCATGATGTTTTTGAATGCGGTGGAGCTTGTTTCAGGCGAAAACGTGTTGGCTCAGTATACGGGCGTGCAGGTGGCGTTCGGATATTCGGAAACGTATCCGATTATCGGCGAAGTGAAGTTTCTTAACTTCTCGATCATGAATCTGCTGCCTTATATTCTTGCGCTTGCGGGCGCTGTGGTTGCGTTGCTTGCCGCGCTTAGCAAGAAATCGTTCCTGCTGAACATCATCGCCGTTGCGTGCTTCGTGGCGGCGGCTGTGTTCTTCTTCACCGCGGCTTCGTACGTTTCCGTGGCGGGTTCCGAAGGTTCCGGCACCTTGAACGTTCTGGTGAAAAACATCGTAGACGCACTGAAAGACGGCGACAATCTGAAAATCGCAATCGGTTCGCTTCTCGGCGGCGTGTTCTCGATTGTTGCGGCGGCTTGCTCGGCACTGAAAATTTTCGTAAAATAAGTTTTTCATAACCCGAGAAAATCCCGACTTTGCTAAAAAGGGCAAGGTCGGGATTTTTTTTACTGTTTGTTTGTATCGTTCGGCGCGGCGGGGGCAGCGGTTTCTTCGTTTGCGTTTGTTTCACCGAAAGGTTGCGCCGTTGGTTGCGGTTGCGTTGCGGCAGGCATTTGCGCATACGGCGCGTAACCGACGGGCGCAGATGTTTGCGCCGGATAGTAAGCCTGCCTGTTTTGCGCGCTTTGCGGATAGCTTTGCGGCAACGATTGCCCGCTTGGTATTTGCTGTCCGTTCATCGGCGTTTGCGGCGGGTACGGCATCTGCGATTGCAGAGGAGGTTGCGGCTGTTGCGAAGCGTATCCGGCAGGGGTGTTCATATCGAAAGGAGAATGTTGCAACGCGGCTTCCATGGTCCGGCGATCTTCGTACTCGGCTTTTAAAAGCTCCGCTTTCAAGGCTTTCTTTTGCTTATTCGTATAAAAATTGAAGCCGCAGGCGACTATGGCGAGCAGCAGCGCGAAATACCCCGCGGCGGCAATGCCCGAAATGTGCGAAACAAAAGAAGGCATTTCAACCAACGAACTTAACGAACGGAGAACAAACAGTATCATAGCGATAACAATCACGAAGTTAAAAGCCTGATATTGTTCGTAGGCGGATTTTTTCGTCTTTTTTTCGCTGCTCGTTTTTATATCGTTGAAAAATAATAACGTTGCGTTGCCGATGTCATCGACGAAAAGTTTTTTGCAACTTTTTACGATATTGCATGCGCACATAAACAGATAGGTTGCGCCCAAAGAGACGGGGATGAAAAGAACTATATTGAACAGGTAATCCGGTCCGGGAGTGCCGCTTTTTAAAATACCGATCATCAGCCTGATTTCTTCGACAAGCGAAAACGAAAACGTAACGATTTCGGGATCGTTGCCGTTTGCGATTTCGGCGCGCAATGCCTCACGCACTTTATCGTAAAAGATTTTTTGCTCGGCGTTTTCCGATTTCAACAGTAAAATATCCAAGCTTATGCCATCTAAGCTTACGCTTGCCTTGAAACACGGCAACACAAACAGAAAAAGTATGAAGAAAAACGTAACGGCGCTTAATATCAGTTCCGCAATCGTGAGCTTTTTCGTCGCGCCGTCGTACTTCTTTAAATCCAACATTTCGTTTCTCGCTCCTTGATGATAAAATATCGCTAACTGTAATTATTATATCATTACTAAATGTGGTTGTCAACCACTTTTCGTGATATTTATTTGATTTTAAATATTTGTATTTGAGATTTTTTTGCGCAAATATATTATAGAAGAAAAAGCATTTGCCGAAAATGCCTTGCAAGGGGATTTCGGACGAAGGCAAAGGCGGAACAAAATGAGTTTTTCCGAAAATCTGAAAAAATTGCGCAAATCTTACGAAATATCGCAGAAGGCATTTGCGCGGGAATTGAACGTTTCTCAATCGACGGTGGCTTCGTGGGAAACGGGCGCGCGCGAGCCGTCGATCGAAACGCTTTTAAGCTTATCGGCGTTTTTCAACGTTTCTGTTGATTATCTTTTAAGCGGCAGGCTTCGCGAGAACGTCTCGGACAATGAAAAAAACGCGTATGGCGCGAAAAAGAAAAACGCCGCAGGCGGGGCGAAACGGGTGCTGGAAATATATAAAAAGCTTTCTGAAACGGATAAAATGCGTTTGGAAAGCTTTGCGGAACAACTTGAAAAATTGGAAGCGGCGGAAAAATTATAAGCCGGGCGCATGCTTTTGCGCGTCGTTTGAAAGCGTTTGCGTGGCTTTTGTTTGTTTGCGCAGGCGGCGGAAAAGAAACGCGCACGATACGGCGGCGGCGACGACTTCGGAAATCGGGAACGCCCACCATATCATTGCGGCGGCGTTTTTGCATAGCGTAAACAGATACACGAGCGGCAGCGTGGGAAAAATCAGCCTCAAAACGGAAATAATCAACGGCGTGCAGATTTCGCCGAAGCCTTGCAGCACGCCCCGGATCGCTACGCTCACCCCATAAACAAATAGCCGAGCGTGGCGATATGCAGCGCGGTCTGCGTAGAAGAAATTACGTGCGACTTCGATACGGCGGAAGATTCGTCGAGCATCGAAACGAGAAGCGCGGGGATCTTTTGCATGCCCATGCGGTTTTGCGGTTGGCGTTGCGGTGTTTGTTGCATTGAGTTTTTGTATACCTCCGAAAAACAAAAAATTCGGCGTAAGTCCCGGAAAAGCTGGACTTACGCCGATTAAGCTACGCACTTGCAGATATTTTAGCACGTTTTTTTTCTTTTAGCAAACGTTTTTCGGTAAAATTACGGCAAAAAAACAATAAAAAATGTAGCCGCGCATTGACAATCACGGCAAAAAATGATATACTGAAAAGCGGAAACGGCGCCGTTTTGCAAGTCATCCGCGCAAAACGCACAAACTTATTTCCGCGGGGTGAAAAATGAAAAAAATCACGAACAAAATCTTGTGGATTTTTGCCGTGGGGCAGTTCGGCTGGAGCTTGCTTTCCGGCATCATCAGCAGCTGGATGGTGTATTATTATACGGGCGAAAACGCCGTGTTTTCCTCGTATATCACTACAAATCCGCTGTTTCTCGGCTTAACGCTGTTCGGCATCATCACGGCGGTGGGGCGCGTGTTCGACGCCGTTACCGATCCGTTGATCGCGGGATGGTCGGACGCAAGCAATTTCAAAGGCGGCAGGCGCATCCCGTTCATGAAAGCCGTCGCGGTGCCGTTCGCGGCGATCACGGTGGGGGTATTTGCGCTGCCGCAGACTTCGAACACGGCGCTGAACGACGTGATTTTGTTCATCACGTTGATTTTGTTCTATCTGTTCATGACGGTGTACTGCACGCCGTATAACGCGCTCATCGCGGAGCTGGGAAATACGCAGAAAAATAGAATCAACGTTTCCACATATATTTCTTTCACCTATATCGCGGGCTTTTCGGTGGCGTATCTGCTGCCGAATCTGGCGGGGATGTTCACTTCGATGAGCGAGGCAAACGCGGTACGGCTGGCGATAGCGATTCTTGCGGCGATTGCGGCTATCGCGATGCTGGTGCCCTCGTTCTGCATCAAAGAACGCGAATACATCGCGTCGGTGCCCGTAAAAACAAAGGCGTTTTCCTCGCTGTTCAAGTCGTTTAAAAACAGACAGTTCCGCAGATTCGTGTATTCGGACATCATTTATTTCTTTGCGGTAACGTTGTTTCAGACGGGGCTGGCGTTTTACATCACGCGGCTGATGCACGCGGACGAGGGAAATTCGTTTGTGCTTACGGTGATGATGACGGTAGTCAGCCTTTGCCTGTATCCTGCGGTGAACAAACTTGCGCCGAAATTCGGCAAAAAGAAAATCGTCGTGGCGGGATTTTTCGCGTATGCCGCGGTGTTTCTTATAACGGTGTTCTGCGGCGAAGGCATGGGTTGGGGATACCTGATCGCCGTAATGGCGGGCGTGCCCATGGCGATTTTAGGCATCTTGCCGCAGGCGGTGGTGGCGGATATCGCCGAAGCGGACGCCGCGGAAACGGGCGAACAGCGCAACGGCATGTTCTTTGCGGCGCGTACGTTTGCCATGAAGATGGGGCAGGCAATCGCGTTGCTGGCGTTTACATCCATCACCGTTTCGCAGACGGAGCTTTCCTATCGTATCACGGCGATTGTGGCAACGGTGTGTTGCCTGATCGGCGCCGTGCTGTTCCTCTTTTATAACGAAAAGCAGGTAATGGATACCATCGTCGCGGCGAATCAAAATAAGGAGAGCGCGGAATCGGAAACCGCGGATGAAAATGCGGCGCAATCGTCGGCGGAGGAGAGCGGAGAATGAGCGAAAAGCGGGCATACGTTTCCGAAGCGGATTATGCGCGCCGGATGAAAGAAACGGTGCTGCCGTACCTGAACGCGCGCCGTTACGACGGCTATTTTGCGGGCTACGACGGCAATTTGCTGCATTACGTAAAATACGCCGCGGGCGGCGGCGACGGCGGGGCGGAAGCGGCGCAAAAAACGGCGATTATTTCGCACGGGTTTACGGAATCGGCGGAAAAGTGGCGCGAACTTGCCTTTTATTTTCTGCAAGAGGGGTATAACGTGTACATTCCCGAACATCGGGGACACGGACTTTCGTACCGCAAAACGGCGGATAAAACGCTGACGCATATCGACCGTTTTTCGGAATATGCGGACGATTTTGAAATTTTCTGCGATACGGTGCGCGCGGAAACGACGGGAGAGATATATCTTTACGCGCATTCGATGGGCTGCGCGATAGGCATGCTGTTTATGGAGCGGCAGCCCGCATTTTTCAAAAAAGCGTTCTTATCTTCGCCGATGGTGGTGCCGAATCCCGGGAAAGTGCCTCTGTGGTTGGCGCGGCTGCTTATGAAAATCGCCGTGAAAACAGGGAAATCGGAAAAGCGCGCGTTTATTTCTTCGCCGTATCCCGGCGACGAAAAATTCGAAGATTCTGCGCGCACTTCGCGGGCGCGGTTCGACGAATACAACGAGTTCAAGCGCACGCACGAAGATTATCAGAATTATTCTTCCACGTACGGTTGGGTGTACAATTCGCTTATCGCCGGGAAGCAGATATTAAAAAAGGGCGCGCCGGAACGGGTGGAAACGCCCGTATTTATCGCCGCGGCGGAAAACGATACGCTGGTATTGAAAAAGCCGCAGATCGCGCTTTCGAAACGGTTGAAAAATTGCAGATTCGAAGTCTTTGCGGGCGCGAAACACGAAATTTACGGCTCGGAGGACGGCGTTGCGTTCGGGTACTTCGATGCGATTTTCGATTTTTTCGCGGCGCCGTGAACCGCGGGAGGAAACATGCAACTTGCGAGAGAACACTGGACGAAAGAGGACGGCGAAGAATTTTCGCGGTATCTGAAAACACTTTCCAAAGGCGAAGAAAAAGGCGCGTGGGAACGGCGCATCGTGAACACGGCGCTGCCCGCGATTGCCGTGCCGGGCACGGAAACGGACAGAATCGTGCGGGAGATAGGAAGGGGGAACGCGCGGGAATTTCTGGCGCTGGAACTGTGGGAAAATCACACGGAAGTGCTGATTCGCGGCAAGCTGATCGGCAAAATCAAAGATTTTTCCGAATTTAAACGTTACGTTTTGCCGTATGCGCGGCGGGCGGACAACTGGGCGGCGACGGACTGCATGAAATTTACGTTCACGGAAGAGAATAAGCCGCTGTTTTTCGACTTCGCGACGGAATGTCTGCAAGATATAACGTACACGTTTGTGCGGCGGCTGGGGCTGATTATTCTGCTGAAAATGAGCTCGTTCGCAGAATACACGGAGGGTATTCTGCGGGCGGCGGACAGTCTTGAAAGCGAAACGGAATACTACGTGAATATGGCGAACGCGTGGCTGATAGCGGAGTGTTTCACGCACTTCCGGGAAAAAACGTTGGCGTATCTGACGTGCGCGCCGCATTTGAATAAGTTTACGATGAATAAAGCGATTTCGAAATGCCGGGATTCGTACAGGGTATCGGCGGAGGACAAAGAGTTTTTAAAAACTTTGCGAAAATAGGGGGGAGATATAGAAAACAAGCCGCGATTCTCTCCGCCGCAAATATAGGCTTCCCCCCAAGGGGAAGCCAAGAAAATAAGGCAAAAATATAAGCTTCCCCCTCGGGGGAAGCTCCTTGCGAAGCAAGGTGATGAGGGGGGCAACTTGTTTTCTGCAAGAATGAGTTTAAACGATATTGCAACTGCCCCTCATCTGTCAACTTTGTTGACAGCTTCCCCCCAAGGGGAAGCCAAGGAATAAGGCGAAAAAATATAGCCTTCCCCCGCGGGGGAAGGCTTTTCTGATGCAAAGTTTCCAAGGCTCTGAGATAGTTTCAAACGCAAATGCAACAGTCCGTTACGAAACAGGCTAAGCCTGCAAGGCAGTCGGCAAATTTCAAGCGTGCAAGCAACAATCCGTTACGAAACAGGCTAAGCCTGCAAGGCAGTCGCCAAATTTCAAACGTGCAAGCAACAGTCCGTTACGAAACAGGCGAAGCCTGCTGCCCTAAATACGCCGCCTGAATCGCGGGGTCGTTCAGAAGCTCGTGCCCCGTGCCTTCGCGCACGACGCTGCCCGTTTCCAGCACGTACGCCCGCGACGCGACGGAAAGCGCTTTTTTCGCGTTCTGTTCCACCAGCAGCACGGTGGTGCCCTGTTCGTTAATCTTTTTAATCGTATCGAAAATCACGTTTACGTACAGCGGAGAAAGCCCCATGGACGGTTCGTCCAGCAAAAGCGTTTCGGGCTTCGACATCAGCGCTCTGCCCACCGCCAGCATCTGCTGCTCGCCGCCCGAAAGCGTGCCCGCCGCCTGCGATACGCGTTCCGAAAGGCGCGGAAACAACGCAAACACGTATTCCAGCGTTTCTTTGATTTCCTTTTTGTTTTTCCGCGTATACGCGCCCAGCAATAGATTGTCTTTTACGGAAAGTTCCGCAAACACGCGCCTGCCTTCCGGTACCTGCGTTAATCCCAGTCGCACGATTTTATGCGCGGGCATTTTTAAAAGATTGTGCCCGTTATAGAAAATTTCGCCGCCGCGCACGGGCAGCAACCCGCTTATCGCGTGCAAAACGGTGGTTTTGCCTGCGCCGTTCGCGCCGATCAGCGCCACGATTTCGCCGCGTTCCACGCGGAAAGATACGCCTTTCACCGCGCGGATGGGCCCGTAATATACCTCTGCATTGTTCACTTCGATTAAGGACATTTCAATCTTCTCCCAGATACGCTTTCACCACTTCGGGGCTGGAAAGCACTTCTTTCGTATCGCCCTGCGCAAGCGTTTTTCCGAATTCCAGCACCGTAATTTCCTCGCATACGCCGCTTACCAGCTTCATGTCGTGCTCGATTAAAAGAATCGTAACGCGATAGCGCTGCCGGATCAGCGCGATGGTGCGCATCAATTCTTCCGTTTCCTGCGGGTTCATGCCCGCGGCGGGTTCGTCAAGCAATAACAGCTTCGGGCGCGTGGCGATCGCGCGCGCGATTTCCAGCTTTCTCTGTTTGCCGTAGGGCAGCGAACAGGAGAGGACGTTGCGCTCGTTCAGAAGCCCGAACACGTCTAAAATTTCTTTCGCTTCGGCGCGCATCGCTTTTTCCGTTTCGTAGTAGCGGTTGGTGCGGAATATGCTTTGCAACAGATTGCACTTGTATTCCGGGTGGTTGGCAAGCGAAATCAGCACGTTTTTAATCACGCTCATGTTGTTGAAAAGGCGGATGTTCTGAAAGGTACGCGCCACGCCTTTTTTGCAGACGGCAGCCTGCGAAAGTCCCGTTAAATTTTCGCCGTCGATATAAAATTCGCCCTCGGTGGGCTTATAAACGCCCGTAAGCATGTTGAAAACGGTGGTTTTTCCCGCGCCGTTCGGACCGATCAGTCCGTACAGCGCGCCTTTTTTTACGCGAAGATTCACGTTTTGCACCGCTTTCAGTCCGCCGAAAGAGATGCCGAGATTTTTTGTTTCCAGTAAATATTCCTGCTGCGACGGCATCATTTGTCTCCTTTGCGCTGTTCGCTTTTTCCGGGCTTATCCGGCGTTTCCGCTTCGCCGCCCGTATCGGGGGAAAGGTCGGTGGATAAAATCGCGTCCATCGGCACTTTGGTGGGAATGTTGCTCCAGTCGCCGGGTTCCGCTTTTTCCTCGGCGGGGTCGTCCGTCGGCGGCTTTTTGAAAAGCAGTTTACGGAAAAAGACGCGTAACTTTTCCGCCGCGCGGCGCAGGTTGTGCTTTTCGCGGAAAGACTTCAGGCGCGGCGCGTTGTTGTAAATGACGATTCCGATTAAAATCAGCGCGTAAATCATATCTTTCAGCGCGGCGAGGTTGCCGGAAAGCGCCGTTTTCAGCTGCACGTTGATAAGCGTTACCGCCGCGGCGGCAAGAATGGAGCCGTTGATCGAGCCCATGCCGCCGAGCACTACCATCACGAGGATGTTGATGGAATAATTATAGTTGAATCCGTCGGCGGTAATCTGCGTTGAAGACGCGGAAAGCGCCGCGCCGCCCGCCCCCGCAAGAAAGGACGAAAGCACAAACACGGCAAGTTTGTAAAACGTAACGTTTACGCCCATGGCGCGCGCCGCGATTTCGTTATCGCGGATTGCCGTTACCGCTCTGCCGTGCTTGCTGCGGATAAAATTGTTTACGATCGCCACGGAAACAATCGCCGTAACGAAAATCACGATGAAAAGAGTGGCGCGATCGTAGCGGCGGTTGGAAAGCCCCAGCGGACCGCCGAACAGGGGAATGTTGGTGAAAAGCGTTTTTACGATTTCGCCGAACGCCAGCGTTACGATGGCAAGGTAGTCGCCTTTTAAACGCAGCGCGGGCAGCCCGATGAGAAGCCCCGCCAGCGCGGCGACGACGCCGCCGAAAAGCATGGCGACGATAAGAGATAACAAGGGCGCGCCGGAAGTAAGTCCGCCCGCAAGATTGTTGCGGAACAGGGTACCCGCGTAAGCGCCCAGGCAGATAAAGCCCGCGTGTCCCAGCGAAAGTTCGCCGAGAAAACCCACCACAAGCGAGAGAGAAACGGCAAAAATCACGTAGCAGCCGATTTGTTCCAGAAGCAGCTGGTCGCTCATTTTCAAGCCGCCCGTCAGCGAGAGAACGGAAAAAAGAACGGTGAACGCGCCGAGAACGTAATATACGGCGTGGTTTTTCACTTTGTATTTTTCCTTTACGTTTGCAAAATAGCCTTTGATTCCGCCGCGCATATCACACTTTCTCCTTTCTTGTTTTGCCGAGAATCCCCGCGGGCTTCACCAGAAGTATGGCGATGAGCAGTGCGAATTCGATGGCGTCGGTGTAGGGGGCGACAGAGGGAACGGCGTTTAAAAAGCTTTCGGTTACGCCGAGAAGCACGCCGCCGAGCATGGCGCCGGGAATAGAGCCGATGCCGCCGATGACCGCCGCCGTAAACGCCTTGATGCCGGGCATGGAGCCCATGGTGGGCGTTACCGCCGTAGGAGTTTTTAATACGATGAAAAAGCTTGCCACGCCCGCCAGAGCCGAACCTATGGCAAACGTGAGCATAATAATGCGGTTTACGCCGATGCCGCAAAGCGTTGCCGCCGATTTATCCGCCGATACGGCAAGCATCGCTTTGCCCGTTTTCGTTTTGTTTACAAACAGCGTAAGCCCCGCCATGATGACTACGGCGGAAAGCAGGGTTACGATGGCGGCGCCGTCTACGGTAAGCTTGCCTATGGTAACGCTGCCGAGGCGGTTCAGCGGAATGTTTACCGGCTCCACGCCGAAAATCATCTGCGCCGCGCTTTGCAAAAGGTACGAAACGCCGATCGCCGTAATTAAAACGGCGAGGGGCGAGGCGCCGCGCAGAGGGCGGTAAGCGAAGCGTTCCACGGCTACGCCCGCCAGCGTGCACGCGAGTATCGCCAGCACGATACATACGGCAATCGCGGCGTAAAAAGATCCGATTGCCGAAAAGAACAGCATAACGGTGTAGCCGCCCGCCATAATGATGTCGCCGTGGGCGAAGTTGAGCATTTTGCCGATGCCGTACACCATGGTGTAGCCCAGCGCGATTAAGGCGTACACGCCGCCCTGACTGAGTCCGTTGATCAATGTCGTTAAAAATTCAATCATCTGTTTGTTTTCCCGGTGAAAAATCTGAATGGATAAAAGCGGATAAATTTCAGGCGTCGGCTTCTTTGATGACAACGATTTCCGCGCGCTTGTTCACGGTGCCGCCCGCGCTCCACGTGGCGGTGCCGCCCGCGGTGGTTACGCCGCTAAACGTAAACGTTTCCGAACGGAAAATTTCGCTTAAGGTTCTGCCCAGCTCGTCCGCCGCCGTCGTATAAGAAATTTCTTTGCCTTCGGCGCGCGCCGTTTTAACGGCTTCGTACATCGCGTAAACGCTGTCGTACGCGGAAGCGGCAAACTGAATGGGCGTGGAGCCGTATTTGTTTTTGTACGCCGTTACGAACGATTGAACTTTTTCGTCCGGGGAGCCGGAGAAGAAGTGCGAAAGCATGGAAACGCGCTGGGTTACGGTGTGAATATCGAAGTCTTTCACCGAAGTATCGATGCCGTCGAAGCCGTCGCAACCGAAGTATACCGCGTCGGAGGCTATTTTCCCCTTGGCGGCAAGCATAAACGTTACCGCGGGCGTATAGTAGACGGGCATAAAGAAATACGAGCAGTTTTTCAGCGTTTCCACCTGCGAATTCATATCGGTGGGCGGGTTGCCGGAAGCGTCGTTTCTGAAAGACGTTTCGGCGACTTCGGCAAATTTCGAAGTATCCAGCGCCGCTTTGAACGTATCGTAAATGCCTTTGGAATAGGCGTCGTTCGAACAATAGAGGATGCCTAACTTCGTGCCTGCGGGAACGGCGTCGGTGTTGAAATACTGCTGCGCCGCCACGCTGCCCTGGTTAGAATCGGAAAAGCACATCTGAAACACGGTGTCGGCGTCTTTCGTAACGTCGTCCGCCGTAGCCGAGGGGCACAGCGTAAACAAATTTTTTTCGGCGGCAAGCCCCTTGAAAGAGAGGCAGGCGCCCGAAGTTACCGCGCCGAGGCTGAGCTGCATGCCTTTTTCGTACAGCGCCGCGAAGTTGGTGGGAACGTCGGCGGCGGAAGCTTTGTCGTCTTTGATTTCAAACGTAAAGCGCATGCCGTCCTCGTTTTTCGCGTTGATTTCTTCCACGGCAAGTTCCGCGCCCCGCTGCACGGCTATGCCGTAGGAGGCGGCGCTGCCCGTAAGAGGTCCGCTGGCGCCGATAAAAAACGCGGTGTTGTTTTCCGCGTAGTTTTTGCTGCCGCAGCCGGAAAAGGCGGCCGTTGCCGCCGCGCAGGCAAGGGCTAAGCTTGCCGATTTGAAAAACGTGCTTTTCTTCATGATGATTTTCTCCTTATAATGTAATGTCGGATTTTCGGATGCTGTTTTATAACGGCGCGCCGCCGGGTTTTTCGGAAAGCGAAAAAGAATAAAAAAACGAGGTCGCCGTAAAGACTACCTCGTGATTGCTTTCCGTTTTTTTCTGTCGGTCGAACCGAGAAAAAATCAAGTACGGCAAAAACGGGGTACGCCCTGAATAATGACGACCTCGACTCGCGTAATAATGACGTTTTTGCCTGCAAAATTGTGCATTTTAACCCTTTTTTGTGCCGTTTCCGGCGGTTTTTTTGCTTGATTTTCTGCTATTATACCCGTATTCCGGGCGTTTGTCAAGCAAAAATACGCGTATTTTTCACGTTTTTATCAAAGTTCTGCACGAAAAAACGCGGATTTTCGATTCGAAATCCGAATCATTGCGGCGCTTTTTTAAAGATGCGGCGATTCCTTGACAAAGTTTTGCGGCGGGAGTATAATAAAAACGGAATCCGGAAAAAGGAAGTGGAAAAATTGAGAATCATTCATTGCGCAGATTTGCATTTAGGTTCGAAAATACAGGCGAAACTGCCGCCCGATAAGGCGGAAATCCGCAGAAAAGAGGTGCGCGCGGCGTTTGAAAACATGCTGAAATTCGCTTACGAAAACCGCGTCAGCGCCGTAATCATCGCGGGGGACGCGTTCGATTCCGACCGCCCGTCGCTGCGGGATAAGCGCACGTTTTACGACGCGGCGGCAAGTTATCCCGGCATTTGTTTTTATTATCTGCGCGGCAACCACGACGCGAAAGAGAACGGCGCGTACAGCGAGGAGCTGCCGAATCTGAAAACGTTCGGCGGGGAGTGGACGACGTACGCGCTGCGCGGGCGGGATAGCGCGGGTGCGGAAGAAACCGTAACGGTTACGGGCGCGGAACTTACCGCAAACAACGCGGAGCGGCTGTATTCTTCGCTTTCTTTGCGGGGAGATTCAACAAACATCGTAACGCTGCACGGGGATATCCGCGGGGAGATCGATTTAAGGCGGCTGAAAGGCAAAAACATCGATTATCTCGCGCTGGGGCATATCCATACCTACGCGCGCGGCGAACTGGACGAGAGAGGCGTATACGCGTACAGCGGGTGTCTGGAAGGCAGGGGGTACGACGAATGCGGCGAAAAGGGGTTTGTTCTGCTGGAAACGGGCAGAAACGCCGCGGGGCGCGCCGTGATTTCCTCGCGGTTTGTTCCCTCTTCGATACGCAGGCTGGAAGAATATCGCATAGACGTATCGGCGGCGAAAGACGATTTCGACGCGCGGCGGATTGCGGAACGGCAGATTACCGCGCGGGAGAAAGATTTGCTGCGGGTGGTGCTGACGGGCGAAACGGGATTTGACCGGCCGGCGCTGGAAAAAACGGTGCGCGAGGCGCTGGAACGGAAATACTTTTTCGTAACGGTGAAAGACGAAACGCGGGCGAAATGCGATTTTTCGGAGATCGCGAAGGAAAACTCGCTGAAAGGAGAGTTCGTGCGGCTGACTCTTTCTCGCACGGATATGAGCGCGGAAGAAAAAGACGCGGCGATACGGCTTGGAATCGGCGCGCTGGAACGGGGGACGGCGGAGCTTTGAAACGATGAAGCTGTTATATCTTGAAATAGAAAATTACGGAAATCTCACGGGCGGGCGGCGGATAGACTTCGGCGGCGCTTTGCAGCAGTTCAACGAGGCGAACGGGTACGGAAAAACCACGCTTTGTTCGTTTATCCGCGTGATGTTTTACGGCATGAAATCGCGTCGGGAAAACGATACTTCGTTTGGCGACCGCGAACATTTTTATCCGTTTTCCGGCGGCAGATTCGGCGGTTCGCTTACGTTTTTCCATGCGGGAAAAACGTGCAGAATCGAACGGTTTTTCGATGAAAAAACGGCGACGCGGGATACGTTTAAATACTACGAAAACGGTGCGGAAACCGCGGCGGACGGCGATAAAATAGGCAAGGAGATATTCGGGCTGGACGAAGAGGCGTTTATTCGCGCCTTAACGTTCGACGCGCGCGAGGCGGAAATTGCGGCGACGGACGGAATGAAAGAGAGGCTGGGCGCGATTGCCGAGGGCACGGCGGGCGGACGGAACGCCGCGGCGGCGATTGAGATTCTGGAAAAACGGCGCAAGGAAATCTGCGGCGACAGAAAAAACGCCGACAGCGAACTTTTCAGGCTGGATAAGGAGCGGAAAAAAATCGGCGAAGAAATGCTTGCGCTGGAAGCAGTCGCTCGTGCGGCGGACGATTTGTACGCGGAACGGGCGCGGCTGAAACGGGACGTCGCCGAGGCGGAAGAAGCGGAAACTTCGCTTTCGGGGCAGGAGGCGCTGGAAGAAAAGCGCGCCAGATACGAGGAACTTGTAAATCAGGCGAAAGAGGCGGGCGAAAAACGCGCGGAAATCGCCGCGAGATACCCCGCGGGGCTTGTTACGGAAAAGGAAATTGGGCGGTTGCGCTACGGGCAGACGGCGATCGCGCGGATTTCCGGCGAACTTTCGGGCGTGGGGTTTTCGCAGGCGAGAAGCGGCAGGTTGGGCGAGCTTTCGGCGCGCTTCCGCACGGGCGTGCCTTCCGCCGCCACGCTGGCGGACGCGGAAGAAACAATCGCGAAATTCGAACGGCAGAAAGAAATTCCTGCGGGGTATGGCGCGGAAAAACGCAAAAACGGAGGGCGCGGAGCGGCGTTTGTTTTCGCCGCGGCGGTTTCTGTTCTTGCGATTGTTCTCGGGCTGTATCTGAGTAAAAAACTCGGTTCCGCGGCGCCTGCGTTCTGCGGGTGCGGGGCTGCGGCGATAATGATGATTTTTGCCGCGGTAAAAAAGCCGAAGCGAGGAGAAAGCGTTCCGGGGGATGCAAACGACTTAAAAAGCGTGCGGACGGCGGAAGAAGTTCGGGCGACGGGCGAGGCGCTGGAACGGTTTTTCCTGCGGTACGGTTTGACGGAGGGGAGCTTTTCCGAACGGTTGGCGAAATTAAAATCGGACGGCGAGCGGTATGCGGAGCTGCTGGCGGAAAAATCGGGCGCGGAAGGGCGCGAGAACGAATTGCGGGCAAGTTACGCGGCGGCGACAAAGGAAATCCGGGAGATTTTCGAGGCGCGTCGGCTGCGGCTTCCGCAGGATACGGGCGTGGCGCTCTCGCGGGAAATCGAACGCTTGTCGGGCGATCTTGCGGCGGCGCAAAGGTATGCGGAAGAGGAGGCGCGGTATGCGCGGCGGGCGGCGGATTATTTGCGCGAATCGGGCTTGCAGGCGAACGGCGCGCAGGGCGGCATGCGGGAAGGCGCGGCATACTTATCGCAGGAGAACGCGCGGGCGCGGATTGCGGCGATGAAAGAGGCGTTGAACTCGAAACGGAAAGAGCTTGTAGCTACGGAACGGAAAATAGAAGAGGCGGAAGCCGCCGCGGTGCGGCTGGAAGAAAAACAGGCGGAGCTTGCCATCAACCGCGAAAAGACGGACGACGCGCTGTATCGGCTGAATATATACCGCAAAACGACGGAATTATTGCGGCAGGCGGACGATTCCCTGATGGAGCGATATGCCGAGCCGGTGCGGCGGCGGTTTCTGAAATACGCGGCGCTGCTGGAAAAGGAGCTGGGCGTGGAAACGTACATGAACCGCGATTTTTCCCTTTCGTTTTCGCGCGGGGGCGCGCGGCGGCGGGACGGGCATTTAAGCGCGGGCATACGTACGGTGTGCGCGCTGTGCTTGCGGCTGGCGCTTTCGGACGAAATGTTTGCGGGGCGCGAAACGCCGTTTCTGTTGCTGGACGATCCGTTCGTGCATCTGGACGAGGCGCACTTCGAAAAGACGGCGCGACTGCTGCGCGAGCTTTCGAAAGACCGCCAGATTGTGTATTTTACCTGCCATCGTTCGCGCTCGGTGCTGCCGTGAGCGATTGCCGCGGGGAAGTTGCGGCGAAACAATTTTTTCTCTTTGTCGTTCATGCGGCAAAGAGATTTTTTTTCGTTCTGTTCACATGCGCCTGTACGCGGACAATATAATATCTGTCTCTTATACACATCTGACG
>ERZ1027188.369-NODE-369-length-18814-cov-5.247828_pt1 | contig 18814 bp, 11 predicted proteins | sample MGYA00519273_ERZ1027188 | MGnify/ENA primary metagenome ERZ1027188 (study PRJEB26926, sample SAMN06164623) | human gut metagenome | biome: ENVO:00009003; feature: ENVO:2100002; material: ENVO:00002003 | host: Homo sapiens | place: USA | collected 2012 ... | reverse complement strand
CAAGGCTATTCGTCGGCAGCGTCAGATGTGTATAAGAGACAGCTTATAGTACGCATGCGCGCGAGCGACGGCGAAAAATCGGTAATTTGCATAAAAAAGCCTCCATTTCTTGATTTTAAAAGCATTATACCATAAATTTTTCGTTGAAAAAGAGGAATAAAAAATTCTTTTGACATTTTTTGCAAAAGGGATATAAATCGCTTGCCAAAAATAAAAAATTTTGATAAAATAATATTTTTACGTTTGAGAAACGGGCGGCTTAGGTAATTTAAGGTAAGGATATTGGATATAAAAATTATGAGTGTGTTTAAAAAGTCAAAATGGATATGGATTAGTAATGAATTGAATAAAGATGAATACGGAGAGTTTTTTACTTCTTTCTATTGTGAAAGTTCGAATGCCGAATGTCGTATATCGTGTGACGGGGACTATACGTTGTTTGTAAACGGTAATATGGTGGAAAGTAATCAGTATGGAGATTTTGAACATTATAAGATATTCGATGAAATTGACATAAGTAAATATATAAAGCGAGGGAAAAATACTTTCGCAGTTTTGGTGTGGCATTTCGGAGAGGATTTTCAACGTTATAAAACGGCTCAGGCAGGCGTTATATTTGAAATTACTTCACAAGAGAAATTATTGCTTTGCAGTGACGAGCACGTTCGTGCAAGAAGGAGCCGAATGTACGCTTGCGGAAGATGTAAAAAAATTACCAATCAACTCGGATTTAGTTTTTTATATGACGCGACGAAAGAGGACGGGTGGGAGTATAACGGATTCCCTGACGGAGGTTTTGCTGTTGCGGTCAACAAAAATTGTTCTTTTTATTTGCGCCCTGATAGTAAGCTTCAACGAAATGAAGAGAAATTGTCGCGAGTAATAAAAAACGGTGGTAATTATTATCTTGTCGATCTCGGAGAAGAAAGTGTCGGGTTGCCGTCTTTTGAATTAATATCTTCTACCGTACAGAAAATCACCGTCTTTTGGGGCGAAGATTTGAGCAACGGTCACGTACGGGGAATAATCAATGATAGAAATTTTAGTTATGAATACGTTGCAAAAGCAGGCAAGAATAAATTTACGAACTATATGTTACGTTTGGGGTGTCGTTACCTTGAATTGTATTCCGAAAACCAAATCGAGTTGCTGTATCTGGGGATTATACCTCAAACATATCCGGTAAAGAAGAAACCATTCAGGCTAAAAGGCACCGTTGAACAGAAAATCTATGATATATGCGTCAATACTTTACAATTGTCAATGATGGAACATTACGTTGATACACCGTGGAGGGAGCAGTGCTTATATGTTTTTGACTCAAGGAATCAGATGTTATGTGGGTATTATGCTTTTGAAGGCGGCAACACTGAGTATGCGAGAAGCAATTTAATATTGCTTTCAAAAGATAAACGAAGCGACGGATTACTTTCGATTTGTTCGCCCTGCGGCATAGATTTAACAATTCCTTCCTTTTCGCTTTATTATTTTATAGCGGTCGGGGAATACTTGAAGTACACAAAAGATGCTACTTTAATTGATGAGATTTACACAAAATTAATTTCGTTGACAGAGACGTTTGTCGGTAACATGCATAACGGATTGGTGTATAAATTTATCGGTAAGAATCATTGGAATTTTTATGATTGGTCGGAATATCTTGAGGGAAAACTTTTTGCGGATGAAGAATATAAACCGGACTTGATTATTAACTGTTTATTTGTTATCGCGCTTAATAACTTACGGGATATTTTACTTGCTATCGGAAAAGAATTTACATACGAAAAAATATTAAAAGAAGTCAAAAAATCTATCGAAAAGGCATTCTATAACAAAGACAAAAAAGCATACTCCTTAACTATTGGAGGCTCGGACTTTACGGTTTTAGGGAATTCTCTGGCAATAATAGCCGGGATTGCAAATAACCCGCAAGAATTGTGTGAATTGATAGCATCCGGAAATTTCTGTGAACCTTCATTAAGTATGAAGTGTTTTAAGTATGACGCATTGCTGATAACGGATTCCGCGAAATGGACGCCGTATATTCTTGATGAAATTAAGCGCGATTATACCGTAATGTTAGATTGCGGTGCAACAAGTGTGTGGGAAACCATTGACGGTGCAGCAGCTTTTGACGGAGCGGGAAGTCTTTGTCATGGGTGGAGTGCTATGCCGGCATATTATTACCATATTCTATGTAATAAATAAAAGTTATTATAGTGGAAGATATGAAATGATGACTAAATGTTTTGTGAAACAGTGTTTCGTTGTAATAGCGAGGAACGTATTTGGCTTGCCAAATACCGACTTAATAAGTCGCCTCGTCAGGGAAAAGATTTCCCTAAGACCCTTTTGAAAATAACGAACGAAAAAACATAAAATCAGTTTACAAAACGGAGATTTTTGCGACATTGAATCAAAAGGATAAAAACAAACAATCACGCATTGCCGAAATAATGGAATTGCTCGACGGGATAAAAAACCGAACAATGGAGTACGACGATCGGCTCGTCAGGCAAATAATGATAGTCAAATATCTTCGCTAATCGAAATAATAGTTTTTTCAAAAACTTTGACAAAAACACTTGCTGTAATTGGAAAATATCAATCAATGCGAGAGTTTACAATTGGTGTAGGGTGTGATTGGGGGGCAATATACAGAGTATAATTTTTCTAATACGGAGCCAAAATTTGAGGAAATGACCACCATAGGCTCACCTGCTAATAGGGCTGCTAAATTGCAATCCGAATGTGGCGCTGGAAAAGTTCTTATATCAAAGGCTTTGTATGATATAATGCCGAGAGATTTTGCTGGAATATTTTTTGGTAATGGACAGCTATCCGCTAAACTGGCTTTAAAGTATTCGGATTTGACGGTATATGAAGCAAAAATAGAAGAATTATATAATCTAACAGGTTCCAGTTATGGTGATAGAGAATTACGTTGGATAGAAAAAGCTAAAATCCATGCTAATGAAACTAATCTATCAGAGGTGAATTTTTCAGAAGTGAAAGCAAAACTCGATTATTTGCAGTTAAGTCTAAAAAATTCAAAGTTGATTGATAATGCTGTCATACTTTTTTCAGATATTAGAGGGTTTACAAATAAGGTAGATCATACAGATTTAGAGATAATTAAACAATTAACACAAGATGTCATTATTCAAATGAATAAAGCAGTGATGAAAGAGTCTGGTATACACGTTCAGTTTCAAGGGGATAGGGAATCTGCTATTTTGCTATCTCAGGTGAACAAAAAAGATACCTGCGCGAAAAAGCCTGATTTTATCAGGCTTTTTTGCTATCGAAATCACGAAAATTTCAGAGCGTTTTTCGTAGATGCTTTAAGTTCTCTTTCGGCGAAACGTTTGAACTTACGGACAGCGGAAGGTATTCCGTAAAGGCAATCAACCGTTTCGGTTGGTCGGAGCCGTTTTCCGTCATTATATCTCGCAATGCGCCCGTAATTAAAGCGGATAAAAATACAGATGATACCCGTTCCGTTTCAGTTATGATCCGACAACGCAACAGATTTGGCATGCAACCAATTTCAATGCTCCCGCCGACAAAAACTACAGCGATCCCAACCCGCATAAGGACAAAGTTCGTATAGAAAGTACGAATTTTAAAAAGATTGTTACCGACCTTGACGACTCTCGCTATTACGAGTCGCTGTGGAGCGGATTCAGAAGCGGTTATGTCAAATTGTCGATTACTGCGGAAAACTACACATCCACCCATGCGCAATTTTGCATTACCAAGGTTGCCGGTGTGGATTTGTCAAACGAAGGATTTGAAGTGACGGAACAACCGACGATCACCGTCGATACCGATTATGATGTGATGCCCGAAGCTGTTGTAGGGAAGAGTTATCCCGTACCGACTGCCACGGCGCACGACCTTTACAGCGACGATGTTGAAGTGAACGTTAACGTATGGTACCGTCGGACAACAGGACGAAGATGTCGTGTGCAATTGCGACAGTTGCATGGCTGTTGTGGATAAGTATGGATCAATTGCCGCGGCTATAATTCCGTTTATCAACGGCATCGATGACATTGTTCAGTCAAGATTGAAAGCGTATGCCGAAGAACACAACCAACCTGTTAAGGAAACAAACATTTTGTTTCTTTCTTATCAATCCACGAGATTTGCGCCAAAGTTCGGCGACAGTCTTAAATTTAACGACCACGTAGGCGTGCTGATTTGCAGTAGTAAAACACGCTACTCCTACACATTTTGGGATGATATCAACGTTGTCGATAAGGAACAAACGGAAAATTGGCAACCCTTCGGGAATGTGTACTATTTCTATTACGAAATCAACAGTAACAACTACTTTGTGCCGTGCAATACTTTCCGTGCCTGCGTGGAGAACTATCGATTTGCCAAGATTAACAACGGCAGATTAATGACAAGTATGGGTAACTGGAAAACGCCGTATACCTCAAGTTTTACGGCATTCAAGAGTTACTTGAACAGCAGACTGTGGTTCAACGTTAACTACGATTATGTAGACCTTGAAAAGACTTTTTTTGACAATTATTACGGCGACGGCGGCGTATACATGAAGAAATTTTTCGACGAAATGACGTCATACATGGACTACATGCGTGATAGCGGCAACGCCGACTTCAACGGCGTCGTAGTCAACGAGTTTACATACACTGCAAAGTACTGGCCGATAAAAATGCTTCAACGTTGGAATAACTACTGCGATCTGGCGCTTAAAAAAATCGAAAAGACCAAGGCTCTTAACGACGGTACCTATGAAGCATTGCACGATCGCATATTGCTGGAAACGCTTTTCCCTCGGTATATCATTTGTAAGTATCATGCGGCGAAGTTCTCCGAGACTGAAATTGCATCTATGCGCAAGGCGTTCTATGATGATACGCAGTATTTTAATCTGACGCATGAAAGCCAATACGAAACCTTCGAATCGTTGTGGAAAGTATGGGGGTTAAAATGAAAAATAATTTACGCAAATATGCGCTGGCGGCATTGTTTGTGTGCCTGATTTGCTCGTTTGCTTTTGTCGCTTGCAAGAAAAATCCGGGCGCGTCGACCGATAATCCGAGCAATCCGTCGATTGAAGAAGTAAAGGTGGAGCTCAGCGACAGCGTATTGACGATGGACATCAACGATACGGCAACGCTGACGGTGAGAGAGGGCGGCAGCGGAAATCTGAAGTGGAAAAGCAGTAATACCGCTGTAGCAACGGTTGACGATAACGGCACGGTCGCAGCAATTGCCGAAGGCACTGCCGAGATCGAAGTGACCACGGCAAACGGCAAGGCAACCTGCACAGTATTGGTTGTAAACAGTTACGTTGCGCCGGTGCTTACCGTCAGTACAGACGAGATAACTTTAACCATCGGCGACGACTATTTGTTGCTTCCAAAACTTATCTACAAGGGGCATGACTGTACAGCCGAAGCGCAATTCGGTTGTACCGTTGCCGACGGCGAAAAAGACAGTATCGTAACGGTTGTAAAAAATGCCGACGGTTTTCTGTTTACGGCGCAGACATATGGCGCGACGAAGTACGTTGTACACGTTGAGTATGCGGGCGTAGCGTTGAGTGCAGTCGTAAACGTGTCGGTGATTGATGCCGGTATAGTGTTTGACGTAGTGAATATTGCGCCGACGACCGATGGTTATTGTGCGCAACTCAGTACTTACGCAATCGGCGATTACGTGACGGCAATTACTCCCGTGGTAAATGTTATTGAAAAAGGACAAACGACAAACAATGCGGAAATATCATACACGACGGATAATGAACGGGTTGCAACTGTAGTTGACGGAAAAATTGTAGCTGTGGATGCCGGCACGACAAAGGTGCGCGGCACATATAAGGAAAGCGGTTTTATCATAAACGTAACCGTTGACAAGCCTGTTTTTGAAGTTGTCGCAACAAACGGTGTCGTTGAGGTCGGCAGGCTTGCCGACGTTGCTTTCGACATTCGTCTTGAGGGTAGTTTGGTTTCGGCGACGATCGGCAACGCACAAGTCGGAAAGTCTATTACCGACGGTATGCTTACGCTTGATCGCGAAAAACTGGAGGCGATGCCCGTTGCTAACTATGGCGAACACGTAGCGTTGTTCATTGAAACTAACCTTGTCAAATACAGTACGGAAATCGAGTTATACACTCTTGTAGTCAAAAACAAACAGGACTATATGAGTATCGGCTCGCTTTCCAAGGCGGCGTGCAAGAATAACGACAAGTTGTTTGGCGGTTACTTTGTGTTCGCTGACAATATTACCGTCAACGGCGGTATGTCGGAGTTTATCGATCGTACCAAAACGGATTTCAACGGCAACGGCAGTCAGGGATTTTGCGGTATCATAGACGGCAGAGGTTACGTTATCAGCGGACTTACAAAAACAACGGACAACGGTAACGCTTTCATCTCCGTTATGCACACTGACGGCGTGTTGAAAAATCTCGGCTTTATACATGCCAAATTTGAAACAGACAGCGGCTCTTTTCTTGTTCATACCGGCGCAGGCACTGTGGAAAACGTATATGTGCAGTATGACAAAATCAGCGGCGGAAGTTCCGAAGGGTATAGTGGAACGATCTACAACGCAAATCTTTCGTTGAACAAAATGGTTGTCGATGTTACTAATGCGCAAATAAGCGGAAACGGAAGCAATTTTGCGCTTATGACCGTCAATCGCCACGCCAATCTTAAAAACTTTATTTGTTTATTCGGAAACAACTACACATTGAAAGACGTCATCGACGGCAACGTGACGGTAGAAAACGACCAGGATTTTACAAACGACGACTATAAGAGGGCTTTCGATAAAAAAGTTTTCTTCGGTTTTGCGGCGTTGCAACAAAGCGAATTTTTCACAAGTATGTCGGAATGGAACGGTAATTTGTGGCACATTGACGTTGACGAAGGCAAAATCGATTTCGGCGTAAAAGAATATGTCGAGCCGGAATTCAGATATGAAACAATCAACGTGCAGGAAAGCGACCGTGTTCGTGCGGAACTCGATATAAATAACAACGGTACGCTGAACAACGGTAAGATTATCTACATCGATATTGCAAACATCATCGATACGAGTGATTACACGCTGGTGTCTGTCAACGGCAACGGTGCGGCGAGTAACAATGTTACCGCAGATCTGTTCGGCTATCTATACGGTAACCAAACCGTACAGCTCGTAGTCGACGCGGAGGATACAAGGTACCCTAAGTTTTGTAAGCAAGCGTTCAGATATTTCGAGGTGGAAGGCGCAGCCGAAGTTGTGTGCGTGGAAGTGATACATGCCTGCTTGTCGGAGCGTACGACTTTCGCGTGTAGCAACAGCGTTCTCAATTGGTTGTATACCGCATACAAACGCACGCAACTAATCAATATGCACGACGGTTTCCCGTCGGACTGTCCGCACAGGGAGCGGCTCGGTTATACCGGAGACGGGCAAATAACGGCGTCTGCGGCAATGACGATGTTTGATTGCGAGTCTTTTTACCGCAAATGGATACGAGACATTTGTGATTGTCAGAATATCGATAACGGTCACATACAACACACCGCGCCATTTTATGGCGGCGGCGGAGGGCCTGTCGGATGGGGCGGCGCAGTGGTTCAAGTGCCATATGTTTTTTATATGCACTACGGTGATAAATCGTTGGTGCAAGAAGTGTTGCCGCACATTGCCGAATGGGTGGATTACATTGTATCGCGTACGGACAACGGACTTGTTTGCCGTGAGGAAAACGGCGGGTGGTGTCTTGGCGATTGGGCGACGTCGGCCGTGGTCATACCGCAGGAGTTTGTAAACACGACGTTATTTGTGTGCATGCTTGAAAAAGCCGCTTTTCTTGCAGAACAAGTCGAAAAGTACGACTTGGTAAACAGGTTTACAGAGTTGAGCAAACAATATCGAAAATCGGTAACGAAGGAGTTTTTTGATGACGAAACAGGCAGTTTTGCGGGCGGTGTACAAGGTGCGGACGCTTTTGCGTTGGCGGCAGGCTTGTGCGACAGACGCACGCTTGATAACCTTGTTGCAAAGTATACCGTAAACCGTCGTTTCGATACCGGTTTTATAGGCACGTATGTACTTGTGGAACAACTGCTTGCGCACGACAAAGTTGACGTTGCGTTTTATTTGTTGTCGGCAACCGCGAAAGGATCATTCGGTTACCTGAAGCGACTCGGCGAAACAACTATTTGGGAATATCTCGACACAAAGTGGTGTTCCCATGCGCACCCGATGTTCGGTGCGGTTGCGGAGTTTTTGCCTAAGGTGTTACTGGGCTTGCCCGATAAAGAACGTACAAACGAAGTTGTATTACGGCCGCGCTTTCCGCGCAAGTTGAGTTACGCCGAGGGCAGTGCGCTGTATGACGGAAAGCCTGTCGAAGTGCGGTGGAGGAAGAAGAATAATACGATACGTTACAGAGTTTTCGTTGCGAACGGACTTAAAGTAAGTGTAGTTTGCAACGGCAAAACTACCGTATTAAGCGAAGGGAAAAACGAACTGACGATACAATTATTGGATGACGAAAATGAGTAAAATAAAACTTGTAAATAAAATTATCGACATAGATAATTCAAGAATTATCTACAACAAACCGCTTGATGACTCCTGGCAAGACGATTGGCAGGTAATGGCAGGCGAGTGGAGCGTGCAAGACGGTTGTCTTGTGGGAGTGGAACGCGGAAATAAAGGCGGCGTGCTGTTTTTTAAACAACGTTTTGACGGTATCAACGTAATGCTGACTTGCAAAATCAGTACTATTTTGCCTGCCACACGCGATGTAAACGGCATTTTCTGCGCCGAATGGGACGATAAAACCGACTATCTCGGCGATTACTATGTGTGCGGACTAAACGGTTGGTACGACGACAAGTCGGGTATTGAAGGATACAAGGCAGGTTTGGGCGACTTCTGCGGAATGTCTGAAACCGCTTATAAGTATAAGGCCGGTGAGGAAATCGAATTTACTTTCGGCTCGATTAACGGACATTGTTTCATGCTTGTAGACGGCAAACTTGTTGCCGAGCATCTTGACGGTATACTAAAACTTAACAAGGGACATATCGGCTTTTCCCCATACTGCACAATGCTCAGAATTCGTGACATCGTGATTCGTGAAATCAGTTATGTTAACAATCAACAGCACTACGATCCCGAGTACTGACACGAATGATATCGGGCTTTTATCAAATGAAATACCTATTAAAAAACAATCGCGACGGTGCTGCCTCCGTATACAGAACGACGGTGGAGGTGTCGCAGGACGAACGAAACATATATTTTAACTTTGTGGCAGAACATAGTAATTATTACTGCCCATACCACAACTACAACGATATACACTCTTGCGGCGACGCAGTGGAAATTCTTATCGGTATTGATCCTGCGCGTAAAACATATTACGAGTTGGAAGTAAATCCCGACAATTCCAAAATGCTTGCAAAAATGACGGTGACGGAACTTGACGGAGACGGCGCGGCAAAGTTGAATATAAAATTTGTCGACGAAAAAAACTGTTTTTTTACTTCAAGCACTGCCAAAACGTCCGGTGGCTACATTGCTTGCATTGTCATAGACAAGGTTAGGCTAAACATGCCCGTCGAACAAATCTACTTTAATGCCTATCGTTTGGAAACCGACGGGGGCGAGATGGAAAAGCACCTGTTTGCACTAAACCCGACAATGTGCGGTAAGTTTCACGTACCGACCCGTTACGTGATGTTACGAGACTACTTATCGTCTGGAAAATAAAAATAAAATAAAAAAATAACGACCATGAAAAAAATTGTATATTTACCGCTGGACGAACGTCCGTGCAACAATACTTTTTGTCAATTTCTCGCACAGAATAACAACGAAATAAATCTGGTTTGTCCGCCGTTGTCGATTCTCGGACTTAAAAAGAAGCCCGCAGACTATCAAAAAATTGCAGCGTTTTTAACCGAACAATGTGCTGATGCCGACTACCTGATACTTGCCGTAGATATGTTGTTGTACGGCGGTCTGGTACCGTCAAGACTGCATTATATGGACGTAGAAGAAGTTTCGTCGCGCATCGAAGTAATCAAGACAATTAAGCGCAATAATCCCAAGCTGAAGATTTTTGCCTTTTCGCTTGTCATGCGTTGCCCGACATACTCCTCTTCCGACGAAGAACCGGACTATTACGAACAATACGGCGAGCGAATCTTCAAGTACGGCGTCAACGAGCATAAGTATCTGGACGGCTTGATCGACAAACAAGAGTATTTGTCGCAGAAAGCCTTGTTAAACGTACCACAATCAGTAATTGAAGATTACACTAACAGACGTAGTGTAAACATCAAGGTGCTTACCGAAGTGCTTAAACTTGTCGGCGACGTAATAAACGAGTTTGTCATTTTGCAGGACGATTCTAACCCATACGGCTACACTGCGCTTGACCAACGCATTGTAAAAAAATGTCTTAGAGACAACAATATCGATATTGACATTTATCCCGGTTCGGACGAGGGCGGATTGACGTTGCTTGCCAGAGTGCTGACAAAAATAAAAGGCTACTCACCCAAGATTTGTCCCGTCTATCCAAAACCGGAGTGCAGGGACGTTGTTCCGCTGTTCGAGGACAGGGCGGTGTACAAGAGTATAACCGCACAGATAGAAAGCGCAGGGTGCACGGTTTCCGAGGAAAACGACGCCGACATTTATCTGTTTTGCAATTTGCCGGTTGGACAAATGCTGGACTTTTGCGGTTTGTATATCGGCAAGGCAAACGGCGTTGACAATGTTGTCAACAAGCAGTATGTCGATCGCGACTTGCCCAAGTTTGTTTCAAAACTTGCCGAACTTCATGCAAAAGGCAAGGCCGTTGCCGTTGCCGACATAGCGTATGCCAACGGAGGCGACGCAGAAATTGCCCGCATGATTTCCGAGTCGGTAGGACTGCTTAACATCGCAGGTTACGCAGGGTGGAACACTTCGTCCAATACGTTGGGTACGGTTATTTGTCAGGCAGTGTTTTACAACTTTTTCAAAAACACGCCTACGCACAGACGTTTTACTGCTGAGCGTGTGTACGAGGATATTGCATATTGCTCTCACGTCAGAGGCAGCGTTACCGCAAACGAGTTGGCGAAACTCGGTTACAACTACTTCGATGTCGGCGAACAACGCGGCAAAGTTTCCGAAGTGGTGGCTCGGCAATTGGATAAATTTGTTGGAGATAATTTCCTCGAAATTTACACCGGGTACAAAATTTCCGACTGTTATATGCCTTGGAGCAGAATGTTTGAAGTCGGCCTTGCAGTGGAGGAAAAAAAGTGATGCGGGATATAAAACAATTACAATGGCACAAAATTTTTTATCATCGGGCATTGCTTGACGACGCGATGCCGTTTGGGAAAAATCCGACCTTATCGACGGCGATCTGTCGCAACTGTTGTAACGCAAGCCTTACAGAGGAAGAAAAAATATGACAGAATTGAGATTAAACAAAGAATGGACGTTAGACTACGACGGCAAGCAATTACCTGCCGTCGTGCCGGGAGACGTTACTTTGGATTTATGGCGCAACAACATAATAGACAATCCGTATTTCGGAATGAACCATAAGAAGTTGCACTGGATAATCAACCGTGATTTTATATACAAAACGGTTTTTGACGTGTCCGACGAACTTTTTGACGAGCAAGAGATTTTACTGGAATTCGACAGCGTCGACACCTATGCCGACATATATCTCAACGGTAAATATTTGGGACATACCGAAAATATGTTCTTGAAGTACACCTATTCGGTGAAGGACGTAATCAAAAAAAACGACAACGTGCTTATCGTCAAGATGTTATCGACAGGACAAGTGATGGACAGCATCGACACTCGAGGCTATCACGGCGTTTTTAACGTTAAACGTTTGTTTATGCGCAAGGCACAGTGTCACTTCGGTTGGGACTGGGCGCCCGATATGCCGGGGTACGGTATCTGCGGCGATGTAAGGTTAGTCGGATGTAAGAAAAACCGTATCAGTGATGTTCATTATCGCGCATTTAATAACGGAAAATTGAGCATATTTACTGATCTTAATTACACCGTTCGCGAACATGTGACAGAAGACAAACAGCTAAGACAGTGTTCCCCGGAGTGCATAAACGACGCGCTTCGTTATATAGTGGCGAAACAACCCGACGAGCAGATTTCGGATAACAACTGTATCGTTTTCGAAACCAAAGTTTCGGGTGAAAAGAATTTTGCAAACTTTACTATCGAAAATCCTGCGCTGTGGTGGCCAAACGGTTACGGCAAACAGCCATTATACGAGTACAAGGTGCAACTTGTGCGTAACGGTAAGGTTGTGGATGAGCGAGAGGGAAAGTTTGCGTTCCGAGAGATATCTTTGTGTCAACAACCGTACGATCAAACGCGTATGCAGTACCAACTGCAAATCAACGGCAAAAACGTGTTTGTCAAGGGGAGTAACTGGGTGCCTGCCGAGTGTTTTATCGGCAGTATTACTACGGAAAAATATCAACGATTGATCGGGCAAGCCGCCAAGGCTAACTTCAATATGTTGCGTGTGTGGGGTGGCGGACTGTACGAAAAGGACGTTTTTTACGATATTTGCGATCGTAACGGTATCATGGTGTGGCAGGATTTTATGTTTGCCTGCTCCGATATACCCGAAGACGACGCAGGGTTTGTTGATGCTTGCCAGAAGGAGATTACCTATCAGGTTTGCAGACTGCGCAACCATCCGTCACTGGTATATTGGTGCGGAGGCAATGAAAAAACAGGATCCTACGGGATGAAAATCACCAAGGGAGACTACTTTGTCGATGTAATTCTGCGCGGTACGGTAGATAATTATGACGGTACGCGTCCTTATGCACGTCAAAGCCCTTGTTCGCTTACCGACGTCGGCAACGACAGAACTTCGGGCGAGTCGCATGCGGGCAGTTACGAAAGCAGTCTTATCTCCGGGGTTCTTAACTATCGCAACAAAGTCAGCGAGTCGGGTGTTATGTTTGTATCGGAATGCGCCAATATGGGGCCGGGAACGTTAGAGATATACAAACGGATGTTTCCCGAGGATAAACTGTGGCCGATGAACGAGTATTGGAGAGACCGCCTGATGGAAAATCCATATTCGGAATTCAAGGTGCCGTTTTGCGAGAGGCAAATATTGTATGCCGACACGCTGTATGGCAAGAGCGACACTTTGCGACAATTTGTGGCAAAGGGCATGACGAGTCACGCCGAATCAATGCGTGCCGAAATAGAGTTTGCTCGTGCAAACCCTGCATGTGGCGGCTTTATGAACTGGATGTACAGCGATATCTGGCCGTCGGCAACGTGGGCGGTAGTGGATTATTATTGCGAGCCGAAGCAAGCTTATTATCAAATGAAGCGCAGTTATGCTCCGATTGTCGTCACGTACGTGCAAAACGAAGATAAACGGTTGCAACTGGTTTTACTAAATGACGATTTACGTGAAGTTACGGTAGACGTAACATACGGAATGCGGACGCTTGACGGCAAAACCGTCTGGAAACACACAGTAACGCTTACGTCTGCAGGCTACAGTGCCGTTGATATTGGAGACGCATACAACGCGTCCGACAGTTATTTGTTTGCCGAGTACGACATGGATGGAGTAAAACACGTTACGGTGTTCTCATACGATATGTGGCACACGTGTCGTTTTGCAAGCGATTATACTTATAAGGTGGAGAAATTGTCCGATTGTTACGCTGTCACCATTGCAGCAAAACAATTTGCGAAGGGCGTAATTGTACGTATGAAAGACAATTACAGGTTTACCTATTCGGATAATTACGTAGATTTACAGGCAGGCGAACAAATCACTTTGTACATCTACGGAGCAACAGACAAAGATATTGAAACGATTGAAGTAACGGATTTTGCAAAGGAGACTGCATGAAAAGGTTAATCGGCAAAAGTCTCGGCAATGTGGTTTTTACCGAACAAAACGGTAATTTGTACGGTAATTTAACGAACTATGGCGTAAACGCGTCATATTTGATAAGCCCCGTGGACTTTTGCGGTCCGGCGAAAGCAATACTTATGGATCTTGACGGAACCACTCTTACAAGCGAGGAATTCTGGATTTTTGTAATAGAGCAGACAATGCAAAAACTGCTTGGAGCCGACGAGTTTTCGTTGGAGGAAGCCGATATTCCGTTTGTTTCGGGATTTACAACGGTCGATCATCTCAATTATTGTCTTAACAAATATTCGCCCGATAAAGATATAAATTCAGCGGTAGAGTGCTATCACAATATAGCAGAGTTTCAACTCAAAGAAATAATGCAAGGCAGAGGACGAATTGACGCATTTAAGCCTGCCGAGGGATTGAAAGAATTCTTGACGGAAGTAAAAAGACGGAAGATAAAGATAGGGCTGGCGACAAGCGGTTTGGACTACAAAGCCATTCCGGAAATCGTTGCGGCGTTTCGTGCGCTTAATATGGGCGATCCGAGAAATTACTACGACGCGATTATTACGGGCGGTCGTCGCAAAGATGTCGGCGACTACGGCACTTTGGGTGAAGTAGCCTCCAAGCCACATCCGTGGATTTATACCGAACTGGCTTATCTTGGATTAAAAGTAACCGATCCGACAACGGTAATCGGTATCGAGGACAGCGCGGCGGGTGTGTTGTCGTTGCGGTTTTCCGGATTTCCCGTCGTTGGACTTAACGGCGGAAACATAACGCAAAGCGGGCTGGATTGCTTGTGTTGCAAAAAAGTAAATAAACTTGAAGAAATTTTGCAAATGGTTTAAAAATCTTATACGTATTGACTTTTTGACGATGAAAGAGTAAAACAGAAACGGGAATTCTGTATTGTGTGTCGCTTGACAATACGATTGCCAATACGAAGAAAACAGCGGGAGGTCGCGATATGAAAAATTGATTTCTTGACGATGAATAAGTAAAAACAAAACGGAAATTATGTATTGTCAGACGCTTGACAATGAGGAAAAGCGGGAGGAAAACGATATGAAAAAGATTATCAGGACATTGGTTCTCATTTTTGCACTAACAGCCGGGCTTGCATTGTTTATCGCATGTGAGAAAGAACAACAAAAAATAAAGTTGGAAAATCCAATCGTTGCTTCGCAGGTCTACACGGGCAGTAAATTGACCGCGGTAGTACCGCAAAACGATGGCTACGAGATTGTTTTCAACGAAGGCGGTACGGATGTAGGAGAATACGACGTTGTACTGAAACTGTCCGATGAAACAAATTACGAATGGGCAACGCCTGACAGCGATGATGCAACCAAGGTTACTTTGAAGTTCGCTATTACCAAGGCGCCTAACCAAATCACGGCTTTGTCGTTGGAAGGTTGGACATACGGCGAAGAACCCAAAATGCCCGTTGCCACGGCGCAGTTCGGCACGCCGACGTTTGCTTACAGCGCGACTGCCGACGGGACGTTTATCGAAACCGTTCCGACAATGGCAGGTAATTACTTTATCAAAGCAAAGGTTGTCGCAACGGCGAACTACGACGGAACAGAAAAGACGGCGGAATTTAATATCGCTCGTGCAAAAACTGCACTTACAACGAAACCGACGGCTGTTGCAAACCTTGTTTACACAGGCGATGCTCTTAATCTGATTACGGCAGGCATTGCCGACGGCGGCACAATGCAGTACAAACTCGGCGACAACGGAACTTGGTCGTCGGATATTCCCACGGCAACGAACGCGGGCGAGTACACCGTGTACTACAAGGCGCTTGGAGACGACAACCACAAAGATATTGCCGAAGCGAATGTAACCGTCGTCATAGCCAAGGCGGCTTCGACGTTCGGTAAACTTCCGCAAGCCTTGGATTTGAGTTACACGGGTGCAGCGCAAGCATTGTTGCGTGCGGGCGAAACGACGTGCGGCGAAATTTGGTATAAACTTGACAACGGTGAGTGGACAAATGAAATCCCGACGGCAACCGAAGCGAAAACGTATTACGTTTGCTATAAAATCATCGGCGACAACAATCACAACGACTTAACCGACATCGAAACGCAGAAAATTTCCGTAACCATAGCAAAAGCCGACGCGCAAGTAACCGCTCCCACGGCAAAGACGGGATTGTCCTATAACGGGGAAGAACAAGTACTTGTCGATGAAGGCAGTGCGGTCGGCGCGACAATCAGTTACAAACTCGGTGATGGCGACTGGACGACGAATATACCGTCCGCAACCGACGCAGGCGAGTATACGGTTGCATGGAAAGCCGTAGCAGACGATAATTACGCTGTCGACGAAACGGAAAAACGATTAACGATTACGATTGCCAGAGTTGCCGACAGCATCGATTTTTCTCTCGATAACGTAACCGTACGTTGCGGAGATCCCGTTCCCGAACTTACGGCAACTTCGACAAGCGGTACGGCGGTAACGTTTACTTATTCCGACAACGGTAACGATTACTATACAAAAGAACAGCTCGCAGACTTCGCCTTTATCTATGGTACAACCTATTATGTCAAGGCTGCAGTTGCCGACAGTTTAAACTACACGGGCGCGGAAAAAGTTTTAACGATAACTCCGCAACACAACATCACGGTAAGCGAAAGCGATGGTTTGCATACGGAGGCTTGCAAATGTGGCAAAAAAGACGTGACGGGTACGCTCGGAACTAAACAGACGATTGATTTTGCGGCGACCGCGGACGGCGGGCAGGTAAAAGCGACCGACGGTAAACTCGATCTGACAACCATAGGTTACAGCGGAAATGCGGAAGTAACGCTCATTGTCGGTGAAACGAACTACAAAGCAAAGGCGCAGAACGGCGTTGTCGGTCTTGCCGACGTTTTACCTCTCGGCATGTACGGCGAAAAGGAGTTCGGCGTAAGCGTAACCGACAAAAAAGAAACGTACAATGTTACCGTAAAAGCACTTGTCGTTACGATGACAATCACAACCGCCGACCAATATGCAAACTGGATTACGGTTGCCAAGGCGTGCGAGCAAAGCGCAACTTTGTGGGGCGGATATTTCCGTTTAGGTGCAAACATTACGGCAACGTCAATGGTTATGTTTAATCGCGGCAAAACAGACGGGACTGAAGGGTTTAAGGGCGTGTTCGACGGATGCGGTTACATCGTCGACGGACTTAACAGAAGCAGTTGGGACAGCAACTCGTTCGTAACCACGATGACCGGAAGCGGCATACTTAAAAATATTTCGTTTACTAACGTTAAAATCACAGGCGCGGGCAATTTCCTTTGCTCGGGCGGCAAAGGAACGATCGAAAACGTATTCGTGCAGTACGCCGTAATTTCCGCAGGCAGCCAATATAACGGAACGATTGCCAGTCTCATAGAAGGTTGCACCATGCGTAATGTGTTTGTCGACGCAAGCAGAGCGGTTGTTGGCGGAACCGGCACAAAGTTCAGAATTTTAACGTCCAATACGGAGAAAGGATTCGGAGGAGTGTTCGGCGTGTGTCCGGGCGAAAATTACGACCCCGCGCAAGCGATTGACAGGGGCAACAACTACGAAGCCATTGCGTACTTTGCAAGTTTCGACGAGCTTAAAGCCAATGTTACGACGCAAGGCATACTCAACGTCTGGAAAAACAACGGGTTCTGGACCGTAAACGACGGCATACCCGCGCCTGAAAATTACGTCGTAAACGACATTGACCTCGGCGCGAAAGTTATCGACCTTGACATTATTGTTGCAGACAACGGCGACGTCAGACTTAACGACAATATTTTGAAAATCGATTGTACGGCAGTAGGCTTTACGTTCGGAAATGTCGCTTCTGTTACAATGGAAGGTAATGTGCTCGATGCAAGCGGTTTTACCTTTGCAAACGGCAAGTTGACTGTCGCTCGTTCGGCGTTCGGTTACAATTACGGCGCTAAACAGATTGTCTTGACCGATGATGACGGAAAAACAATTACTATTGCGGCAACGCTTGTAAGCAAAGTTCTGAAGAATGCTACCGACTATGCAAACTGGATAAAGATTGCAAATGCGTGTGAAACCGAAAATCAAATTCTCGGCGGGTACTTCCAACTGGGAGCAAATATCACAGTCGAAACTATGGTTACGTTCGAGCGTTATGACGTTGACGGATTATATGGGTTCAAAGGTGTATTCGACGGTTGCGGGTATGCTCTCGACGGATTGACTGCTACGGGGAATGCGTTTATCAGTTGCATGACTAAAGACGGGGTGTTAAGAAATATTGCGTTTACGAATGCAAAGGTTGCCGGCGAAAGCAACTTCCTTTGCTCGGGCGGGCTTGGTACGATAGAAAACGTTTACGTGCAGTACGTATCTATTTCCGCAGGCAGCGACAATAACGGAACTATATATAACCATTGCAGACACGGGCAAGAAGGAGGCAAGATTACCGGTATATTTGTAGACGCAAGTCAGGCCGCCATTTCGGGAACGGGCGCGTCGTTCAGACTTATCGGCGGCAACAACAACGGTTATAATGGGATATTTGCGGTTTGCCCCGAAAATTACGCCATTACGCAAGCTCGCGATACTGGTACATTTGCCGATCACGCTGTTTGTGCATTTGCTGATTTTGCCGGACTTAAAGCAAACGAAACGACGCAAGGCGTACTCAAAGGTTGGAATAGTACCTATTGGAGGATTGTTGACGGCGTTCCCGTATTTCTAACGAAATAATTTAGGCAAGGGAAACAAAACTAAACATAAACAGTGAGCAATTATTTATTAACGTGCTCCACTTCTGCAGTTAAGCAGAGCAATAACACTGTTCGGGTTGTCGCAAGAAAACTGAGTATTTCTTGCGACAGCCTTATTTTTAAG
>ERZ1027188.363-NODE-363-length-19156-cov-6.118894_pt1 | contig 19156 bp, 18 predicted proteins | sample MGYA00519273_ERZ1027188 | MGnify/ENA primary metagenome ERZ1027188 (study PRJEB26926, sample SAMN06164623) | human gut metagenome | biome: ENVO:00009003; feature: ENVO:2100002; material: ENVO:00002003 | host: Homo sapiens | place: USA | collected 2012 ... | reverse complement strand
CGAGATTACTACGCGTCTCGTGGGCTCGGAGATGTGTATAAGAGACAGATCTCCGTGCTGGGAACGATGGTCTTGACCGGGAAATAGGACTTGTCCATATCGTGGACAATGCGCTTGGTCACCTTGGCGGGCGCGCCGTCCAGCGGCGTGATGGCCGCCACGGTGCCGTCGTCGTGGTATGTCACGTCGTACAGGCTGGGGACGTAAACGCCGTCCAGCTTGGCGGCGGCGCGAAGCAGCTGCAGCTTGCTCCACCCCTCCCGCCGGGCGGTGCGGTACAGCTCCACCAGCTCCACGGTCAGATCCTCGCCCTCGCCCAGACTGACAAGGTCGATGAAGTCCGCCATAGGCTCGGCGTTGTACATGGCGGTGCCGCCGGCGATGACCAGCGGTGAAAGGCCGGTGCGCTCTGCGGCGTGAAGGGGGATGCCGGCCAGATCCAGCATATTCAGGATGGCGGGAAATGCCATCTCGTAGCCCACGGAAAAGGCCACGATGTCGAAGTCGGTGATGGGGTCGCCGGATTCCAGCGCAAAAAGGGGCATATTCGCCTTGCGCATCTCCTCCTCCATGTCGCCCCACGGGGCAAACACACGCTCACACCAGACGCCATCCATCCCATTCATGACGCCGTACAGGATGCGCATACCCAGATTAGACATACCGATCTCGTAGGTGTCCGGGAAGCAGAAGGCGATGCGGGTATCTACCTGTGCCTTGTCCTTCAGTACGGCGTTATATTCGCCGCCCACATAGCGTGCGGGCTTCTGCACGCGGGGCAGGATGCGTTCTAATCGTTTATCCACAGTCATTCTCCTTGCGGTGTATTTCAGTAACAGTTCATTTTACCTGCTTTTCTGTGTTTTGGCAAGGCGGCTGGGCAAAAAAAGTTCCGCGGGCAGACTGCGGTACACCAGCCACAGGGCGCCCAGCAGCAAAAACACGCCATTCCCGGTGGTCAGCACCAGCCAGAGGCACAGCAGAAACAGTGCCGAGGACACCGCCAGTCCTACGGCGGCGGCAACACGGTCGGCGGTATACGGCTCCGTCAGATAGGCCGCCGCCAGCCAGAGAATACGCCCGCCGTCCATGGGACGGACGGGCAGCAGATTCAGAACGCCCAGCACCATCTGCGCCCCGGCGAACAGGGTCAGCCTGTCCCGCCCAATCAAGCTCAGTACCACCCATAGGAGCAGGTTCACCAGCGGCCCCGCGGCGGCGCTGAGCAGCTCCGCGCCGTAGGACAGGCGGTGCAGCTCCGGTACGCAGAGGGTCGCGCCCAGCCCCGTGACGGTGAAGCGGGCGGTACGGATGCCGAAAAGCCGCAGCACGGCGTAGTGTGCCAGTTCGTGGAGCAAGGCGGCCAGCAGCAGCGCCGCCAGCAGCGCAGGCGTGTCCGTAAGCAGCAGAAAAGCCGCCGGCGTCAGCAGCGCGGAGGGCATGACCCGGACGGAAACGTCAGCAGAACGCCACATAGTATATGGGGTTTAGGTAGGTGCTGCCGTGATGCAGCTCGAAATGGAGGTGATTACCCGTGGCCCGGCCGGTCTCCCCCACCTCCGCGATGGGGTCGCCGCAGGACACCCGCTGCCCGGAGGAGGCGGTGATGCGGGTACAGTGGGCGTACAGTGTGGTATATCCGTTAGGATGGGACACGGTGACATAGCGTCCCAGCTCGCTGCTCTCCCCCACCGCCATCACCGTCCCGTCGGCGAAGCTGGACACCACCGCGCCCTCCTCCGCGGCGATGTCCAGCCCGTAATGGAAGCGGCGTCCCCCCTCCAGCGGATCGGTACGCAGTCCGAAGCCGGAGGAGAGCTGTCCCGCCACCGGCGTGGCATAGGGGAACCCCAGCACCTGCTGGAGCAGCTCGGTGTTGGCGGGCTGGGCGTCGGGAGTATACACCACCGCCGTCTTTGCAGGTGCCTCCGAGGGAACGGAGGGGCCAAACACAGCGGTGTAGGCGTCGTTCAGCGCCCCGCCGATGGTACCCTCCGATGAAAAGGCGCGGCCTGCCGCTGAGAACACCTCTACAAAATCGGTGTCCGTCCCCAGCAGCTTCAGCAAACGGGTACGGTATTCCGCCAGCACATCGGGCATCAGGAGCTTAACGGCGATGGCCACCACCAGCACCGCGCCGCTGCACAGAAGCTGGAGCATACGGCGCCTGTCCCGTGCGGACGGCGGCTTTCCATTTGCCGCCCTTGGTGCGGCGCGCCGGCGCGGCGCAGCAGGGGCTCTGCACCGGGCGGCGGCACGAATGCGGGCGCGGTAGGCAGTACGGCGGGCGGATGAGCGCTGCGGCATCGAGATGCACCTCCTTTTCGCCACAGTCTATGCGCGCCTGTCCTCAGATAGACGCCAAACCGGAGCGATCATGGAGATATCCGGTGTGTGGGAAGCGCCAAAAGCCCGCAAAATGGCAGTGCGTGGTAAATTTCCCTTGACAGCGCGGGCAAGAACGCCTATAATGGAACGGCTGACGGGGTGTAGCGCAGCTGGTAGCGCGCTTGGTTCGGGACCAAGAGGCCGGGGGTTCAAGTCCCCCCACTCCGACCACAAAACAGGAAAACCCGCAACCCTTGTGGTTGCGGGTTTTCCTTGTATTCATACGGGTTTGCGGGTTTTTTGGAAACATCATCTTTTGCCGAACTGGTCTAAAAAAACACCGCTTATATTCAAAAATAATCGGTCGTTTTCGATATGAATTTCAACATGAAAAACCAGTCCCTCCCCCCTGCCTCTACGCGAAAAAGGAATGCCGCCCGGGTGGGCGGCATTCCTTTTTTTCAGCACAGCTTTTGCGCGATATTCTTTTACAGGTGGTACTTCTGCTGGTACTCCTCATAGTATCGGGCAAAGGAGTGGGACTTCATGGCCCGCACGCTGCTGAGGTACTCGTGGGTATCGAAGGAGTCGGACTCCAGCTCGATAATCGCCACGGCGATGTTGGAGCAGTGGTCGGCCACACGCTCGTAGTTGGTCAGCAGGTCGTTGAACACAAACCCCTGTCCCAGCGTGCAGACGCCGGACTGGAGCCGGACAACATGGTGGGACTTCATCTCGTCGCACAGGCCATCGATGATCTCCTCCAGCGGCTCCACGCGGGCGGCCTTCTGGATATCGTTGGACACAAACGCCTCGATGGAGACCTCCAAGATCTCCCGCAGAGCGGACTCCATAACATCCAGCTCGTGGAGGGCGGCGGCGGAGAACTCCACCTCCTTGTCGTGGATCTCCTTGGCTGTCTGGGAGATGTTCAGCGCGTGGTCGGAAATACGCTCAAAGTCCGAAATAGTGTGCAGGAACTTGCTGACCTCCTCGCTCTGGGTGTCGGAAAGGGAACGGCTGGTGATCTTCATGAGATAGGTACCCAGCTTGTCCTCGTAGCGGTCAATGAGGGACTCTGTTTCCACCACGTTCTGGAGCGCCTTCTCCGAATAGCTGGTACGCAGCGCCATGGCGTTCAGCAGGTTGCCGGCGGCGCGCTGTGCCATGGAGTTGGTGACAAGACGGCTCTGCTCGATGGAGAGGGCGGGGTGCTGGAGGAAGCGCTCCTCCAGGCGGTCCATGTCCTGCTCCTCGGCGACGAGGCCGGTGTCGGGGAACAGGAACACCACCAGCTTCTCCATGGCGCCGATCAGGGGGAACAGCACCACCAGCGTGGCCAGACGGAACAGGGTGTTCATCAGCGCGATGCTGACGGCGGTCATGGTGTCGGTCAGGAACGGAAAGCGCAGCGCAGCATTGAGGCCGTAGAACACCGTTGCCCAGATCACCACGCCCAGCACATCGATGAGCAGGTACACGAAGGCGGTGCGTTTACCGTTGAGGTTTGCGCCCAGCGCCGACAGCAGCACCGGCACCGCCGCACCGATGGCGATACCCATGACGATGGGGAACGCGATCTCAAAGGTGATGGCGCCGGTGATGGACAGCGCCTGCAAAATACCCACGGCGGCGGAGGCGCTTTGCAGCACGCTGGTGAAGGCGATACCTACCAGAATGCCCAGCAGCGGGTTGGAGAACGATGTGAGGATGCGGATGAACGCCTCGCTCTCCCGCAGGGGGGAGACGGCGCCGGACATGGCGGACATTCCGTACATCAGCACAGCGAAGCCCAGCAGGATACCTCCTACATGGCGGGAGGAGGTCCTGCCGGAGCCCATGCGCAGGATGATGCCGATGACCGCCACGATACCGGTGATCACCTCGGTGCTCAGCAGCTGCACAAGGCCGCTGCCGCCGGGGATATAGGAAAGGCACAGGATCCAGCCGGTGATGCTGGTACCAAGAATGGCGCCCATGATGACACTGATGGCCTGCCGCACCTTCATCATACCGGAGTTGACGAAGCCCACCACCATAACAGAGGTGGCGGAGGAGGACTGGATCACAGCGGTCACGCCGGTTCCCAGCAGAACGCCCTTCAATGGGGTGCTGCTCAGGCGGTAGAGGACCAGCTCCAGCTTACTGCCGGCAACTTTCTTCAGGCCGTCTCCCATCAGAGACATGCCAAACAGGAATAGGGCGATACCGCCCAGCAGCGATATCACGTCTGAAATGCCCATATGCGCATCTCCTCCCATTATCTATCGTGATGAGTACCATCAGTATACAGGACAGACGGACATTTGTCGACAGGTCGAGCCTCAGAAAAACGTAAAATTTTCAGAAAGCTTTTGAAACGGCTTTGGCATTCTTGTCAAACCGGAGAAAAACGGGTATAATAAGGGACAGTTTTCGGAAAAAGGGGATCTCGGGTCTATGCTGGAACACTGCTTGGTTGTTTTTTTCGTGTCCATGGTGCCTATTATCGAGCTGCGGGGCGCCATCCCCTACGGCGTGGGCTTCGGGCTGCCTCTGTGGCTGACGTACTGCATCGCCATCGCGGGTAATATGCTGCCGGTGCCGCTGATCTATTTCTTCGCCCGCAGGGTGCTGGTGTGGGGCAGTGACAAGCCGGTGATCGGCCGGTTTTTCTCCTTCTGTCTGGTGAAGGGTGAGCACGCCGGACAGAAGCTGCAAAAAAAGGCGGGTCGCGGCCTGTACTGGGCGCTGCTGCTGTTTGTGGGCGTCCCCCTGCCGGGTACCGGCGCATGGACGGGTACGCTGGCCGCCAGTCTTCTGGACATGGACTTTAAGAAAAGCGTGCTGGCCTGCATGGGCGGCGTGCTGCTGGCAGGCGTCATCATGGGCGCGCTGAGCCAGCTGGGTGTAGAGGTATTCCGCGCCGCCGTATAGTGGATATGAAAAAGGGAGCGTACACCTGCGGGTGTACGCTCCCCTTCGTATGGTCTTTTATGCGTGGTAGCGGGGCTCCTTCCCCTGGTAGATGTCCTGCATCTCCTGATCGATCTCGCTGATGGCATCGGAGCAAAGCCGCAGGCGGGCGGCGTCGTCGTCGGTAAACTGCCGCTCCGACTTGTAGCGCAGCTCATGCTCCAGACTGGCCCACATATCCATGGCAATGGTGCGCAGCTGGATCTCCACCGGCAGTACCATGGTGCCCTCAGAAATGACGATGGGCACGTTCACCACCAGATGGAGGCTGCGGTAGCCGGAGGGCTTGGGGTTCTTGATGTAGTCCACCTCGCGGATGACCTCGAACGACTCGAACCGGGTCAGCAGCGAGCGGAGGTAGTAGATATCGTCCAGATAGTTGCAGATGACGCGGATACCGGCCAGGTCCTGTATGTGCGCGTAGATGTTGTCGATGCTTACCTCAAAGCCGCGGCGCTTCAGCTTGTCCACAATGCTGTCCAGCGATTTGATGCGGTACTCGATGTGATGGATGGGCGAGTGGTCATACATCCGGGCGAACTCCTCGTCCAGGATCTCCATCTGTGTCACGGCCACCTTCAGCGCGCTGCGGTACAGGTGAGTCACGCGAACCATGCCGGCGGCCAGCGCCTGCTGCTCCGGCGGCAGATTTCCGGCCACGGAGATATCCTTCAGCCGGATGCTGCCGCTCTTCTCGATCATCATGGGCAATGCCCTCCTTCTTTCCTCATACGCCTATGATAACACGAAAGTATGTCCTCCCTATGAACAAATCCCTTTCTTTTTATATTATACACGACAGAGGCCAGGAAATGCAAGAGAACGGTTGTACAATTTGCCTGAAATATACAAAAGAGTGCCGGCAGCCTTGGCTGCCGGCACTTCTCCGTATCGCACACTATACGGCGGCGGGAGCTTGCCCGCAGCGGCACAGCACCGCGTCCGCCACACGCGCCGCCGCCCGGCCGTCAAAATCCCGGCGCTGGGCGTTCACCAGTGCCTCCCGGCGGGCGTCGTCCGCCAGCAGGGACAGGGCGCTGTCCGCAATGGTATCGTTCGTGCAGGCAGCCGCCCAGCCATGTTCGGCAAAAAACGCCTGATTGCGTGTCTCGCAGCCGCCCACCAGATCCGCCAGCAGCATGGGCACACCCTTGCAGGCGGCCTCGGTGATGCTGATGCCGCCGGGCTTGGACACCAGCAGGTCGGCGCTGTCCATATACTGCGCCACCTGGGAGGTGAACCCCACCGCCTGCACCCGCAGCAGACTGCGCCTTTGCAGGGCGTAGAGCATCTGGCGGTTGCTGCCGCACAGCACCGTGGCATAGTCCCCCGACCGCAGCTGCTCGTCCAGCTGCCGCGCCAGCTCAGTCATGGGGCCGCAGCCGATGCTGCCGCTCATGAGCAGGATGTGCCGCCCCTCTTCCGGCAGAGACAGCGCCCGCCGGGCGGCGGCACGGTCGACCGGGGCGTTGAACACGCTGCGGGTAGGGATTCCCGCCGGCAGCAGCGTCTCCGCCGCCATGCCGCAGCGGATGAACTCCTCCGCCAGTTCCTCGTGGGGGATGACACAGATGTCCGGCGTACAGTCGCCTACCGAGGGGCTGCACGTATAGTCCGTGGCCACGAAGCAGAAGGGCATGGGCGCGCCGCCGTTTTTGCGGAGCATGGTCATCATCAGCGCCGGGATCACATGGACGCACACCACGGCGTCAAACCGCTGGGTCTGCAAAAAGCGGTACAGACGGCGGGCGCCCCGGGCCAGATAGCGCTCCACCGGGTTATTTTTGGGGGCGGTGCGCCCCACCTCCTCCTCGGCGGTCATGTAGCCCGCCTTGTAGAGATGCGGATGGTGGCGGTACATCCGGGTATGCCAGCGGGACACCAGCTTGGATGCCTTCTGGGAGATGAAGGACAGACCGTCCAGCACGGTGCAGTCCGCGCCTTGGCGGCGAAACGCCTCGGTCAACGCGGCAGCCACGGCGTTGTGTCCGCCGCCGGTATTACAGGTCAGTATCAGTATGTTCATGGCGTCCTTTCCGCTGCTCCCGTCGTTGCAGCAAGTTCCGCAGCCGCAGGAGCCGCGGTCTGTTGTAGCGTTGAATGAGGATAAACGGCAGGTTCCCCAGCAGGAACCACACCGCCCACACAAGGACACCGCCCCAGCCGGGCCACAGCCGCAGGCAGAGCAGCCCCAACAGGCTGGAGGCAGTGTGTACCGCCTCCGCCACGCAGGTCTCCTGCACCAGCACCGCCGCCTGCGCGGCGGTGACGGCAGTGGGATCCACCTGCTTTTTTACCATATCCGGCAGAAGGCGGCTCATGTCCGGCACCAGCGTTTTCCAGCGCTCCACGCCGATGCGGGTATAGATCCGCCCCTGCTTTTCCCATTTATAGCAGCGGTAGGGAAAGCGCTCGCCGTCAAACCACCGGCGGGGCAGCGCCTGTCCCAGCGGGTGCGCCAGCAGCGCCAGTGCCAATAGCCAGATCACGCATTTGGCAAAGCCGCTCATGCGCCCCCTCCCGTCTCGCAGCTGCGCTCCAGCATACGGCGCAGCGAGCCCTCCAGCAGGTAGCCGGTGCGCTCCACCGTCTGCTCCGCGTTGTCCTTCAGGCCAAACCGCAGCCAGCGGGAGATCATGCCCAGCAGGGCGCTGGTGAAGTACATCGTCACCGTGTGCAGATCCTCCTCCGACACCGGCAGACCGGCGGCGGTGCGGCGCACCAGCGACTCCGTGACGGCGTAGGTCACATCGTAGATGTAGTCCTCCAGCAGGTCGCGCTGGCTGGAGTGGAACAGGTGGGTCACCGCACGGCGATGCTCCCGGATAAAGGCGGTAAGCTGCTGGGCGATCTCCGTCCAGTTGCGGTCGGACAGGCCCTCGGCGATCATCCGCTGCGCCACGAGCTCCATCAGCTCCCGGATCAGCGCATAAATGTCGCAGTAGTAGTAATAGAAGGTGTTGCGGTTGATACCGCAGTGATCGGCAACGTCCACCACGGATATCTTATCCAGCGGGCGCTGCTCCAGTAGCTGGAGGAACCCCTCCATGATGCGCTTTTTCGTGGTTTGAGCCATGCGTCTCCTCCGTTCCGCCGCTCCCTCCCGGAAGCCGCACCGTCAGTCGTCGGGGCGACAGCCCCTCTGGCTCGATGGTAGCGGGTTTCAACAGATTTTGCAATCTGTCGGACTTGGACAAAATCGACGATCTGTCTGAATTTCAGACAACGGCAGGCCGATCACAGGTCCAGCTTCAGGTCGCCCTCCTTGATCCAGCCCCATTTCCGCAGGGGTACGGCGATGAGCCACGTCAGCACGGCGGGCAGTACGAAGGAGATCAGCACCAGACCCAGCCAGTCCATCCCGGTGATGGCGGCCTTCGTCCCGGCGGCGATGTCGTTGACCCAGCCGGTGTAAACGCCGATCTGCCCCACCAGACCGCAGGTACCCATACCGGAGGACACCGGCGCACCGTTCATCTCCATGCGGAAGATGCAGGTGGCGATAGGCCCGGTGATGGCGGAGGCCAGCGTGGGCGGGATCCATATCCGGGGGTTGCGGACGATGTTGCCCATTTGCAGCATACTGGTGCCGATGCCCTGCGCCGCCAGACCGCCCCAGCGGTTTTCGCGGAAGCTCATGACGGCGAAGCCCACCATCTGGGCACAGCAGCCCGCCACGGCAGCGCCGCCGGCCAGTCCCGTCAATCCCAGTGCCGCGCAGATGGCGGCGGAGGAGATGGGCAGCGTCAGCGCCACGCCGATGATGACGGACACCAGAATGCCCATGAAGAAGGGCTGCAGCTCCGTCGCCCACATGATGGCCTGTCCCACGGCGGAGGCCGCCTTGCCCACCGGTGCGGCGATCAGCGCCGCAAGGCCGATACCGGCCAGCACCGTGACGATCGGTGTCACCAGAATGTCGATCTTCGTCTCCTTGCTGACGGCCTTGCCCACCTCGGCGGCGAACAGCGCCACGAACAGCACGGCAAGCGGGCCGCCTGCGCCGCCCATATAGTTGGCGGCAAAGCCCACGGGGATCAGGGAGAACAGCACCAGCGGCGGCGCCTTCAGCGCACCGGCGATGGCCACCGCCATGCCGGGGCCTACCATGGCCGAGCACAGCCCGCCGATGGTGTAGTTCACCGCGCCGTCGCCCTTGCCAATGGTGACGATGACGGCGTTCAGGAACCCGATGTGGAACTGCTGGCCGATGGTGTTGAGAATGGTTCCCACCAGCAGCGTGCAGAAAAGGCCCTGTGCCATGGCGCCCATGGCGTCGATGAAATAGCGCTTTGCGGAGAAAACGATGTCCTTACGGCGCAGAAACGCCCGTATCTTTTCCATGCTTCTATACCTCATCTGTATGTCGTTGGCCCGCGGATACGGGCTCTTAGTTTTCATTATATAAGGTCGGGCCGCCGTTTGTCAATGCGTCCCCGAGCCAACGGAATACCGGCGCGCCGTCATCGGCGTCCCGCCGCCGGTGGGCAAAGCTCTGGCGCTCCGGATGCCACTGAACACCCAGCACCGGACGATTCGGCGCGTACAGCGCCTCCACCGCGCCGTCCGGCGCCCACTGGCACGGCAGCAGCCCCTCCCCCACCCTGTCCACCGCCTGATGGTGGCTGCTGGTGACGGTGGGACACGGCCCCAGCAGCGCCGCCAGCGGCCCCTCCGCACGGCTGGGATGCACCATGTCCCCCTCTGGTATCTGATGGCCGGGGAGATCGTCCCGCAGCGTACCGCCCCGGAACACATTGAGCGCCTGCATCCCCCGGCAGATGCCCAGAATGGGACGGTGCGCCTCCCAGAAGGCGCGCAGGAGGAACGTCTCCTCCGGCGGCAGACGGCCGTGGATATCTCCGCCGCCGGGCAGCAGCAAACCGCCGCAGGCCAGCGCCGCCATGAGACTGCGGCTCACCACCGGACGCAGTCCCACGGCCTCCAGCGCCAGCCGGTAAGTGGCGTAGTCCCACGGCTCTCCGTAGAGGAACACGGTATTTGCAGGTTTTGTCACGGCAGACACCTCCCCCTCCCAGAGAATGCGGCCGCCGGTGAAAATATGTGGGAAAGGGTGTTGCACCGCAGAAAAAAATGTGGTATGATACCGTGCGTGTCATGCGCGGCAGCGGGAGCGCCGCTGCACTCATGACAGGGCGAGTCCCATAGGGAGATGTACCCAAGCGGTTGAAGGGTCCGCACTCGAAATGCGGTAGGCGCCTAAACAGCGTGCGAGAGTTCGAATCTCTCCATCTCCGCCAAAAGTCCACCGTAATTTTTCCGGAATTACGGTGGACTTTTTTTATACTATTTCTTGTCCTATCCCCCGTCAAATGCTATAATGGGCGCGATAAATCGGATTTGCGGAGGTAGATATGAAGAAGATCGCTGTCATCACCGGTGCATCCAGCGGTATGGGCCGGCGCTTTGCCGAAACCGTTGATCAATACGGCACGTTCGATGAGGTATGGGTCATCGCGCGCCGCGCCCCGGAGCTGGAGGCCCTGCGAAAGACCGTCCCCTTCCCCATCCGCCCGTTGGCGCTGGATCTGACGGATCGCCGCAGCTTCGCCGCCTATGCCGAGGCGCTGGCCGCAGAGCCGGTGGAGGTAGGGCTGCTGCTGAACGCCAGCGGCTTCGGTAAGTTCCGCGCCGTGATGGACACACCGCTGGACGTGAACCTGAACATGACCGACCTGAACTGTCAGGCGGTGGTGGCCATGTGCCAGCTCACTGTCCCCTATATGCCGCAGGGCGGGCAGATCATCAACATCGCCTCCGTCGCCGCGTTCCAGCCCATCCCCTACATCAATATTTACGGCGCCACTAAGGCGTTCGTCCTCAGCTTCAGCCGTGCGCTGAACCGGGAGCTGCGCAGCCGCGGCATCGCCGTGATGGCGGTGTGCCCCTTCTGGACAAAGACCGCCTTTTTCGACCGCGCCGTGGCCGACGGGGAGACGCCGGTGGTGAAAAAGTACGTGGTCATGTACGACCCTGCCGACATCGTCCGCCGCACATGGCGGGACGCCAAGCGAAAGCAGGACGTGTGCAAATACGGATTCATCGCCCGGTTCCAGGCTGGGCTTGCCAAGCTCCTGCCCCACCGTCTGGTCATGGATGTGTGGATGCACCAGCAAGATCTGTGAGAGGATGCGAAAACACATGACACTGAAAGAATTAGAGATCGGTAAAAGCGCCGTGATCCGCCAAGTGGGCGGCGAGGGTGCGCTGCGCCAGCATTTTCTGGATATGGGCATGATCCCCGGCGCGGAGGTGACGGTGGTGAAGCTGGCCCCCATGGGCGACCCTATGGAGGTGCAGGTACATGGCTACGAACTGACCCTGCGTCTGGCGGAAGCCGATCAGATCGAGATCGAGCCCATCGGACAGCGCAGCCGCAGCCATGTCGGCGTAGACCGCGCCCGCGACCCGGATCACCCCGGTCTGGGCGAAAGCGGCAAGTACCACAGCAAGGCGGGGGAGCATCCCCTGCCGGATGGCACCGTCCTGACCTACGCGCTGGTGGGCAACCAGAACTGCGGCAAGACCACCCTGTTCAACCAGCTCACCGGCTCCAAGCAGCACGTGGGCAATTTCCCCGGCGTCACGGTGGATCGGAAATCCGGCGTTATCCGGGGGTATCCCGAAACGGAGGTCACCGACCTGCCGGGCATCTACTCCATGTCGCCCTTCAGCAGCGAGGAGATCGTGTCCCGGAACTTCGTTTTACAGGACAAGCCCAAGGCCATCATCAACATCGTGGACGCCACCAATATCGAGCGGAACCTGTACCTGACCATGCAGCTTCTGGAGATGGGCATCCCCATGGTGGTAGCGCTGAACATGATGGACGAGCTGGTGGGCAATCAGGGCTCCATCGACATCAACGCCATGGAGTCCATGCTGGGCGTGCCGGTGGTCCCCATCTCCGCCGCCAAAAATGAGGGCGTGGATGAGCTGATCCGCCACGCCATCCATGTCGCCAAATATCAGGAGCCGCCGCTGAAGCAGGACTTCTGTGACCGGGACGACCACGGCGGCGCCGTCCACCGCTGCATCCACGCGGTGGTGCACCTCATCGAGGATCACGCCGAGCAGGCGGGTCTGCCGGTGCGCTTCGCCGCTACAAAAGCCATTGAGGGCGACCCTCTTATTCTGGAGCAGCTGTCTCTGGATGAAAACGAGCAGGATATGCTGGAGCATATCGTCCGGCAGATGGAGACGGAGCGCGGTCTGGACCGCAGCGCCGCCATCGCGGATATGCGCTTTGACTTCATTGAGCGGCTGTGCGAACAGACGGTCATCAAGCCCCGGGAGAGCCGGGAGCGCATCCGCAGCGAGAAGATCGACCGCATCCTCACCGGGCGGCACACCGCCATCCCCTGCTTTATCGGCATCATGGTGCTGGTGTTCTATTTGACATTCAACGTCATCGGCAAGTGGCTCCAGACTCTGCTGGCAATGGGCATCGACAAGCTGTCCGCCCTGACGGACAGCGCCCTGACAGGCATGGGTGTGAACCCCGCCATCCACAGTCTGGTCATCGACGGCATCTTCACCGGCGTGGGCAGTGTGCTGAGCTTCCTGCCCGTTATCGTGACGCTGTTTTTCTTCCTGTCCCTCATGGAGGACAGCGGCTACATCGCCCGCGTGGCCTTCGTTATGGACAAGCTGCTGCGCAAGGTCGGTCTGTCCGGCAAGAGCATCGTCCCCATGCTCATCGGCTTCGGCTGCACCGTGCCGGCGGTGATGGCCACCCGCACCCTGACCAGCGAGCGGGATCGAAAAATGACCATCCTGCTGACGCCGTTCATGAGCTGCACCGCCAAGCTGCCCATCTACTCCTTCTTCGTCAGCGTGTTTTTCCCCGGCAAGGGCGGCCTCATTATGGCGGGTCTGTACCTGCTGGGTATTCTGGTGGGTATCCTGGCGGCGCTTCTCTATAAGGATACGCTGTTCCGGGGCGAGCCCATCCCCTTTGTGATGGAGCTGCCAAACTACCGCCTGCCCAGCATCAAGAACGTGGCGCAGCTGCTGTGGGAAAAGGCCAAGGACTTTTTGCAGCGTGCCTTCTCCGTCATTCTCATCGCCACGGTGGTGGTGTGGTTCCTCCAGAGCTTCGACCTGCACCTGAACATGGTGTCCGACTCGGCGGACAGTATGCTGGCCATGGTGGCCGGTGTGCTGGTGCCGCTGTTCGCGCCGCTGGGCCTTGGCGACTGGCGCATCTGCACCGCGCTCCTCAGCGGCTTCATGGCCAAGGAGAGCGTGGTGGCCACGCTGGAGGTGCTGTTCGGCGGCAGCATCGCCACCCTTCTGTCGCCGCTGGCGGCGGCGTCCCTGCTGGTGTTCAGCCTGCTGTACACACCGTGCATCGCGGCGGTGGCCTCCGTCCGGCGTGAGCTGGGCGGCAAATGGGCGGTGGGTCTCGCCCTGTGGCAGTGCCTCATCGCGTGGGTGGCGGCCTTTGTGACCCACGGCATCGGGCTGCTGCTATGAATATCTGGGATATCCTCATCCTCGCGGCGATAGGGATCGTGCTGTTCTTCGCTCTCCGCACCGCCGTTCGGAACCGAAAGAACTGCTGCGGTAACTGCCGCGGCTGCGAGAAGTGCGGCGGCTCGTGTCCGTCGTGCCATTCCGAAAAAAAGGAGGCGTACCATGAAGAAACACCGTAAGCCCTTCCCCCGCCCTCGTGACCTGCGGGGCACCATCCGCCGTCAGCCGGCAGTGTTCACCGTCTATCTGGTGCTGCGCCTCATCGTACTGGCCACGCTGGTGTCCTCCGTCATCCGGGGCGAGTACGAGAGCGCGTTCATCTGCCTGCTGGTGCTGGCGCTTTTCATGCTGCCCTTTTTCATCCAACAGAACTTTGGCATTGAGCTGCCGTCCACGCTGGAGATCATCATTCTGCTGTTTATCTTTGCGGCGGAGATCTTAGGCGAGCTGGAGTGCTATTTCATCACCTATCCCCATTGGGACTCCATGCTCCACACCACCACAGGCTTTCTCTGCGCCGCCACGGGCTTTGCCCTCATCGACATTCTCAACCGCAACAGCCGTATCAAATTTGAGCTGTCTCCCATCTACGTGGCGCTGGCGGCGTTCTGCTTCTCCATGACCGTCGGCGTGCTGTGGGAATTCTTTGAGTTCGGCATGGACCGTCTGTTCCACATGGATATGCAGAAGGACACGGTGGTGCAGTCCATCACCTCCGTCATGCTGGATCCCACCAACCGCAACATCCCCGTCACCATCGACGGCATCCACTCCGTGGCCGTCAACGGGCAGGAGTTGGGCTTCGACGGGTATCTGGATATCGGTCTGTACGACACCATGGCGGATCTGTTCGTCAACTTCATCGGTGCGGTGGTGTTCAGCGCCATCGGGTACTTCTATATCAAGCAGCGGGGCAAGGGCCGCCTGGCCAAGGCGTTCATCCCCACCATCACGGAGGACGCCCCCGCTCAGGCGCAGGAGCACACGGCACCGCCGGAGGATACGCCGGACGCGCCGTAAAAACACGCAGACTGCAAAAATGCCAAAAAAGTGCAAGACCTTCGGTCGTCTGACCGGAGGTCTTTTTATGGTCGCTATCCTGCAAGCGGGGCTTTAACGGCAAAAAATGGTCAATGGCGCTTCGTGCATATTCATTTCCCGCGGCGCGGATACTACACTTGTAAAATTTGCTTTGACTGGAGGAATTTCATATATGAAAGCAACCGGGATCGTGCGCCGGATCGACGATCTGGGACGTGTCGTCATCCCCAAGGAGATCCGCCGCACCATGCGTATCCGCGAGGGCGACCCGTTGCTGATGACATTGGCACGGAAGACCTTGTCCGGGCGCTGTTTTGCGCTCTGGACAATAGAAACGGATGAGATATCTCCCGTGCCATCAGGAAAATTTATGGTGCGCTCCATCGTACTGCATTGAAGAATGCTGTCAAAATCGGGCTGCAGCTTTACCTCAAGTCGGTCTTCAAAGACCCGTATTTCATCTACAAGCAGCTCCAGATCGCTGCGCTCCAGCTTCGTCTTATTCAGGATATCGTCAAAAACATCCATCGCCGTCTTTGCCGCTCGATTTACCTGAATCATGGTGTTGCGCTTATCAGATAGCAAATCGATCTGGTGTGTCAATCCTTCTATTCTTTTCTGGAGGTCACTTTCCAGCTCCTCATATGTCTCCTCAAGCAGCGACTCCTGATCGGGATGCTTCAGGATGTCGCGGATCCGCTGCCGTTTCGTTGCTTTCAATTCTTCCCGCAGATCCTCCAGGATGTCAGCGAGATGGTCCGCAGACTGCTCTGTCTCCGCCACATTGCTTTCCTCCCGGCGCAGATCCTCGTTCAGCTTTGCAAGCATTTCCGCGGAGCATTCCTTCACCTTACGCACATATTTTTTCAGAAGCTCATCCAGCTTGTCCACGCGAATGTGATGGGATGTGCAGCCGGCAAGCCCTCTGCGATGATATGTGCCGCATGTATAGGCCGGCTTCAAGTCGTTTCTGCTCATAGAGAACATCGGCGCACCGCAATCTCCGCAAACAAGATACCCTGAGTAGAAATTGTCGTATTTTTTTATTCCGCGGTAGTGGGAACGGGTGCGCTTTTCCCGTAATGCGCGGGTCGTGGCAAAGGTACGGTAATCAATGATGGCCTGATGGTGGTTTTCAATGACCACATGCTCTCCATCGTTTCGCTTTACCTCTTTCCCGTTGATCTTCACCCGCGTGTATTTTCCCTGGCGCAGGGTACCAATATAGAAGTCATTATCCAAAATCCCCTGTACCGTCACAATCGCCCAAGTCGCCTTCGCTATGCGCTTACACGCTTCGCCTTCGGCTTCTTTCCGCATCTGCTCGGACATTCTGGGAGTCGGTATCCCCTGCTCTGTCAGGTAATTAGAGATTCGCTTGTAGCCCCACCCCTCGTTGTTGTAGAGATTGAAGATAAGGCGTACAACGTCCGCCTCCGTAGGAACGATCTCGAATTCCTTGTACTTGTTGACAAGATATCCATACGGTGCCGCGCAGATCCATTGACCATCCGCCTGCCGCCGCTTGATGACGTTCCGAACCTTTTTGGAGGTATCCGTCACGGGCATCTCGTTGATCAGGAACTGAAATTGGATCTTCAGCCAATCGTCATCATTGGGGAAATCGATGTTGTCCCCAATGGAAATAATGCGGACTCCCGCGTCTCTCAGGTCCTCCAGCTCCACCAAGCCACGACTGTTGCGGCGAGAGAATCGGGAGAAATCCTTGACGATAAGAACATCATACCTGTGATCCATCAGTCCGTGCCGCATGGTCTGATAACCCTCCCGCTGCTCGAACGTGTAGCCGGAGCGATCGCGGTCCTCGTAGAATGTCAATGTACTGTCCGGAAAGCGATGCTTGACAAAGTCGGTGATGATCGCTTTTTGGTTTTCAATGGACACATTATCCCGGTCCAGTTCTTCGTCTACTGAAATGCGGCAGTAACCGGCAATATCCATGTGCTCAATCATCCCAACTCACCGCCTTTCGATTGCAGTATGTTCCCATATATTCCTCCGTTTCCAATCAAGTTCCCCTGCAAAACGCTCTTTACAGATCATATTGTGCATCATGCGCCATGAAAATGCAACACGGAAAAGACAACCGGAGAAGGCAATAATTGCCTTCTCCGGTCGCTTTACACCTACACCGCACCATGGGCGATGCGCGCGGCTTGCACTTCCTTTTCCGCCATACGACGTCGATTGTAAAGCAGCAGGTCTCGCGTATTCTCATACAGATCCTGCTCGCCCGACATGAAGACAGCAACCAGGTACTTTTGCTCGCTGTACTTCTTGTATACTTTCTTCAGGGATTCTTTGAGTTTTTCGTCATTCTTCTCGGCCTTGGTAAGCCAGATATCGACCATCTTCTTTTCCTTGTCAACATTGATTTCCATGATAGCAATCACTCCTTAAACCAAGTATTTCCTTTTGCGAAATGGTTTATACAAGGAAACTGAAGCTGTCCATCAGCAGGTCGGATAACTCTCAAACCAAATTCATATCAATTTCTACGAAAAAGCTTCTGTAAAAAGGCCGACCCCTGCGTACATTCAAAGTGCGCAGGGGTCCAGCGTTTGCACCGGTGCTTTTACATTCTCTGTATGACGGCGCCGAGCCAGCGGCACATGGTATCGCCCGCCTGATTTGCGATTTCCAGCACGCGGGCATGGCTGTGCTTCACGGTCTGGATGCCGGTTGCCATATTGGTGATACAGCTCACGGCGAGTACCTTCATGCCCATATAGTTGCAGACCATCGTCTCCGGTACGGTGCTCATGCCCACGGCGTCTGCGCCCATGCCTGCAAAGGCGCGGATCTCGGCGGCAGTCTCGTAGCAGGGGCCCATAAACCCCATGTAGACGCCCTCCTTGTAGGCGATACCCAGTTCCTCGGCGGTGTGCCTGGCAAGCTCCCGCAGCTCCAGACTGTACGGCTCGGTCATATCGGGGAAGCGCGGGCCAAACCGCTCATCGTTGGGGCCGATCAGCGGATTCGTACCCATCATGTTGATGAAGTCGGTGATGAGCATCAAGGTGCCCGGGGCAAAGTCCCGGTTGATGCCGCCGCAGGCATTGGTCAGCACCACCTGCTCCACGCCCAGCAGCTTGAGGACATAGAAGGGATAGCAGACCTCCTTCATGGTGTAGCCCTCATAGAAGTGGAACCGCCCCTCCAGCGCATAGACCTCTTTTTCACCCAATCTGCCTGTCAGCAGAGCGCCTTTGTGTCCCGCCACCGTGGACACCGGGAAGTTGGGGATATCCTTGTAGGGCAGCTCCTCCGTGTCGGTAAAGCCGGCGGTCAGATTCCCCAGTCCGGACCCCAACACCACCGCCACCTTCGGATGCTTGGCCGTGTGTGCCTTGATGTACGCTGCACTTTCCAGTGCCTTTTCGTAAAGATGCTCCATGGCGTATCCTCCTTTAACGCTGTTTCAAAATGTTTGACAGTTTCACACATGAGAATTTATAGTTCGCAAGGAGTTACAAATCAAATCCGCGCCCAAAAGGTCACGGTCATCGTGATGCAATTCCTTTCCGGAAAACTTCATTCTTGTTCCCATGGATACTATACCACATGTTTTCCCCGGTGTCATTCCACTTGCAGCTAAAAAATGATGACATTTCCGTATCCTCTGCCCTTTGTGGATGGGAGAGGTTCACGCCGATGCCGTTGACCTCCACGTCATCGTCGGTGGGGATGAGACGGAGCGCCTCCTCCAGCGCGGAAAATTTTCCCTTGGCAAATGGCGGAAACAGGTCTATAATGCACCCAACGCGCAGACATTGCGGGAAGTATTCACAGCAAGGAGGCCACACCATGTATTATCAGGTATCCCAAGAATTCTTCGACAAGCTGCCCAACGCCTGCTTCGGCGCGGTGGCCGTGCGAGGGCTGGACAACACCCACGATATCCCCGAGCTGGAGCAGATGCTGGCGGAAAATGTTGCCGCCTGCGAGACGTATTTCGCCGGGAAAAAACCCAAGGAGACGGAGGATATCCTTCCCTACCGCAACGCCTTTACGGCGCTGGGCATCAACCCCAACAAATTCCTCTGCTCCATTGAGGCGCTGCTGACCCGTATCGCCAAGGGCAAGGGCTTCCCCCATATCAATGCCGCCGTGGATCTGGGCAACGCCGTGTCCATCAAGCACCGCCTGCCCATGGGCGCCCATGATCTGGGCACCATCGACGATGGTCTGGACGTGCGTCTGGCGCGGGAGGGCGACACCTTCATCCCCTTCGGCAGCACCGAGACGGAGACGCCGGATGCGGGCGAGGCGGTGTACGCCCTGTCTCTTATACACATCTGACGCTGCCGAC
>ERZ1027188.362-NODE-362-length-19186-cov-5.688046_pt1 | contig 19186 bp, 18 predicted proteins | sample MGYA00519273_ERZ1027188 | MGnify/ENA primary metagenome ERZ1027188 (study PRJEB26926, sample SAMN06164623) | human gut metagenome | biome: ENVO:00009003; feature: ENVO:2100002; material: ENVO:00002003 | host: Homo sapiens | place: USA | collected 2012 ... | reverse complement strand
TTTTTCAAGCAGAAGACGGCATACGAGATTACTACGCGTCTCGTGGGCTCGGTGACCATGCTGGTCTCTAACATCCTCTTTTCGCAGGGGCCGTGGACGCCGTGGCAGATGCTCGGCATGGGGCTGTGCGGCTTTCTCGCGGGGCTGGTGTTCCACAGGGGCGGTCTGCCAAGGAAGCGGGAGGCGCTTTGCGCCTACGGCGCGGTGAGCGCATTCCTCGTCTATGGCATTCTGCTCAACGCCTACTCCGCGCTGCTCGCCACAGGCGCGCTGACGTGGCAGAGTCTTGCGGTCTACTGCGCCTCCGGCTTTGCAATGGATGCGGTGCAGGCCATCTCCACGGTGATTTTCCTCTGGTTTTTCACCGAGCCGATGCTCGATAAGCTCGAGCGTGTCAAAATCAAATACGGCTTCATGTGACGGCCGCTCGCCGCATCGCTCCCGAAGCTGCGGCCGGGGACAACGATGAGCCGGTGTACCCCAGCCGCGCAATGCCGGCAGCGCGTCACGCCACGCCGATACTCGCAAAAAATGCCTGTGATGCTGTAACATCACAGGCATTTTGTCATGGCATATCAGTATGGATGCCGACCGAACCGGGACCCCACAAGGTGGGGCGTCGCGGGTGCGCCGTCACAAGTATTTTGCGCAGCAAAGCCTTGGCGCAGGGGCAATTCACTTGCCCCGAGCATATTCGATCCCCTTGGGGTGGAGCGACCCCAGAGAGCGAAGCCCAAAAATAAGGCCATCTGCCTTTGGCAGATGGCCTTATTTTTGGCGCAGCGGGTGGGATTCGAACCCCCGTGAGGTTTCCCTCAAACTGATTTCGAGCCATTTGGAGAGGAAATCCAATGAAAATTGATGCGTTCCTCTCGTGACCCTTAAAACCGCAATCCACTCGCACTCACTACTCTGCACAAAGCATAGAAAATGCGTAGATAGAGACAGCCTTGCGCTTTCCACCCAGCACCTGCACGAGCTTGTCGCGTTTATGTACGACCATTTCGACGAATTCAAGCTGATTCTCTGCCGGGCGGAGGGAACGGGCTACGCGGATTTCATCGAGGTGCTGGTGGAGCTGGAGGTCGATCGATCCGAAGAATACTACGCCCTCCTCAGAAAAAACGGTATGCTCTCCGGGAGCATGACCCGTCAGCTTCATCACATGATCACAAGGGCCTACTTTACGGCGGTGTGTGAAACCATCGTCCACGATATGCCGAGAGAGGAAGCCATGAAATATGTCGATGAACTGGCTATCTTTTTCCACTCCGGCTGGAGCGGACTTTTAAGGCTCGAATGAGCCTTAAAAAATAACTGTCGGTTAGTCATCTCTAACTGGCGCGGCGCATCCTCCAACAAACCTATATATTTTAAGAAAGGAACACGGAATATGAGCAAACAGAAAAAAGAAAAGCAGCCGCCGGTGCTGGGCAGGCTGCTGGAATACGCCGGAGGGCATAAGTGGCTGTCCGTATTGGGCTGCGGGCTGTCCGGCGTTTCGGCGGCGGTCGGTATTTTCTCGTTCGTCTTTGTCTGGTACGCAGCCCGGGACATTTTGACGCCGGGAGGCGGCGTTTCGGCAGGGCTTGCCCGCTACGGCTGGTATGCGCTGGCGGCGGCACTTCTGAGCGCGGCGATCTATTTCGCCGGGCTCATGTGTACGCACCTTGCGGCCTTCCGGGTGGCGACGAATATGCGAAAGGCGGCGGCCGCCCATCTCATTGACCTGCCGCTGGGGTACTTTAACGCCAACCTCACGGGACGGCTGCGCAAGCAGATCGACGACAACGCGGCACTGACAGAAACGCTCCTTGCCCACACCATCCCCGACGCGGTGGGTGGGATCGTAACGCCGATACTGGCGGTGGTACTGCTCTTCGTCTTTGACTGGCGCATGGGGCTTGCCTGCCTGATCCCCATGATTATCGGGCTTGTCTGCCTGATGAGCATGATGACCGGGACGGGCATGAAGTTCTTTGAGGAATACCAGCGGGCAGGAGAGCGCATTTCCGCCGAGGCCACAGAGTATGTCCGGGGCATCCCGGTGGTGAAGGTATTCCAGCAGACGGTTTACTCCTTCAAGAGCTTTCATGCCGCCATCCTCAGCTACCGCGACCTTGCCAGCGGCTACGCCATGATGTGCCGTATGCCCTACACGCTGCTTACGGTGGTGCTGAACGCCATGTTCCTGTTTCTCATGCCCTTGGGAATGGTTCTCATCGGCGGCGGGGCGGACGGTTGGGCAGTGCTGGCCGATCTGGTGTTTTACATCTTCTTCGCGCCCCAGCTGGCCTTTATGATGGAGCGGCTGATGTACGCGGTCAACGCACAGATGGAGGCCGCCGAGGCAGTGAACAAGCTGGAGGCGATATTGAAGGAGTCCCCCCTTCCCGAGCCCGCGGCGGACAGCGGAAGCAAGCCCGCGGACAGCGGCATTTCCTTTGAGAATGTCACCTTTTCCTATGACGGCGCGGACAGGCCCACGCTGACGAATGTGAGCTTCCATCTGCCGCAGGGGGAGGCGTGGGCGTTGGTGGGTCCCTCCGGCGGCGGCAAGACCACCATCGCCCGGCTGATCCCGCGCTTTTTCGATGTGCAGGCAGGGGCGGTGCTCCTGGCCGGACGGGATGTGCGCAGCATCCCCACCGCGGAGCTGATGGAGCAGATATCATTCGTCTTTCAGGAGGTGAGGCTCTTCAAAAAGAGCATCCGCGACAACATCCGCGCCGCTCGGCCGGACGCCACCGAGGCGGAGATATTACACGCGGCGCAGCTTGCTCAGTGCAGCGATATTCTGGAAAAGACGCCGGGCGGGCTGGACGCTGTGATCGGCGCCAAGGGCGTGTACCTCTCCGGCGGCGAGATGCAGCGCATTGCGCTGGCGCGGGCGATCTTAAAGAACGCACCAATCGTGGTGCTGGATGAGGCCAGTTCCTTTGCAGACCCGGAGAACGAGGCGAAGATACAAAAGGCCTTCGAGGCGCTGATGAAGGGCAAGACCGTGCTGATGATCGCCCACCGCCTGTCCACGGTGCGGAACATGGATCGCATCCTCGTCATCCGGGATGGCGAGATCGCCGAGGAAGGAAAGCACAGCGAGCTTCTTGAAAGGGGCGGCGTATACGCCGCCATGTGGGAGGAGTACCAAAAGGCCGCGCAGTGGAAGGTAGGAGGTGCCGCATGATCGAACGCATCCGAAAAAAATACGCCATGACGGAGAAGGGCGCAAAAGACTATGTGGCCGCCGTGTTCTGGTCCGTACTGGTCAACATCAGCAAAATGCTGCCCGTAGGCGTGCTGGCCACGGCACTCTCCGGCATCGTAGAGGCACTGACAAACGGCTCCGACCCAAGGGCGGGACTTACGCGCTTTCTGGTCGCGGGCGTCCTTGCCCTCACCGCGCTCTTTGTGACCTTCCTGATCCAGTACAAGGCCCTATACGAAGCCACCTACCGGGAGAGTGCCAACCGACGCATCCGGCTGGCGGAGGTGCTGCGCCAGCTCCCGCTGTCCTTCTTCGGAAACCGTGACCTGACTGACCTGACCACCACCATTATGGGGGATACGGAGACGCTGGAAAAGGCATTCTCCCACTTTTACCCCGCCATGCACGGCGCGCTCATCTCCACGGCGCTGATTTCCGCAGGCATGCTGCTTTATGACTGGCGGATGGCGCTGGCTCTTTTGTGGGTGGTGCCTGCGTCGCTGCTGATGGTCTATCTCTCCCGGCGCATGGAAAAGCGGCATATAAAAAAGGGTCTCGTCACCCGCCGCGCAGCCACCGACGCCATGCAGGAGGTGCTGGAGTGCGCGCCGGAGATCAAGGCGTGCAACCAGAAGGCGCGGTATATCGCCGACCTGAACCGCAGGCTGGACGAGGCGGAGCAGGACACCATCCGGGGCGAGCTGTTCACAGGCTCCGTAGTCACGGCGGCACAGTCCTTCCTAAAGCTGGGCATCGCCACCACCGTCCTCACGGGGGTGACACTCATGAGCCGCGGCGACCTGGCGCTGATCCCGTTTCTGATGTTCCTTATCGCCGCCACTCGGGTATATGACCCCATCGGTTCCATGTTTGCCAACATGGCCGCGGTTTTCGCCTGCGAGGTGCGCATCGAGCGTATGCAGGGGATCGAGAACGAAAAGCGCATGACCGGCATGACCGAATATGATCCCGACGGCTGCGACATCCGCTTTGAGCATGTGACCTTTGCCTACCGGGAAAAAGAGGATGTGCTAAGAGATGTTTCCTTTATAGCGAAGCAGGGGCAGGTGACGGCGCTGGTGGGCCCCTCCGGCGGCGGCAAGTCCACGGCGGCCAAGCTGGCAGCCCGTTTCTGGGACCCTGCAGAGGGAACGGTGCGGCTGGGCGGCGTGGACGTGTCCACGGTGGACGGCGAGGTGCTGCTGGAAAACTACGCCATCGTATTTCAGGATGTGGTGCTGTTTGCCGATACCGTGATGGAAAACATTCGCCTCGGCAAGCGGGACGCCACCGACGAGGAGGTGCTGGCGGCGGCGAAGGCGGCGCAGTGCGACGCCTTTGTATCCAAGCTGCCGGAGGGCTACCATACCCTGATCGGGGAAAACGGCTCCCGGCTCTCCGGCGGCGAGCGGCAGCGCATCTCCATTGCCCGCGCCATCTTGAAGGACGCGCCGGTGATTTTGCTGGACGAGGCCACGGCCTCGCTGGACGTGGAAAATGAAACGGCGGTGCAGGCGGCATTGTCCGGATTGATCAAGGATAAGACGGTGCTCATCATCGCGCACCGCATGCGTACCGTCATGAACGCCGACCAGATCGTCCTGCTCTCCGGCGGCCGCGTGGCGGAGATGGGTTCTCCCGCGGAGCTGCTGAAAAAGAACGGTCTGTTCCGACACATGGCGCAGCTCCAGAGCGAGAGCATGGAGTGGACGGCGTAGAAAGTTGCGAGATAAACAGAATTCCGAGTGCAATATCGGAAAACGAAGTGTCAAAAACAAGGAGGAGTTTATGAAAGAAACAAATAAATGGTCTGTCAGGGATGTGATCACCACGGTGCTGCTTTCCACAGTGCTGATCGTGATCCAGCTCGTTGTCAATATGGTCTGCATGGCCAACGACTTTGTCAGCATGGTGCTGTCGGTGGGGATCACCATGTTCCTCTGCGCGCCGGTCTATATGCTCATGGTCAGCCGGATCGGCAAGCGGTTTGTGACGCTGATCTATATGACGATCCTCGGTGTGATTTTCCTGCTGATGGGCAACTGGTTTTTGCTTCCTTATTATGTTCTCGTGGGAATCCTCTGCGAGGCGATTCTCTGGAAGGAAGGCTCCTGCCAAAAGCCGAAACGGCTGACTGCCGCCTGGACGGCGGCGAGCCTGCTGTACAACGGGGTCAATCTGCTGCCCATCTGGTTCTTCTGGGACACCTACTACGATTTTGCGCTGGCAAGCGGTATGGAGCAGAGCTACATCGATTCCTATGTGCGTTACTACACCTCTCCCGGCTGGCTGGCCTTTATTCTGCTGTTCACGACGCTGATGGGCTTTTTAGGCTGCATGGTGGGCTGTCGGCTGATCCGCAGGCATTTTCAGAAGGCCGGCGTTCTATGAGAGCGGACGCATCCTTTGCGGTGCCGGTCAAGCTGTGGGCGCTGCTGTGCGTCTTTGCCGGAGTGACGATCGGCGGGAATGTGCTGCTCACCTGCATCCTGACCGGCGGGGCGCTTCTTTATCTCGTCCTGCAGCGGAACTTCCGCCTTGCCGCGTCCTATGGCTGCTTTTATCTGCTGCTGGCGCTGCTGCTCTACGGCATCCGCTTTCACGGGCTGCACATGCCGGTCTTTTCGGAGTTTTATGTTCTGATGTTCTGGAATCTGTCACCGATCTTTCTGGTGTCATGGGATCTGATCACCACGCCGCCGGGGATGCTCTCCGCGTTTTTATCCCGCCTCCGTATGCCCACCCCGTTCATTCTCGGGCTTCTTGTGGTCTTTCGCTTCTTCCCCACCATGCGGACGGAGCTAAAGGGTGTGGGCAGGTCGATGAAAAACCGAGGGCTTACCACGGCGGGGCAGCTGCTCGCGCATCCCGTGCAGAGCATGGAGTATGTGCTGGTTCCGTTTCTTCTTCGGGTATTGCAGCTTGCCGATCAGCTTTCCGTTTCCGCCGTTGCAAGAGGCGCGGAGCGTCCGGGCGTGCGAGGCAGCTATTATGAGAAAAGGATCGGGGCGCGGGATCACATCGCGGCAGCCGCATGTGCGCTGGTCACGGCTTCCTATTTGGTTTTGGAAAGGAGCATGGCATGATCGAGCTTACACGCGCTTCTTTCCAATACGAAAACTCGGACAGAGGCGTGCAGGACATTTCCCTTTCGGTAAAAAGCGGCGAATGCGTCGTGCTGACGGGGCTTTCCGGCTGCGGCAAGACCACCGTGACAAGGCTTGTCAACGGGCTTGCGCCGTCCTACTATCCCGGAGTTTTCAGCGGGAGCGTGAGGATAGACGGCAAGGACATATCAAGGCTTTCCACATGGGAGATCGGGCGTTTGGTGGGAAGCGTTTTTCAGGACCCCAAAAGCCAGTTCTTTTCCTCCGAGCTTGCCGGAGAGGTCGCCTTTCCCTGCGAGAATTACGGCCTGTCCGTCCGGGAGATACGGGAGAGGACGGACGCCGCCATAGAGGCGTTGAAGCTGTCCCGTTTGAAGGACAGGGCAGTTGACGTCCTCTCAAGCGGAGAAAAGCAGCGGGCGGCCATTGCGTCCGTATATGCCATGAAGCCAAAGGTCTTTGTGTGCGATGAGCCGACGGCCAACCTTGATGCCGCCGGGACGAGGCAGCTTGCGCAGACCCTCCGGCAGCTCAAGGAGCAGGGCTTTACCCTGCTCATCGCGGAGCATCGGATCGACTGGCTGATGGGGATCGCAGACCGGTTTTTATATCTGCGGGACGGCAGAATAGCGGCCGAGTATACACCGGAGGATTTGCTTCTTCTGCCGGAGAAGGACATTTTGCACATGGGTCTGCGCTCTCCGCGCAAGGGAATGAGCCTTCCCGCTCCCTCCGTATTGGACGAAAGCCCTGCCGTCTTGAAGACAGCAGGGCTCTCGAAAAGAATAAGCAAAGAAGTTATTTTTGAGGATATTTCGCTGTCCGTTCCAGAGGGCAGCGTGACCGCCATAACGGGGCAAAACGGCGCGGGGAAAACCACCCTTGCGCAGATCCTCTGCGGGCTGGCGAAGCAGACAAGGGGACATATCCTGATAGACGGGAAAAAGGCAAGAGCGGCAGTCCGGCGCAGGGAGATCTATTACTGCGGCAACGACACGTCAACGCAGTTTTTTACGGCGAGCGTGGCGGAGGAGCTGCTGCTGAATGCCAGATTGACGGAAGAAAACAAAGACCGTGCAATACACTTGCTGAAGGAATTTGGCCTTTACGAGTACAGGGACACACACCCGTCCACCCTGTCCGGCGGACAGAAGCAGCGCCTTGCCATTGCCTGCGCCGTCTTTTCCGGCCGCAGGATATTGATCCTTGACGAGCCCACCAGCGGCCTTGACGGGCAGAATATGCGCCTGATCGCAGAAAGGCTGAAAAGCGAAGCGCGGCATGGCAGAACCATTCTCGTAATCACCCACGACAGGGAGCTGATCGAGAGTTGCTGCGATAACATTGTGGAGGTTGAAAAACGATCATTATGAAACCGCCCAGGACTATTATGGGATATCCGCGCCGGGGGAATCGTTTTCTGCCCCTGCCGGCAGCTCTACCGCGATGGTCGTGCCCTTGTCCGAGCTTTCCTCCACCCAAACGGAGCCGCCGTGGAGATTGGCGATCTCCCACACCAGAGAAAGTCCCAGTCCCGCGCCGCCGTACTCGCGGCTGCGGGACTTGTCTACCCGGAAGAAGGGATGAAAAATGCTCCGCTGATATTCCTCCGGAATGCCGCAGCCGGTGTCGGAAACGCGAATGATGCACTTTTCCTGCCCCTGCGCAAGCTCGACCCGCACCGAGCCGCCGGGACGGTTGTATTTGACGGCGTTTTCCGTCAGGTTAAAGAGCAGACGGTAGATCAGCGCGTCGCTGCCGGTGAGGGCGGCGTCGCCCTCCGCTTCCAGCGTGATGCTTCGCTTCTCCGCCAGCGGCGCGAGATCTGTGAAGATCTCCTCGACCATGGGGGCAAGCTGGAGCTGCTCGTTCCGCGCCACCTGCTGCAAATTGCTCATCTCCAGCAGCGTCTTGGTCATCTGCGTCAGCCGCTCCGTCTGCTCGCGCAAAAGCGTGAGGAATTCCGCCGTCTCCGGGCGCACATCTGGATGCTCTGCGGAAAACAGCTCCAACTGCGCCTGCATCAGAGCCAGCGGCGTGCGCAGCTCATGGGCAGCATTGCCGGTGAACTGCCGCTGGGCGGCAAAGGCATTGTTCAGCCGCTCCAGCATCTGGTTAAACGAGCGGCTCAGCTGCCGGAACTCCGAAATGGCGTCTTCATCGATCCTCATATCGGCAAGATTGTTCAGCTGCACCTGCTCCACCTGCGAGGCAAAGCTGCGAAGGGGCTTGAGGGCGCGTCCGCTGACAAAATAGGCGAGGATGCCGCTGAGCAGCGTTACCGCCGCCGTGATATACCAGTTGGTGGTGCGGAAGCTCCCCTGCACCCCATCGACGACGATGGTCAACTCCTCGTTGGGCGCTATGAGCTGCGGGTCAAAGCTCGCCGCTCCGCCATCATTCAGGATCACCGTGCCGCCGCCCTGTAAGCTGTCCGCAATGGTGTCCATATAGTACACACCGGAGGAGCACAGCAGCAAATTCATGGCCACGCAGGTGATGCCGATGAGCAGGACGGACATCAGTGTGATGCGCCACTGCAGGGAAAGCCTCTTCATTCTTCGTTTCCTCCCATCAGATAGCCCTCGCCGATGCGGTTGCGGATGGGGTCATAGCCCAGCACGGCGCGGAGCTTTTTGCGCAGGGCGGAGATGTGGACGCGAATGGAATTGCTGAAGCTGTCCACGCTGTTGTCCCAGACATGATCCATCAGCTTCTCCTGGCTCACGGGCCGCCCCTGATGCGCCATCAGGTATTCGAGTATCCCCGTTTCCTTACGGGTCAGCGTCAGCGTCTGCCCGTTGACGGCGGCGGTGCGGGAGCGGGTGTCAAAGGTCAGGGCTCCGCAGCTTAGCAGCACATCCTGCTGGGTGAACTGCCGCAAGGTCAGGCTGCGGATGCGGGCCTCCAGCTCGGCCAGGTGGAAGGGCTTTGCCAGATAGTCGTTGGCCCCGGCGTCCAGCCCCTGCACCTTGTCCTCCACCTCGCTGCGGGCGGAGAGGATCAGCACCCGCGTCTCCCGGTCGGTCTGCCGCAGGGTGCGCAGCACGCTCATGCCGTCCTTTTTCGGCAGATTCAGATCAAGAAGTACCAGATCGTAGCGCTCCACGCCCAGCAACTCCAGAGCCTTCTCCCCGTCGTAGCAGTAGTCCACGCTGTAGGCCAGCCGCCGCAGGCTGCGGACGATGGTTTCACACAGAGCGCGTTCGTCTTCAATTACTAAAAGGTGCATGAGAGCCCTCCTTTTTATTTCTCCGTTTTTGTGTTGTTTTCATTATAGCAAAAATAGATAAGATTTGCGTTAAGTTTTCGTTCTTAACAGAGACTTTAACTCTCCCGCGCTATGATGGGGACACAAAATCGGAAAGGGTGATGAAAAATGAGCTGCGGGAAAAAGGCCGCGGCGCAGATCGTGCTGCTGATGGCCGGAGCCGCCATGCTGTGCTTCGGCGTATGGCGGGGCGAGGCGGCGACGGTGCTGAGCAAAGCCATCAAACTATGTCTGGAGTGTGTGGGCATTGGATAAGAAGCTTTCAGGCGTTTCGCAGACCATGTCCCGCTTCCGGGGCTGGATTCAGGCGGGTGCGACGCTGCTGACCAACCTGCACCTGCCGAACTTCCTCAAGGGAGGACTGTATCAGGGCGCTGGGAAAACCGTCTGCGTGCCGGGGCTGAACTGCTACTCCTGCCCGGCGGCCTCCGGAGCCTGCCCCATCGGGGCGTTTCAGGCAGTGGTGGGCTCGTCCAAGTTCAGCTTCTCCTATTATATCACAGGCTTTCTCATTCTGCTGGGCGTGCTGCTGGGGCGCTTTATCTGCGGCTTCCTCTGTCCCTTCGGCTGGTTTCAGGAGCTGCTGCATAAGATTCCGACAAAGAAGCTCTCCACAAAGAAGCTCAAGCCCCTGACATACCTCAAGTACGCCGTTCTGCTGGTGATGGTCGTTCTCCTGCCGGCGTTCCTTGTGAACGACGTGGGCATGGGAGACCCGTTCTTCTGCAAATACCTCTGTCCCCAAGGCGTGCTGGAGGGAGCCATCCCGCTGTCCCTTGCCAATTCCGGCATCCGGGCGGCGCTGGGCAAGCTGTTTACATGGAAGTTCAGCATCCTGCTGTCGGTGATCGTGCTGAGCGTGGTGTTCTACCGGCCGTTTTGCAAGTGGCTCTGCCCGCTGGGCGCGTTCTACGCGCTGTTCAACCGGGTGTCCCTCTTCCAGATGAAGGTGGACAAGAGTAAGTGCGTCTCCTGTGGGAAATGCGCCAGAGCCTGCAAGATGGACGTGGATGTGACGAAAACGCCCAACCATACCGAGTGCATCCGCTGCGGGATGTGTATCCGTGCCTGTCCGACGAACGCCGTGTGCTTCCGCTACGGCTTCGGCGATGGAAAAGAGAAAGAAAACGCAGCGACGCTGCGAGAAAACAACAACAAAGCTTAAGGAGAAACGAATATGAATGCAAAGAAGATACTGGCTCTGCTGCTGGGCGCGATGATGCTGCTCTCCCTTGCAGCCTGCGGCGCAAAGGACAACGACAAGCAGGCGGATATGAGCGGAGACGGCTCCGCCATGACCGGCGAGCCGAAAACCGCCGAGGAGGCGCTCGCCCTGCACAAGGAGCTGCTGGAGCGGGAGAACGCGATCCTGTCGGAAAATACCGAGCTGTGGGAAAAGGTCTTTTTGGAGGCCGACAAGGGCATGGCCATGATCGAGGACGGGAAAAACTACGGCGATTTCCTGCTGGATACCGTCGAGGCCGCAAAAGAGCAGTTCACCGACAAGGAGTATGAGTGGCTGAAGGAGTCGGCCACGGAGATCAGCAATATTGAAAACAAGCTGACCGAGCTGGAGGAGAAGTATCCCGAGATCATGCAGAAATCCATGGACGGCGATATGAGTATGCCCGCGGGCAGCGACACGAGCACCCCTCCCGACGACGGCAGTATGCAGAAGTTCCCCGCCTTTGAGGGGAAAGACCTGGATGGCAACACGGTGAAGAGCGACGAGCTGTTCTCCGGCAACGCCGTCACCGTTGTGAATTTCTGGTTCACCACCTGCAATCCCTGCGTGGGCGAGCTTGCCGAGCTGGACGCGCTGAATAAGGAACTCGCGGAGAAGGGCGGCTCCCTCATCGGCGTCAACACCTTCACGCTGGACGGCGACGAGGCAGCGATTTCCGAGGCGAAGGACGTGCTGGCCAAGAAGGGCGCCACCTATCAGAATGTGTATTTTGACTCCGACGGTGAGGCGGGAAAGTTTACTACCAACATCTTTGCTTATCCCACCACCTATGTGGTCGACCGCAATGGCAATATCGTGGGTGAACCCATCGTAGGAGCCATCACGGAAAAGAAGCAGGCGGAGACGCTGCAAAAGCTCATCGAGCAGGCGCTCGCCGCCGATATGGGCTGACCCGAGATTTAAAAAAGCGCCTGCTGTGCGCCATTGCATTGCCCCCGGCGGGCAAGGGGCAGAGTGAGCCCAGCTTCCCCTGAAAGGAGGAAACGCGATGTATCGAAGCGTATTGGCGCTGCTTTTCGCCGCAGTGCTGCTGCTCAGCGGCTGCGCTGTCGGGCAGCAGACTGTGCCGAAGGAAAAGAGCGGAGAGGAAACAAACATGGACGGAGCGGCTTTTGACCGGTCCGACGAGGAGATCACCTATATGGATACCACAGACAACGTCATCTATCTGGCGGGCGGCTGCTTCTGGGGCATGGAACAGCTGATGCAGTCCATCCCCGGCGTTATCGACGCCGAGAGCGGCTACGCCAACGGCACCTGCGAGGCGGACGCCGATTACAAGACCGTCTGCAAGGGAGAGACCGGCTTTCGGGAGACCGTGCGGGTGGAATACGACCCCGAGCAGGTGAGCCTTGACGCGCTGCTGCTGGCCTACTTCTATGTCATCGACCCCACGGTGCAAAACCGGCAGGGCAACGACCGGGGCAGCCAGTACCAGACCGGCGTTTACTACACCAACGAAAGTGCGAGAGAAACGGTGAAGCGCATCGCGGAGATCGAGCGCGGCCGCAGCGAGAAATTCTTCGTGGAGATCGGCCCGCTCAAAAACTTCTATTCCGCCGAGGAATACCACCAGAACTACCTCGAAAAGAATCCGAACGGCTACTGCCACATTCCGCGCGCGGAGATGGAGCTCTTTTCCCGGCTGCGCATCGACCCGGGCGACTATCAGAAGCCCGCGGCGGAGTCCATCCGGGACAAGCTGACGGCGGAGCAGTACCGCGTCACGCAGGAGAGCGGCACGGAGCGCGCCTTCACGGGCGAGTTCTGGGACAAGTTTGAAAAGGGCATCTATGTGGATGTCGTCACCGGCGAGCCGCTCTTTTCCTCCACGGATAAGTACGAGAGCGGCTGCGGCTGGCCGGCTTTCACAAAGCCCATTGAAGAGCCTGCCGTGGTGGAACTGGAGGACCTGAGCCACGGCATGCGCCGCACGGAGGTCAGAAGCCGTGCCGGAGATTCTCACCTTGGTCATGTGTTCACCGGCGATCCGGAGTCCCCCAATGGCGTGCGCTACTGCATCAACAGCGCGGCCCTGCGCTTCGTCCCCTATGAAAAAATGGGGGCCGAGGGCTACGGATACCTGCTCTCTCTGTTTAGGGAGTGAGTTTTGGAACAGGGACAAAAAAAGACATCTCATCTGAAGTGACCTCAAAAAGTCGGTCAATATTCAAAAGAGAATTACTCAAGCCGCGAAAGGGCTTGCTGTCTGTAAATTATAGGCAGAAAGCCCTTCGAATTTTTCGTGATCTGGGCAAAAGCGATCTTGTCAAATGCAAAGCCGACTATATGGCAGCACGAAACCTGGATACACGGCGTTAGAGTCAAAGCCGGAGGCATGGGCGACTCCGGTGCAATCGACAGGGCAACTTGCGGGCGTCAAAAATATGTGATACAATTTATCATACAAGCCTTTGACCGAGGGGAGAACACATACATGCCTGCTCTCCTATTGGGAGTATCGTGCGTCCTGCGAAGCTGCGTTCTTCGTCAGCAGAAGAAAACTGCCTGACCGAAAATGTTTCGTCACTTCATTCCGTCAAGGTGGCTACCCCCCTGCACCGCTTATGCGGCTATTACCTGTGGACTTGCCATCCGTAGACGGTTTTGAGAACCGTCCGACGCCAGCAAGTTTTGAAAAACTGCTATGGAGGGAGTTGTAAAAATGCAGAACTATAACATAAAGGATTATTCAGTCGAATTTGATAGAACCGCAACAGTAGATTGGTATGAAAAATATGAAGGTTGGAGCTGTGATTGTGGTGACTGCCAAAGTTTTTTAGCATGGGTCAGGCAGAAACAGCTTCCATCCGCAGTAACAGAATTACTCCAAATTTTTGGAGCGTTGCCGGAAAAACCGACCTATGTATGTGAACTATATCCAACTGAGCGGGGGCATCTTTATCAATTCAATTATCGTGTGGTCGGCTGTATGCTGAATGCTCATCACCCACATGAATCTATTGGATTTGACTGGGGTTCGGTATACTGTGGACATGAAGATTATCCATGTGGTGCTCCGGATTTTCCTGAGCCAAACTTTGACATTATGTTCTTTGTGGACATACCGCCTTTTGACAGTAAGGGCGAATGACGAGAATATAAAGCTAAAGAGAGAAGATAGTGAGGGAGATCAATAATAGATTGGAGCTATCAGAAGCGTCTGCTGCTTTGGTTGCCATACCTCGCGGAAATTTCACAGCAAATTTTGACATTCTCAATGAGCTCATCGAGAAAATCGTGGTACACGAAAAGGTGGTCGACGAGGACGGCGGCAAAAGCCAGCAAATCGACATTTACTACAAATACGTGGGAGACGTCAATCTGAAGAAGGCATATTACACTGCTGAGGATCGGGAGTGGCAGGCTCAGGCGATGGCACTGCCGGAAACAACCGCGGAGAAATAAAGCAGCAATGCCCGGAGTGAGGTAGGATGGAAAGATGCTAATTCCCCAGGTAGCCATACGATTAAGCCCGTTCTTTTCACAAACCGTACAATACATAATAGACGCGCAACCCGAACTGATAATGGCGAAAAATATAGAGCATACCCTGTAGATAAGTTTGTCTCGCTTATTCAAAACGAAATTTCGGGAGGACAAGATTTATCAACAATTAATGAACGAGACTCTAATTTGGCACATCAATGGAATGAGTTATGTAATGCGCTTAGAATGGCCAATAAGGATGAACTAATTTCTTTTTTTGAAGTATTGTCAATCGAGGGCAATCAGCAAAAACTTACCGAATTAGAGCAATCGTTAGTTGAATCACTTTCTCAAACCTTTGAATGCAACATTGGAGTTGCAAGAGAATTGTTTGGCAGGCTTCTTGTCGGTCTAAAAACATGGACTACAACGGAACGACATATTCAGCAAGTTTTCTTGGAAGATGTGTATTCTGTGCTTGGTTTTGAGGAGGATATTGACGATAGTCAGCATCGGCTTGCTGCGCCGTACCCGTTTTTTGAAAGTAGGCAGGTTTTTTGCGAAGAACTTGATAAGAAACTTCTGTCGACAGAGAAGAAAGTGGTTTTTCTTTCAGGAGATCCTGGTTCAGGAAAGACAAGTACCATCAGTTATTTGCAGGCAACAACAAGCAAATGTAGAAGATCCGTGTTTCGGTGGCGTAAATTTGTTCAATCACCTTGGTGGTATTCACAGACTCTTTCACGGAAATTGCCAGTTGGTACCCTCTTCAATATGGAGAGAGTTTTTTGGGTGTAAACCAAGTGATATGTCCCCATATGTGTGGGTCAACGAGGATGGAGATAGAATCCTTTATTTTGAGAGAATAGCGTCCCCGTACAGGGAAGCAATACAAGAAAGTTATGTGCGGCAACCTATTCTGTTCCGGTGGGTTTGCAATGCGTCGTGGTTGGAGAAGGTGCTCAGAGATAACAAGCTCGAACTTTGGAAAGTTGTGTCTTCTGAAGACTATCCTGCGCAATAAACCATAGAAAACTCTGGATTTGCAATCCGTGCTGTGCTATAATCCCTTAACAAATGCAGTTTACCCGCCCCCGCCCTGCTACCCTTACCAACAACCAGTGGTCGCAGGTTCGAATCCTGTCGGGCATACCATAGAAATACCCACCCCAACTGGGATGGGTATTTCGCAGTCTGTCGAAAAAGCGGCTTTGCCACTTTTGATAGACATGCATGAGACAATAGTAGCGGAACGTTGGTAAGCGCTCAATAATGGCACGGCTGGAACAAAGGAGAAAGGTGTGCGAAAATCTTCCCATATGTCGAAAAACTTCCGGTAAGTTTTTCGAGAGAATGGGAGGAATAAGGGATGACAGAAGTCATGCAAGTACGAGAAGCATACCGAGTGGAACAGTGGCGGCAGCTTATGCAGCAGCGCAAAGATAGCCCCTTGAATAATCGGGAGTTCTGTGCGCAGCAAGGGATCAGCGAAAAGAGCTATTACTATTGGCTGAAAAAACTGCGCGAGTCCGCAATGGAACGCGGGATCCTGCAGCTTGTGGCGTTAGAAGATCGTGAGAAGCTGGATGAACTGCGGATAGAGTATCATGGAGCCAGCATGGTACTGCCGGGACATGTGGACATAGATGCAGTCGCCGCAGTCCTGCGTTCGCTGCAGCAAACATGATAGACCTGAGTCGGGTAGAGAAATACTATGTGGCTTGCGGCTATACGGATATGCGCAGGGGCATAGACGGTCTTGCCGCCATCGTGTCACAGCAATTCGGGGCGCCACTGTGTGAGGACAGCCTGTTTCTGTTTTGCGGGCGGCGGACAGACCGGATCAAAGCGCTGTATTTCTCAGGGGATGGGTATGTACTGCTCTACAAGCGGTTAAACAATGGTGCGTTTCAGTGGCCAAGATCGGAGCAGGAGCTTCGGTTGTTGGATAAGCGAAGCTTTCGGTGGCTCATCAGAAAACCAAGACTGCTTTCGTGCCAAATGAGGAAATACGACAGGAATTGGCAAATGCCATCGAAAGCCGAAAGTGGGATGAGATGGCGGCATTTCAGCGGGATTCTAACAAACTTTTGAACGCCACATTGGATATGGATGGTGCGTCGGTTGCGATGCAGATTGAAAAGATCCATAACGAGTATGCATCCGTCATTCAGTACCATAACGAAAATTCCTTGAGCAGTGTCTTATCGATTGCGTATCTTGGTGCGATGCAGTACTATTTCAAACCGATTCGCGAGTTCCCAACAGGCAGAGGATTTGCAGACTTTGTCTTTATCCCGAAGCCTGAATACGGTTTATCTTACCCGGCAATGGTCATTGAACTGAAGTGGAACAAATCGGCTGAAACAGCATTACGGCAAATTAAGGCCAAAAAATACCCGGATTCAATCCGAGACTACACTGGCAGTATTTTGTTAGTTGGAATCAACTACGATGAAAAGACGAAAGCGCATGAGTGTTCGATTGAGAAGTGCGACAAGGAGTAAAGACTTTGCACGCCTATTGCTGAGGGGGTGTAAGAGGATACGCTCTAAGGATGGTCGCGTCGTTACCCGTTCCTCTCCCGCCACGGAAGCGGAATAAAGGCGGAATGCGAGCGGAATATATGGAAAATACGAAATAAATACAATTCTAAAAATTGCAAAAGCTCTGAATAATTGTATGATTTCCTTATTTTTCCCAACGAATAATCGAGGAGAAAGAATGGGGGTTCAAGAGGCCGCTGGTTCGATTCCAGTAGTCCGCACCAAAATGTGTTGATGAAAGATGCAACGCCGAAAACGCCGCACGAAAGTGCGGCGTTTTCGCATATAATGCGCCACTTTTAGAATGAAAAAGTTGCAAAAACTCGATTTTTCAAAATTTCAGTTTTGCCCAGCGAGAGGCGACATTTTGAAGATGCGCCCTGCCAGATTTGTGGTCTGGTGTGGTTCGAACACCGAGGCTTAAAAAAGAATAAAGAATAAGAAGGCAGGCCGCCGTTCGGCTCCCTATGTGGGAGCGGACGGCGGCCTTTTTCGTTACATTGGTGCTTATGTTGCTTTCGCCTTGTTTGTCTATCATTCCTTGGTGGTGTTGGTAATAGCTTTTACTGGACCTTTCGGGTATGCTTGCGTTACAAAAAACGAGGAGGTATCCGAGAATGGCAACCACTAAAAACTTGTGTGCTCAGATTCCCATCGACCTACATGAGCGAGTCAGCGAAGAACGGGAACGGCTGGGCCAGACCACCAGCGAGTACATCACAAATCTCATCCAAGAATACTACGACATGATCGAAAATCAGAAAGGCGGCATTCAAATGACTGAAAAAGGCAGAACGATGGCATTCCAGATTCCCGAAGAACTCTTCCAGCGCATCAAGCGTCACCTGGAGCGCGAAACACTCCGCAGCGGCAAAAAGCTCACCCAGCGAGACTTCGTGCTGAACCTGATCACGCAGGCACTGGACGAAGCGGACGCTGAGAACGCCGCAGAGCAGAACGCCCCCACTGAGGCCCCTGTCGCGCCCCGTGTGGCCGACGTGACCGCTCCAGCGGACACGGACACCCCCCACGAAGATAACGCCGTGTAGGCCCGCGTTAAAGCCCAAACAAAAGAACACGATTTAGGGAAAAGCCACCCAGGGCATCCGAACCTCTCGGATGCCCTGGGTGGCTTTTTGCGTTTCATCAGAAAGGAGGCACACATTATGGCAAGCGAGATCAGAAATCGCTTCACAGACACAGAAATGCAGATCGCCAGAGAAACGGACCTGCCGGAGCTGCTCTCCCACCTCGGCTATCAGGTCAAGCGCGTGGGACGCTTCCATACCACCGCGGAGATGGACAGCCTGCGGATCAAGGACCGCCGCAAGTGGTTTCGGTATTCCCAGAATACCGGCGGGGATGCCATTACCTTCCTCCAGCAGTTTTGCGGAAAATCCTTTCCGGAAGCGGTGGAGTACCTTCTGACCTTCCATGGGAAAGCCAGAGACGCGCCCATTCCGCAGCCAAAGCCGATCAGCCCGAAACAGGAGTTTTCCCTGCCGCCCCGCAATGGGGATGACAGAAGGGTCTTCGCCTATCTCCGTAAGCGGGGTATCGCAGCCCAGGTGATCCGGCAGTTTCTGAATGCTGGGCTGCTGTATGAGGATGCGGTACATCATAACTGCGTCTTCGTCGGCAGGGATGAATCCGGACAGGCAAAGTACGCGGGACTGCGCGGCACCTATGATCTGGACGGTCCCGGCTTCAAGGGAGACGCAACCGGCAGCGACAAAAACACAGGCTTCTCCCTCCCGCACGATCCGCAGTCAGATCTGGTGCTTGTCTTTGAGGCGCCCATTGACCTGATGAGTTACCTCACGCTCCACAGAGACACAACCAACGCCGTTGCTCTGTGCGGACTCTATGACGGCGCACTGCAGACCTATTTGCAGGCACATTCGGAGATCCGCCGTATTGCGCTGTGTCTGGACGCGGATGAGCCTGGGCAGAAAGCCGCCCAGCAATTACAGGAAAAGTATCAGTTACAGGGGTATGCCGTTACCGTGGAGAAACCGCGCTGCGGCAAGGATTGGAACGAGTATCTGCAAAGAAAGATTTGCAGCCGGGAAAGGGGGCGATATATAGACCCGTCAGACGGGCTCATTCACTGTAAGAAATGCGGCGGCCAGAGGCAGACCGTTGTGCCATGCTTTGGGAAATCCGGCTACTTTATGCCGCGCTGCATCTGCCAGTGCCAGCGGGAGGCTGAGGAGCAGCGCAAGGCTGCTGAAGAACGGCAGCGCCGTATGGAGCGTATCAAACGCCGAAAGGCACAGGGATTGCAAGACCGTTATCTGTACGACTACACATTTTCCAATGATAACGGGCAAAACCCATTGATGGACAAGGCTCACGCCTATGTGGAGAACTGGAAAG
>ERZ1027188.357-NODE-357-length-19343-cov-4.378992_pt1 | contig 19343 bp, 15 predicted proteins | sample MGYA00519273_ERZ1027188 | MGnify/ENA primary metagenome ERZ1027188 (study PRJEB26926, sample SAMN06164623) | human gut metagenome | biome: ENVO:00009003; feature: ENVO:2100002; material: ENVO:00002003 | host: Homo sapiens | place: USA | collected 2012 ... | reverse complement strand
TCTACACAAGGCTATTCGTCGGCAGCGTCAGATGTGTATAAGAGACAGGTGCAGGGACGTAGAAGTTCTCTGTTGTCTTCTTTTCTTTGGCGGTTCTCTCGTCAACAGTGAAGAAGTCCACTTTGACGTTGTAGAGACCGACGCCAGATGATTCGTCCTCGGAGAAACAGTTGCAGGCGAAATCCTTGATAGTTTCTTCCTGAGTGAAGACATCATTGAACTGCACGTCTTCGATTTTGGTTTTGATAATCTCGTAGTAGACACTCCCGAACTGGGTGCGGTTGAGCGAAGCGATAATCTCGTGAACCAGCGTCTCTGCCTCCGTATAGTTGGTGGCAAGCACAAGTTCCTCGATTTTCTTCTTTTCAAGCCCCCCGTTGGAGTTTTCAACAATGCTTTCCGACTTGATGCGGAAATAGCTGAGCTGTTTTTCTTCCATAACTGGGTCTTATTAGAGTTGTACTTTGAATGTCGTTGCAAAGGTAGTAATAATTTTCAATATAACAATAACGAAATTAGTCTTTTTGCTATAAAAATATCTATCCATTGTTGATTTTCAGATATTTGCACAATATTTAATCTCCTAAAATAGTTTAGACAACTTATTGCGAAAAGATATTTGCAGAGTGAGCCATAAAACCAAAGAGGTCAGATTCCTCTATTCTTCAAAAAGAAAATATGGTTATAAATGGCTCACTCTGAAATATCCGATAAAGAGCTGATCTCCCAGCGTGTAGAAAGCACGTTTGCGACCAGCAAGAAGAGCGTTCAGGAATATGTGCGCGAAATAGAGCGTCGATGCAGATTCCAGTCCGCTTATCGACATCTCCAGAATGGCACGGTGCTGGATGACCGTAGCCGTTTGATTGACATTTATGAAGCGTGTGTTCAACAGGACGCACACCTTCGTGGTGTCCTTGAAACCTTGTTCTCTCAGATTGTGGGGGAACGATTTATGATGGCCAAGCAGAACGAGAAAGGCAAATACACCAAAGACATCGCGGCCACTAAAAAAATTCAGAATACAGAGTTTCTGAAAATCATACACGGCATTGCCGAATCCAAACTGTATGGCTATACCGGTCTGGAACTTTTTGTTGACCCGACCAAGCAACATGGAGGATTAAAGGTCAATTATGTCGAGCGGCGCAATATCCTGGCCGACCAGCGTAGAATAGTTCTTCGCCAAGGTATTTGGCTCCCTCAGTGGAATTTCGATGACCCTAAATACGCCGACCACTATATCTTGGTTAACAGTGGAGATCTTGGTCTTTTCTCGGCTGTGGCCCCTCTGATATTGGCGAAGAAATTCACTTTCGCCAACTACGTCAACTTCTCACATACATACGGCCAGCCTATTATTCACGGCAAGACTGAATCTGAGAATACAATAGACCGTAAGCGTATGGCCAACGACATCGCCAGCGCCGCCCAGAATAAGGTTATTGTTACCGGACTCAATGATGAGGTCGATATTAAGACTTTCACAATGAGTAATTCTGAACACGTGTTTACCGGACTTATTTCGATTGTGGACAGGGATGTGTCTAACCTCATTCTCGGTTCTGAGTCTATGGCCGGTGCCACGCAGTCTTATGTCGGTGCAACCCGCGCTCACGAAAATATCTTCAGGGACCGCATTGAGGTGTATCGTGACTACATCGAGCTGGTGATGAATGAAATGGTCATCCCTCGTCTTGTTCGTCTTGGCTATCTTCCTGACGGACTGGAGTTCAAATATGCAAAACGTATAGAAATGTCCGATGAAGACCGCATACGCTTGTTCCAGAATCTGACAACTTCATGGGAAATGGACCCCGAAACCATTGAACAGGAGTTTGGCGTGAAGGTAAAACGACAGCTTAACGTCATGTCTGATGGGATGGGAGCCGGAGCTCCAACCGGAGGAAGCGGTGGCGGCGGTTATAGCAGAACCGCAACTCGCCATTTGACAGATGAAGAATATTTTAGGAGATACGGCCACGCCCGTGAAACTAAAAATTTTCTGATGGAGAGGGACTGACAGGTCCGGCTTCCCTCTCCGATATAATGGCGAAAAAACAGCCCGACGATTCTGAGGACCGGCATAAAAAGGAGGTAGCAGTTCTGCTGTCTCTCTTCCATGACTTTGTGCTTAGCATGACTGAGCATGATGGTGAGTGGGATTCTCTTGAAGAACTCATGGAGGCCCGCGCCGACATTGCTATTAGACGGGCTTTCGATGGTTTCGGTCTTGGTTACGACGAAGCAATCGAGCTGATACGCAATGCCGATGGTTTGAATAGCGAGCAGTTGGCGCAACGCAACATCGTACTGGCAGCTGTAGACAATCTGGTTGACTTTGCTGTCGCGGAGGAATACCAGATGGCAGATGATATGACTGAGCTGGAGCAGACGCTTACCGATGAAGAGGCTGAGGATTTGGAAGATGAAGAGTGGCTTGACTTTTATATGCCCGTATTTTCAAAGTTCAATGATCGGTATATGCAGACTGAAAATCTGGATGTTGAATACGCGATGATTGTAGCGGCATATTTATCGGCGTTGAAGCAAGACACTGTGCTGATGTATATGACAATGGGAGATGAGCGTGTACGCCCCTGGCATCTACAGTATGAAGGGTTCACGGCTCCAAAATCCAGTTTCCCGGCTTGGCTTATACCCCCGATAGAGCACCAATGCCGATGCTTCCTTGTCGAAGACACAGCCTCTGTCACTGCATCTGTAAAAGCGGCGTCGGCCCCGACTATGCCAGATTGGTTCAACAGAACATTTAAGGAGAGTGTGGCCCTGGGAGGCCGCATATTCTCTGATGAACATCCATACTTCCAAGTTGACGAGCGTCATGTAGGACGACTCAATGCCATAGCAAAACGCATTAAATCAAAGTATTTGAAAGATGGCGACAGTAAGTAAAGGCATACCCATCACGCCTAAGCAATTTTTGGCGCAGTGGGAACCTTTGCCTCATCAGCTTGATGTTAATGTCTGGGATTTTGAGGTATCGGTGGGCCGCTCTGCCGTGGAAATATTCCAGAAATCCTTTGATATGAAGAGATTCAATTCAAGGGGTAGCATGGTCTGGCGCCACAGGCCCAAACGAAACAAAGGAGGCTTCACTGTGGGCGGTCTTGTTGAATCTCGTTCATTGCGTAATTCGATAGTCTACGAAGCCGAAACTTACAATAGGTCAAAGGGTCGTGTAAAAGTCTACACCGACCCATCAGCATTTGGCGGCACATTCCATCATAAAGGTTTTTGCTTTGCCGCAGTCCATAACTCGGATGATTCGTCTATACGCACCGGTCGTGTGGCTAATATGCCTCAGCGTCAGTTCATGCCGACTGAGAAGCGCGATTCTACTGTGATGAATGACAAATTGCGAGAATTGGAAAGAATGATATTCAGAACATTCCCAGGTGTAAGACGATGATAGTAGATAAAACGCCAAAGCCTGTCAAGCCCACAGAACCTGAAGAGGTGCCGGTGGTTCCGACTCCTGATGCTGACCCAATACAGGAAACCGTCGAAACCAATGCCATGATTGAGGCATACAAGGCTGTGCGCAAGATATTGGAATCTATCAAGAAAGATCCCAATGACCCTAATAGCCCTCCTCTTTTTAAGACAATTAAGCTGGACAACGGTCAGCTGACGCGAATTAAGCGTAATGAATACAACAAGGAATACGGCGTCGTGTTCCCGGCTGTATTCATTCATTACGTTGGAATTTATTATAACGTCGGCACCTCAATGATAGCCGAGGGAAAAGGCACTATGCGAATCCACTATGTGCTTAACCGGCTGAATAATAGCGATGACGAAGTAGAGTGCGAAGGTCTTGAAGTTTACAAGAGAATTGTGGCTGCAATTGAAGAGCAGAAAGCAAATTTTCCGGCATTGGTATCTCGTTTTCAACTGGCATATTGGGACCAACCTCTCACATTTGATGACGCCCTTCAGCCATATTGGATTGACTATCAGATATGGTTCCAGGATTACACAGCCTACGCTTACAAGAATTACAAGGATGTCTATGTGACTGTGCCTCCGTTCACACAGCCAAGCGACCAGAATGAGGTTGCGAACCCCGACAATATGCCCAATCACGAAACGCCAAAGTTTGAAGAGATTGCGGGCTTCTGCCACAAAAAACAGTGATTTCACCCCTCTCATTTTTCATTCTTCTATTCTTGGGAAAAGAGTAATCAGTTATGGACGCAGAAAATTTGAAATACGTAGTTGGTAAGGTCGAAAGCGGCCAACCGGCTATTATTCGCTTTTTCTCTTCTGTAGATGAACTCAGCACTCGATGCTTCAACGATGAATTTCTGTGGCTTCAGAACTGTGTAAAGCCCTCTAAGATAATCGTTATGATCAACTCTGAGGGTGGCTCGGTTCTCTACGGAATGAGTACGTTCTCCATAATCCGCTCTTGTCCGATTGAAGTTGATTGCGTGATCGAGGGTCTGGCGGCATCGATGGGTAGCATCATCTGGGCCGCAGGCGACAACCTCTTCATGCACGACTATTCGCTTCTGATGATTCACAACCCCTTTAACTCAAAGGCGATGTCTGAGGATCCGTCAGTCAAGCAGACTGTCGAGGCTTTCCGCTCTCAACTTGAAACCATTTACACAAAACGTTTCGGAATCCCTAAGAATCAGGTCGAAGCCATAATGAATGGCGAAGGCGAGGCCGATGGCACCATTCTCAGTGCCAAGGACGCTGTGAAGGCCGGGTTCATTCCGGCTGAGAATGTCATCAAGACTTCTAAAAAGGTCCGGGATAAGGTGAAAAACGAAATGGTTGGTGTCGATGACGCTGCTTCTATTTGCAGCATTATGGCGTCAGTATCGGCTGAAGTGGATGAAAATAAACTTCTGGAGGACATCGATGCTATTCGTAATCGAAAGGAAATCTCACAAATCCAAGACAAAGATAAAATGGAACAGAACGAAACAATCAATTTCGACGCCATTTCAGCAGAACTTGGACTCGCAAAGGACACTCAGGCCGCAGCAGTTAAGGCTCGTATCGCTGAGTTGATCAAAGCAGAGGCCGCTCTCAAGGAAACTCAGAGCAAGCTGACTGCTACCGAGATCAATCTCAAAGGAAAGGAAGCCGAACTTGCCAACGTCACCGCTGAACTGACCGAGACCAAGACATCGCTCCAGGCGTACAAGGACGCTGAGCAGGCCGCTCACGAGGCTGAGATTGCTTCCGTCATCGACGAGGCTATCAAGGCAGGCAAAATTGAGGCTGGTGCAAAGGACGCATGGGTCACGATGGCGAAAGCCGATTTCGAGACCGTAAAGTCAGCCCTCGCATCCATCCAGGCCCGTGAGATTATCACGGAAGAAATCGCCAAAGATCCGGCAAACGTGGACAAAATCGAAGACACTCTGACTGATGTCGAGGCCCAGATGAAGGCCAAAGTTGTGGAGCACCTTGGCGAAGTAAAATTTGAAAAATTTTAATTCCCCGAACCAATAACAATGGCTACAATCAATTTTGCCGGTAACACTTATGCGGGCGAGGTCCTTGAAGATCTTCTTGTCTATACCGCGAAGGGGAACGAGACCTATGAGGCCGGTCTTGTTCACGTGAAGCCCGGTGTTCAGAAACGCTATGTTCTGCCTCACATTCAGCTGGGCTCCATCATCCAGGACAACAAACCGACTCCCACTTCAACGGAAGGCGCTGCCGACGACGCAACAGGTTTCAACCAGTACAAGCTCTCGGAGCGTTATCTGGACCCCCAGGACTTCATGGTCTATCTGGAGTTCAATCCCCGCGACTTCGAGGAATACTGGCGATTCGCTCAGCCCGAAGGTCCCCTCGTATTCCGTGAGCTTGCTCCGGAGGTACAGAAAACCATGCTCCGTCTGCTGCTGGACCGCAAAGACCAGTATATCAACGACTGCATCTGGTGCGGCAAAAAGGGAGGCCCTGATTCCGCAATCACTACACCTACCGGTGCAACAGCCCTCGGCGGTGCATCCGTCGCCGGTCCGATGAAGTATTTCGACGGCGCTCTGGCCCGCGTACTCGCCAACCTCAAGGCCCAGGCCGCTGTGGAAGGTGGCACCGCTACCGACGCCGAGATGAACGAAGTAGCTTCCGGCAAAGTCATTCTGGCCGGTTCCACCCAGTTCACAACCGGTAAGGACGTAGAGGATGCTCTCTATGCGATCTGGAAGAAGACTCCTTCGCATGTCCGCAAGTCCAAGAAGCTCAAATTCATCATGGGCTGGGACGTCTGGGATCTTTACGACCAGTACCTCACCACCCAGAAGGACTACAAGTATGTCGAGAACCCCGACGTGAATAAGCGCACCTTCAAAGGCAAGCAGATTGTCGTAATCGACGGCCTGCCTGAATCGACCCTCTTCTTCGGCAAATTCTCCGCTGATCAGGATTCGTGCCTCTGGATGGCCATCGACTACAGCACCGACGAGGAATCGGTTAAGGTTGAGCGCCTTCAGGCCAATTCGGAGATGTACTTCTTCCAGATGCGCCTCAAGATGGACGTCAATCTGGTCCGTCCCGGTGAGCTCGTGGTGTGGACTCCGTATGCCAACGCCTAACGAGAAATCGCAATGTATCATCGATAAGAGGAGTGGAGGCACCGAAACTCCGCTCCTCTTTTCACATTTCATCAGCTAATCTTATGGCAAAGAAGAAAACTAACGAAGTGGTCGAAGAGACCGTCCCCGCAATAGAACCGGCAGAGGTCCCCGTAGTAGAGGCTCCGGCTACGGTAGAGGAGAATCCTGAAGTGGTTGAAGATACCGCCCCCAGCGAAGTTTCCGAAGCTGTAATCGAACCGGAGAAAGAAGTCGAGGTGCCCAAAGATGCAACCCACTCTGTCAATCTCGACACTCTGCCCGTACAGGCCGTTGACTACCTTAAACGTCACCCTGAAGTAGATGCGGTATATATCGACAAATTTGGAGGCATGTTCTCTAAGCACACCGTCAAGGTGTTCGTGAAGGATGCCATCCTGTATCAGAATCCGTATTTCAAACAGTAAAAGAATCATACAATGGCATTAGGAAATGTTTTCATGCGAGACACGGACGGCAACATCCCTGTTGTGAAGTCCAACACCATTGAAAAAGTGTGTGGTCTCATCTTTGACATCTCTGGTCAGGATGGCTTCTGGACAAGCGGCGGCGGTCTCGCAATCGCCGATACCTGGAAGGATAAAGTCATCGAGCTCAATAGCCTGAACGACGCGATAGAAGCGGGCATTACGGCATACACCGGTGAGGTCGATTCGGAAACGAAACAGAGCAACGACCTTCTGGCCGGTATCCCCTATTATCACATCCGTCAGTTCTTCAGCATGGCTGGGGGAAGTGGCCGTCTATTCGTGATGTTCGCGGATTGCTCGAAGGACTGGAACGCAATCATCGAAATGCAGAGAGCCGCCAGCGGTGCAATCTTCCAGATCGGCATCTGGACCGAGCAGCAGCTTTGGACCAAGCCCGATGAAGCCGCCAACGCCTATTCTATCGGCCTCGTAGCGGACATCAACCGCGCCGCCGTCGAACTGGCCGATGACTATTTCGCTCCGGCATCTATTCTGCTGTGCGCCAACACCTCGAAGGTGAAGGTCGGCACCACCACAACCGACAAAATCGCCGTTAGCCAGATTCCATCGTGCGTCGTTGACGCTCGCTATGTGACCGTGCTTCTGTCGCAGTCTATGGAAGAGCAGGTGCGTCGGATGCAGGCATCGCTCGCCTCGACTACTCCTGTCGGGCTCGTAGGACTCGCTCTGGGTGCCCTCACTCAGGCCGGTGTCGGTGAATCTATCGGATGGGTGCGCCAGTTCGACCTCGTAAATTATGTCCCTGCAATCGAGATGGGCTTCGGCGATTCAACGGTATCCGACGGCCTTATCGCAAACGGGCTCAGTTATTCGGCCCTGAGCAAGGCCCAGCTCAACGCGCTGGAAGAGGCTGGCTATGTGTTCGCTCGCTCTTTCGAGGGGCTGGAAGGACATACATATTTCGCCAACGACCACACATGCTCTGCTGGCGATTTCTGCACAATTGCCCGTAACCGCGCCATCAACAAGTCGCGTCGTCTCATCCGCGTCGCTCTACTTCCCTATGTGAACTCGCCCATCAAAGTTGATCCGTCCAATGGCAATCTTTCTGCTGCCCAGGTAACGGTCTTCGAGAATCTTCTCAAAGACATTCTGGACGCTATGGAGAGCGCGGAGGAAATCAGCGGCACCGCCTTCGTTACGGTCCCGGCTGAACAGAATATCCTTGTCACCAAGAAGTTGGTGCTTTCGTATGGCATCGTGCCTATGGGCTGTGCAGAGTCTATCGAGGTAACTGAGGGCCTTTACGTCAGCCAGCAGACTCAATAATAACCACATACGACAATGATTATCAATAACGTCGCCTATTCATGGGCAATGCTTCAGCTGACCTCCACTGCCCTTACCGGGTCAGCAAACCCCAACCCCATAATCCTTCAGGGTGTCACCGCGCTCAAGTGGAACATCGAGAAGAAGGTCGATACCAATTATGGGCTGGGTGGAGAGCCTGCTAACCGAGGGTTTGGCAACACCGTCTATACGGCGTCCATTACGATGGACTACAACACCCAGGTTCAGCTCCGCGCTCTCAAGGGCTCACTCATGGCCATCGGAGAGTTCGATCTTGTTGTCTCATTCGCAAATGAGTTCAACTCCCAGGACTTCTCTACCGAGACTGTAACTCTGAAGGGTTGCCTCTTCAACGAGGATGGCATGGAAGTGTCTCAGGACGACACCAACATCACCAAGGAGTTCAACCTCAACCCCTTCAAGATTATCCCCAGCACGAAATAACTTCTTCCATAGGGTTAATTTGAGTAAGTGTGCGTGGCATCGGTTTTACGACCGGTGCCACATTTTCTTTGCGCTTTTTCACTCCTGTAAACAAATAATGCTCTATTCTCTATTGAAGATAAACTTTAACAACTCATAAAATATGGAAGACGACAAGACACTTGAAATCCAGGAGGTCGAGGCTATTGACCCCAAGGTCCAGACAGCAATCGAGAAAAAGGTAGCCGAACTGAAAGCCAACAACCCCAAGGCCAAGATCATCCCTCTGATGGTAGACGGCGATGGTGACGACGAGAAGGATGTGTACGTCGGCTACTTCGTGCAGCCCTCGTTCCTCAACTTCTCCAAATACCTCACGCTCTCCCAGAAGGACCAGGCATCGGCCATGCGCCAGCTCGCCAAGGACTGCTTCCTCGACGGCGACCGCGAACTTATCGACGATGATTCGCTATTCCTCTTCGGTCTGATGGGCCAGCTTCAGCACCTCATCAAGATGCGTGGGGGCCGTGTCATAAATTTATCGAAGCCTGGGAAGTAAAAGAGGACGATTACTTTCGTCATAAGTTAATCCTCCTAAGACATTACTTTCCGGGTGTCAATATTGATGACCTTGATGACGAAACATTTGCTATTCTCGTCAACGATGCAGAGTGGATGCACAGTCAAACGGTTATCACACGACAGGCAAATGCTTTAGGCTTATAATTATACTCGTTAAGACCCCCGTTGCAAAACTTCATGCAGCGGGGTTTTCTTTACCCGTGCCTTCCCTCCAATCTCTATTCTTTGTAAAAGACTTCTACGATTATGGCTGGACAAACATACCAGGTCAATTATATAGTCAATGTTGACGCATCCAACGCTCAGTCTGCGGTCAATTCGTTCAAACGAGCGGTTGCGTCAATGGATAAGGCCACGAAGCCACTTATGGATTTGCAACGTCAGGTCCGTGGCCTCATGGACACTATGAGTGCGCTTAGCCGTGGCAAGTACACGGTGAAGATTGACACTAAGCCCGCTACTCAAAAGATCGGTAAGCTGATTCGTGCATTGAAGATAGCCAAGTCCGAAGTCCAGCAGCTCAATGCAATGGGAGTAACACTGGGGGCTACAGCATCTAAAGCACGTTCTACGTCACGAACTACTCCGGTTCCAGCCCCGGTAGGTGGTTCTCGTCCTCGTACATCGACGCCCCGCACAGCCCCGGCGCCTGCTCCAGCTTATACAAAGCCCAGACGAGTTGGTCCTACCAATCTTGGCTATAAGCTTTGGGGCCCGACGCCTCTACCTAACAATGGCGGCATGGCCATTGATATGCTCAAAGGTATGGGTATTGCGTATGGTATTGCCGGATTGGGTACGTTGGTTTCTAATATCGTAGATCAGGCTGCTGAATACGATAACCTGATGAAGACCGTGGAGAACATCCTGAAGTCGCATGACACTCAGCCTAATTTCCAAGGTCGATTCTCGTCGATGACATCTACCGTCCGCAATGTCGGCATGGAAACCAAGTTTAAGGTTACTGAGGTTGCAGATGCCGCAAAGTTCTTGGCTATGGCCGGTCTGGACGTTAACGCCATCTCTCAGGCTATTCGGCCTATTGCCGACATTGCCCTTGTAGGTGATACCGAACTTGGCCAGACCGCAGACTTGGTGACGAACATTATGACAGCGTACAATATCGCCCCTGCAAGGATGCGTAACGCTGCTGATGTGATGACGAACACGTTCACCATGTCAAATACCACATTGACTGAAATTGCCGAAGCATATAAGTACGCCGCTTCGCTTCTGTCTGCCGGTGGAGTTCCGTTTGAAGAGGCCACCGCAGCAATCGGTGTGCTTGGCGATGCGGGTATCAAAGGCTCTCAGGCTGGTACCACACTCCGTACCATTATGGCCAATGTCGTTAACCCGACGAAAAAACAGAAAGCCGCATGGGATGAACTGGGTGTGAACAGATACAACGCAGATGGTTCAAGGAAAAATCTGCTCGAAATATTCAAAGAACTTAACAGCGCCAATCTTGGCGTTGACGCCTATTATCGACTCTTCCATAAAACCGCAGCTTCAGGTGCTGTGGCCCTGGCAAGCCATGTAGACAAATGGGAGAATGTGTATCTTGAAAACTTCTTAGCTGGTGGCCTATCATCGCATTTGGCTGATGAGAAGAAGAATACTCTTCAGGGGTTATGGGCTCAGCTTGTTTCTGTATTTACCGATAAAGGTGTGACCGCATTTAATGGGGTCCAGGGACAGCTCAGAGGTTTAATGACCAAGGCAATCAGTTGGTTGAAGACTGATCAGGCTACCCAGGCATTTAAGAGTGTGTCTAAGAGCCTGATGGAGTTTGTCGATGTTATCATTACTGCTTCCAAGTGGTTTGTGAAGTTCTTCGATATGTTTGGCCCGGCCATCAAGATATGGGCCAAGTTCCAGCTGATGATATGGCCTGTAGTAAAGGCTGTCACTGCTTTCTACAGTATATTCCGAGCATTGCAAGGATTGCGGAAAGTAGGCTTTATGATCATGGGCCTCGGCAATTCTTTCAAGGCCCTTGGCACTTCTGCTGCCTTTGCTGGTAAGAATATTGCCAGCGCCAATGCTGCTGCCGCAACGGGTGCTCTGGTTACGCCCGCTGCCGGAGTTGTGCGTCAAACAGGGCCGTGGGGTTCCATGTTTGCTCTTTCAAATCGTCAGATGCAGTGGGCCCAGCGAGGAATGGATATAGGCTGGAAAAACAAAAGCCTCTTTGGTATTCCTATGGGTTTCCATGTCGGAAAGCCTTTGGATATTTCTGCACCGCGATATGATCGTGGTTCCTACGATATTGTAGGCCGTCATCAGGAGAATCGTAAGCGACTGTTGCAGCATAAGCAGGCTATGAAAGCCTACAACAGAAGGCTTATGGTACAGCAAGGCTTTAATGCTGCCGGTGGACTTGTCGGTGCTGCTGGTGTGGGCTACGGTATGCACCAGATTGCTGAAGCTGATAATGGATATGACACTGCATCCGGTGTACTCTATGGCATTGCCGGTACAGCTGCTATGGTCGGTGGCCCCTGGGGTTGGGGTATTGCTGCCGGTGCTGCTATTATTGGCGGTATCATGCAGGTACTTGGGTCTGCTGAGAAATCCAATAAGATATACGGAGAGCTTCAGGATTTTGCCAAGAAAAATGCGATAAACAGCGGTATTATTGCTGGTTCTGAGAGCCAGACGATGAAATACCTTGAAGCCCAATACACAAAATATAACGACATAAACGGTCTTATACAGAAGCGCATAGAGCTGACCGCTCAGCTTCTTGGATTACAGAGCGGAGATAATCCTATGGACGCTTCAACCGGCGTATTCCAGGGTCTTATGGAAAAGCATGAAGACTTGTGGAATAGCGATAAACTGGAGGCGTTTAATGATATTTACCGTGATAAATTTAAGACCGATAAGCGCCTTATCAATCATAATGGTGCATACTATCTGACGTCCGGAGAGTCTATAAAAGGCAATTACGTTAACGAAAATGGCCGGAGCGTATATAAAGTGCGTGGCGTTAAAAGCAACGGTGATGAGGTAGAGGCTATTAGAGTTGGTAATGCAACTACGAGTGGTCTTGAAGCTGCTTTCGCAAGTATGGCTGCAACTGCCGAAATCATGGCACCGGGTGGTTACTACGAAAAACTTGTTGAGGGTATGCGCCTTAATGTTGCCAAATATGGCATGAAGGGCGCAAGCACCGCTGAATTTGACGAGTATTACAACCAGCTCGTTCAGTCCAACGATCCTCAGTATCTGAAAAATCTTGTTGGTCTGAATGATATTAAAGATACTGACTGGGATCTCAATCGAATGTTGCTTGACCAGCAGACTCGTGAATACATGTGGACGCAATTACAGTCTCTGTTAATTCCTATGAGAGATGCTTTCCATAGTTTCCGGGATGAGGTCGATGCAAATAATCTAAGCGCCGGAACTCTTACAAACTATTTGAAGTATGTTATAGGAAATCAGGCGGGTCTTGCAGTAAAAGACTACGACTCCAACAATGTAGCTGGTTGGTATGCCAACTTCGGGTTTAAGAACGGCACCTTTAACGCTTTCACAACGACCGATGAGAATGGTGTCGTGAAAGCATATACGGCTGAAGAAGCCGCAAAAATGGCCGCATCAAATATGCAGTCAATTATTGATGCTGTCAAACAATCCGGCGCCGCTTCAGAACCTGCCGCCATTGCCTTGATGGGATTCTGTAATGTGCTTTTAACTCAGGCCCAGGCTTTTACCAACGCAACAGACGAGCTTATCAACGTTGCCGAGAACCAGGAAATTACGTTGAACGGTCAGTTGTATAGGTGGAACGAACTGATGCAGCAATATGAGGCTATCGACGCAAACGGTCAGTTAGTTTATGTGCAGAGCCAGTTGACAGGAATGAGTAATTCCATATCTATCTTGGGCCAAAGCTTGGGGTATGACTGGACCGGTGCATTTGGTGGTTTGTCAAGCTCTTTGCTTGGAACCTACAATTATCTGAATATGCTTGGCAGCGTCAAGTTTGGCACTCCATATATACCTTCCTTCAATGCCGGAGGAACAGGCACCGGCGCAGGTTTTGGTGGCACGAATAGCTTTGGTTTAGGCTCATTTAAGTGGGGGTCGCGCCTCCCTTCGCTGACACTCGGCTCAAGGCTGAACAACAATTGGTTGACAGGAGGTAGCACCAATTACATGAGTCAATCTTGGAATCGGTTTATGAACAGCAGTAAACCGTTGACGCTTTCGCGTGAGCAGGCAAGCAATGTCGTGGCTAACGGTGGAGGGACGGCAAATGGCTGGAGAGGTTCAGGAACCGGCACAGGCACGAACAATCAAAATAATGGTACCGGTGGAAATGGCAGCGGTGGCCGAGGAACCAGAACCTCGGATTACAAGTCCCATCAGAAAGAACGGGCCGTACCTAAGCAAATCAATATCAACATTCAAAATCTTATGAATGTCGATTCAATTGATATGACCAATTCTGATAATGTGGCTATCATCGAGAGACTGAAACGCGAAGTGGCTTATGCTCTCGTTGAAGCTGCTTCGGATGGCACAATGATGTTAAACAACCTCGCAACTTAATATATTATGGGTTACTTTGGTGATGTATGGTCGAACTTGGTGTTCAACACCGGCAATGCCACCTCTCAGTTTGTAAGCAACCTTAACTGGCGATACAAAAAGACACAGGGGGGCATTGAGTTCGTTTCCCAATCAGCATATAAAAGTGTGCTTGTGCATGTCGCCAAGCAGCTTGCAATGTCAACTCTGGAAGGCGAACTTAACAGCTTGCTTCCCAGATATGAGAAATATGCTCGTGACAAGATGCGCGATGCGGTCCGCACACAGCAAGATGCAAATCGCAAAGTGTTGATTGCAAATGGTAAGAAATCCACTGAAGGATTCGGGTTTATCGTTTGTGAGGGTGGTCATAAGCTGATTGCCAAGACAAAATATGGTACACCGGTTCCTGAAGCACTCATCCTTTCTTATGATGATAAAGAGTCTGTTCATTATGAGGATGTCCTTTGGGATGAAGGCTCAGTTGAGTCATATACTATTAAAAAGAAAAGTACTCTCGAAAAACTATGGAATCCCGGTAATGAAATTGAGCATGAGAAGCAGGGCCACAAAAGCGACCCCTTTGACTCCAAGACAGTATTCCATATTGATCTTACTCCTAAGGTCACGATGAGCAGCAGTAAAAACATTATTCTCACTCAGGTGCAAGGCCGAGACTTCACTCGCAAAGAACTTGTTTCCGGCGGTGATTTGACGTATTCTGTAAGTGGCAGTATCGTGTCGGATGACGAAGGTGTCTATCCGGCTGAGGCAGTCAAACGATTTATTAAAATCATGCAGTACAATGGAGTTGTCAATGTCAACTTCATCACCTTCGGCTTGCTTGGTGTAAAACGAATCATCATCAAGGATTTTTCTCTTGGTGCAGCTGATCACAAGAATATCCAGCCATATAGCTTTACTTGTGTGGCAGTGGAGCCGGATGATGCAGTTGCTTTACAGAGCGATACCATTGCCGCCATCAACAAAGACATTGAAGAATCCATGTGGGACACCTGGTACAAGACAATTCTCGACAACAGACTGGCGAACATGGCTGTGAAGACCGCACTGAATGTAGCCACCAGCGCTGCTACATCGTCAGCCGGTGCCGGGCTTGATGAACTGACATCTAACATTTGACATCATGGCAGATTTCGATACCAATAAGCAACCGGGGTTTCATATACTCATATCCTTGATTGAAATATGGACCCCGAAGGACAAAAAGAAGCCCAACGGCGATGTCGATGGCGACATTATGCGTATCTGTGAGGTTGAGAGTGTTGAGATTGAAGAATCATTCAAGAAGCTCATAGGAACTGCTGCTGTTCGTTTCCCTCGTGGAACTGTTGTGCGAAAAACGATAACTGCTGCTACAGCGGAGGAAGAAGGCGATTACAGCAAAGTGACCGCCACTTGTTCTCAGAGTGGGGTAATCGAGGAAACCAGAACAACCACTTCCGTTGTGACCAAAGATACGTTCAAAGTGGGCCAGCGTATTAAAATATATCTCGGCTATACTACTGATCCACAGGTAGCGGAAATGGCTAAAACCGGCAATACTGGGAAGACAATTTATAACGACAAGGAAACATACGACAATTACCTTTCTAATTTCAAGCACACCGGTTCGGATTCTAAAAAATACATGAATCTGATGTTTGACGGATATATCACCAAGGTTAGTCTTGATACTCCGGTCGAGCTGGAGTGCGAGAATCTTGCCAGTGTCTTGAAAACCATTTCATGCCCTAAGGTCAAGCTGAGGAAGTGTGAGGTGAAGGATTTTATCGGAGATGATGGTCGGTATAAAATGCTTAAAGACACGGGCCTGATGCTACATCCTGATACGGCCAATATGTCGTTTGATTTGGGAGCCGTTGAGTTAAGCACCGACCTCACGGTCGCTGATGTGCTGACCGAATGGGCCAAGTATGGTTTGTTCTGTTATGTCAGCGACTATAATGGGACCCCGGCCATCCAGATTGGACGTGCGTATTTTTCAAATCCGGGAAAGGATTCTCTTCTTAATGCCTCCACGACCCCCCAGCCGGTACAGGTATATTTCGATTACCATGTGGCGAATAATGGTTTGTCGTTGACCTCCTCAGATAAGAATTTCCTGGCGGTTAAGGCAAAAGGTGTAGATTCTGATGATAAGTTTATCAATATCACCATTTTGCCGAACCCTGATTTCGATTCTTCCAAGGGTGACTCACAAAGCAATCCACGTTACCGATATGTCAATGAAACCAAGCTGAGCAAGAAGGCTTTGAAAGCTGGGAAGCGCTATCTGACAGACGCACCCAATGACAAAGTAGACATGAGGCTCTATACCCAGATTGCTTTCGTCTCCAAAACGATTCCTATAACAAAGGAGGCGTTGGCCGAAGAAGCAATCAAGTATTTCGAGGGTTACAACATGACTGGAATTGAGGGGTCGCTGACATTATTTGGCGACTTGCATATCAGGACCGCTCAGCAGGTAGAACTGATTGACAGGAGATACCCCGGCAAAGAAGGAATTTACTTAGTTGAAGAAGTCACGACCACATTTGGAACAGATGGCTTCCGTCAAAGAATCACATTGCCATACTGTATTTCCCGTAAGGGGAACCAAAACGAATAAGAAATGAGCGATAGAGAGAAACACTTGACTGACCACTCATCGAATGAGATGATCCGTGAAGCGATTCGCGCAATCGCTTTGAAAGGCATCGTCAATCGTCAGACCGGCACCGTAAGGGGCACCTCCAAAGTAACCGGTTTTGTCGCAAAGGTTCATACCGATGAGAGTGATGAGTTGTTCGGTACAATCGATGTTCAGGAATATCCGGATTGGTCGATAGCCGAATCTGAGGAGGCTCAGGTCGGCTACCATGAAGGAGTGATGCTGACTGCCATCCAGAATGATACGCAGGGATACATCATTATTCCTAAACTGCACTCCGACGTGCTGGTAAGCAAAGACCCTGAAACCGGCAATGAATATGTCACCATGTTTTCTCATGTAGACCTTATCCAGCTCGATTCGCATGAGAAAGTTATGGTTGGGGTTCGGGAACGTGAAGAATACAAGCCGGATGACGAAAATGCTCCGGATATACATGAACTGGAGCTTACTGGGATTCAGTCTACTACCGAGTACACAAAAGATTTAGTCAAGACTGTTGCTATAACCGATGAAAATGCGGAACATGTGGCCACTCAGATAATCGGCAATGATCCGGATGATGGGCTTGAAATCAAGCACGACCTTTCAGGGAAATCGACAGCTACAATGACCGAAGATGATATTGTCTTGGAACATGATAAGGCCAACATGACGCTGGATAACTCTCAGGCAAAATTAGAAATGGGTGGTTCGTCGGTGATTGTCGAGGATGGCACTACCTATGTAGGTAGCAAAAGCGGAACTGACGATGCAGTTCTTGGTCAGCAGTTAGCCACAATCCTTTCAGATTTGGTAGGCTTTATGAGTCAGATGATGACGCCTACAATGATGGGCCCCCAGCCACCGGCGAACATGCTTGCCAACTTCATATCTCTAAAGGCCAAGATACAATCGTTTGCCTCCAGTCATAGCGGATTCTTAACCAAGAAAGTTCAAATACAGAAATAATCATGGCAGAAGCTAAATTAAATTTCGACGAAGCAAATCTTGACCATTCCAGCGATTTATTTCACCTTTACGATCGCTTGTATCAGGGCATGATCAAAGCCAATGATGTCGATGCTCCGGCATTTCCATCATCAGAGGATTTATTAGTTAAGGATGGCGACGGGAATCTCATATTCGATGCTGATGGCAATCCTGTGCTTGATTCTGCCAAGAAAGCTCAGGTAGACCAAGTATCAGCAGCATATTCAGATATACTGATGAAAAATTCAGCGTATCTGTTCGCCAATTCCATTATGTCAGTGATGACAGGCAGCAGCGGTGGAAGTGGCGGCACTACTTCGACAGGCTTTGTGTCTCGTGCTGGCGACTCAATGAAAGGAGCGCTCAGTGCCTGGTATGGTTTTGATGCTGGTGTTAACGGCCAGAAGATTTTTGAGGTATCAATTGATGCCAACGAAAAGAAATGGGCGATTGTCAATGGTAATCTCAAAGTTACTGAAGACGCTGAATTTCAGGGACTGTTTAATTTCGGGAAAGGTATAGCGTTTGACGGCAATAAGGCAATATATGTCGATACTGGTACACTTACAATCGAGTATCAGAATATTGCCTTGAAGGGCGATATAACGGTTGACGGTACATTCACGTTAGGCGATGTGGTCATCAATAAAGATGGCATATTTTGGGGCCAGTACGAATTTTATCATTCCGGGAACTCCAATAAATCGGATGTAGACTGGACGATGAAAGACGGTAACGTTCATGGGGACCTGACTGTGAAAGGCGATGCGTCGGTAGACGGCGATCTCACTGTTTTAGGTGGTTTTTCACTGGGAGACCTCCAGAAAGCATTGCTGTATTCGGAAGTAATCACGGGTATTGATGGTGATGGGAACGTCGTCAACACGGCCCAGGTTGTGCTCGACTCTGATTTTAGAATTATCAATGGTCATGGCATTAAGTTTGACAACGATTATATTGTCAACGTCCGTAACAATAGCGTTGTATCGTTCTCGGCCCCCGGCATGATAATGAATCTGGGTGATAGCGATAACGGTAAGCAAACCGAAAAAATATCCCTTCAGTCTGATATATGGGATTACTCCAATAATTTCAAAATAATATCCAAGGAAGGTGCCGGAAACTTTCCTAATGGATTACGTGCTCAGTGCGCCGTAAATGGCTCATCGGTATTGGAAACATATCGTACTGATGAGAATAATTTAGGTGTCCTGTTTCATAAACAGATCCGATTCGGAGCTATTGATGGTCCGGCGATATATCGTGACCCAAATACAGAAGGTCTGAATATTCAGATTCCCTATGTCAATGGAGAAGTCTCCGGCAATCCAACAGAGCAATTATCGTTCAAGACATATTTCGCACAGACCACTTCTCCCTTCAGAAACAAGTCATTAAGCTGGTCTGCCACCCTGCATTTTGCATCTGATGCAGAATTTTTTGCCTTCGACAAGCCGGTTGAGGCCGATTATTTTGCAATAAAAAGTGACCGTTATCACACCCGTCTGATTGAAGATGCTCTATTCTTTGATGACGGAAAGTTCATCGAAGGGGTGACTGACGGCCTCCGGTATGCCGGTAACGGTTACTTTGATGGTAACATTTCATCACCCAGTTTTGCCAGCGGTTTTGCTGGTTATGGCTGGGCGGTTAAAGATGAAATTACCAGCGGAGGTTTTCATGCTACTTACGATTCCCTCACCGTCCGTAAGAAGATGAGGGTTTATGAGCTGGAAG
>ERZ1027188.351-NODE-351-length-19658-cov-5.470540_pt1 | contig 19658 bp, 12 predicted proteins | sample MGYA00519273_ERZ1027188 | MGnify/ENA primary metagenome ERZ1027188 (study PRJEB26926, sample SAMN06164623) | human gut metagenome | biome: ENVO:00009003; feature: ENVO:2100002; material: ENVO:00002003 | host: Homo sapiens | place: USA | collected 2012 ... | reverse complement strand
GTTCACAATTTTCCAATCCCGAATTCATATTGCTGCCTTCATAGCTCAAAGCGCCTTTTGGCCAAAACTTGCTCTTTTCGCTCCATACGGGAATGGTGAAAGTCTGCGATGTCTCAAGTTTGTCCCCACTTCTCGTGGTGGCAACACTGCCATCAGCTCGCTTTATCCACAATTTCATGGTAACGTAGCGCTGTGTAGCGTCCGATAAATTTTGTACGATGGTGCGGAGCTGAATTTTCTCGCCCGCCATACCAGTGTTGAATTTGTTTTTGTCCCAGCCACTGAGCAAAACTCCACTGCGATAATATGCAAAATTGGCATATCCATTGTATGTGGTATCCGCAAAGTCTGACGGCTGAGAATACTGGCCGGTATATTTCTTAACCTCGGGGTCGGCAACATAGAGGCTCTTGCCGTCTATGAGTTGCGACATTCTCTTGCTGCCTTGCAACTTACATACTTCACAAAATCCATAGGTAGTGTCACGCATAAGACATTCCCAACTCGAATTATATGCAGTGTAAGAAGGATTTGTATGGCAAGTAAAAGTTTTTCTAAATCCTAGCATTTTTTTCCATTTTACTTTTTCAGGATCGTGCGTGTATGCTACGTTTAGAGAAGTATAGTCAGTAGATTCTGTTGCACTAGTCATATATTCGTCGCCAAGTTCCAGCAATCCGTGGCCAAGTTCGTGCGTAAAAGTCTTTTGCGCACGTGGGCTATCAGCCGGAGTTATAAGATAATGAATACCACTTTTATAATTTCTATGTGAACCACCAAAATCTTGAGTTGTATTGACTAACACAGCAAACTGATTGATATATTTATGCACATAATAAAATGGCGGATACATTTTATCATCATCCCAAATAAACGTGTCAGGATCAGTTTTGTTAGGGATATGAGCGTCGTGAATTTGCTCAAGAAATGCAGGTCCAATACAGCGTTCGAAAATATGGTTTTTCCAAGCACTCTTGTTTCCTGAAATCCTCGGACCGCTCTTTTTATCAATAACCACGTCGAAAAACGTACTGCCACCACTGTTGAAGCTGGACTCCGACGCCGTGCAAAGCGCATAGACGTTAAAGCGATCTGCATAGCTACGATATGGCTCGTGCTGCATTGCGCCCTCCCACACCTTTTTGACGTCATCGATGAATTTTTGTTGCTGACTTTTGGTGTAGCCCTCGCCACAAATGAGAATTACCATATTCTCGGTGTCGCTTCTTGTCTTTTGGATAGTATAGACAGGAATGGTCGGTGTGGCGTATTTGCCATCGCTAGAATAATATGGACCAAGCGTAAGTCTGAGTTGTTGATCGAGGCTTATATCCCACTCTTGATTTGGATCCTCTTCCGGCTCGGCTACTGTATAGTCATCTTCTACCTTGTCAGGCGCAGAGCCAACATAAGGATTACTCGCACTACCATCGCCGGAGGTTGTTACATAATAGTCTGAGTCGAGATAAAACGCAGGTCTTACTCCGATATAATCTGTATTCGGCCACTCTCTGCCGACAGATCCGTTGCTATGTACGTAACGCATATCGTGGTTGCAATCGGTAACAGGGGTTCTAAGCCAATACGGCCAAGCCACTCCTTGCTCATTTCTAGCTATATAATAATTGCCGAAATTTTTCCATACGGTATTGACTTGTTGAACGTCCGGTAGAAAAACCTTTTCGGTCGAGTTTTCGCCGTACGCGCTATCGAAGTTGCTATCGACGTTCTCTATGTCATAATTCAATTCCAGATCAGAGCGACCTTCGCCATCGTGAAATCCCAAATTGTATTCGGGGTGCGATACCAGCGAACGTTGGGTCATGTTCTTCATTGCGGCAATCTCGGCTTTGGAAAAGTCATTCAAAAATCCTGCCTTTTGGTCATAAGCATTTCCTTTTACATAACCGGCCCTTGGCTGGTTGCCACACAACCACTTCACTTCGCCCGCCGCTGCCGTAGAATTAAGCCAGGAGCGCATATTGCTGTCTTTCCAATAGTTCGAGCCGTATGTGTCACGCTTATAGTTGCGGCTGTGCGACTTAGAACGGTTGTTGTCGTTGGTCTTAGCGTCGTAAGGAAGCGTGTCGATCACTTTGTCGGCAAGCATTAGCGAGCCTTTATCGTCCACGCTTACGCATCTCCATATTACATCCTTGCCGTTGTACTTACCAAGGCTTATATATTGCCCTAATTCTATTTGCGTTGTTTTCGATTCGTCTGCCGACAAGGAGTTCTGAACGTTTGCCCCGTTATATCCCGCATCGGCGAAGTTTTTGCGCAACTTCATTGCCTCGCCGCCGCAAATAGCAATAACGAAAGCCATGATTAAAACCGTACTTATTTTTTTTAAATATTTTTTCATCGGATCTCACTTCCTCGGAGCTTTTACTTTTGTAAGTTTCGGGCGTTATGTTTTTATTCGCCGCAATCAAAACTATTTTTATACGTTATTTCCCTTTATAAGACTAAAATCGCACCGTTTCATAGGCTGTTTCCCTATGCAGCAGTGCGGTTGAATAAAGATTTCTTCCTGCGATTAACCCATCTTCGTCAAATCGGTGGCGTAGCACCATTTCGCGCCCGTGAATTTTCCGAACTTGTATTTATCGGAAGCGGATTCGCACATCACGTACGTTTTTCCGTCCACAAGAACGATTTCTTCGCTCATCGGCGCAATTTTATAATCGGCGGTAAGAGAACCGTTATCCAGCGAATACAAAGGAAGCTCGGCGCCCATCAAGGTTACTTTGCCTCCCGTAGCCGATTTCGAAAGATCGTATTCGTACAGATGCGAGAACGCCACGGCATAGGATGTGGAAATAACGGCTTTGCCGTTTTCGAAATACGCGCCCTGTACAAGCCCCGGCATGGAGATTGCCGCCGACGGCTGTTTTTTTAAACCGAACGCCGCTTCGTTTTCCCCTTCCGTGCCGTCGGCAAACGGATAGCAGACAGCCATGGCGTAGTTGGTTTCGCCGCTTGCCGTTACGCGCTTATGCGTGTCGAGCGTGGGATAATTCTGTTCGCGGTAAAATTCGCCGGCTACAAGCGCGTTATCCCACACGGTTACGAACGCTACGCCGATATAGTCGCTTTTGTCTTCGCTTTCGATGAGAAACGTGCCTTTGCATTCCAGCCCCGATTCATCTTCCGCAGCCAGCGCTTCCGCATACGAGTACACGTACAGGCAGTGCTTGCCGCTGCCTGCCACGTAAATATAATCACCGTGCACGGTAAGGCCGCCGCAGTGCCCCGTGTAGTCCGATCCGTCGGTATCTTTCAGATACAGCGTTTTCGCCTTTGCTTTTTTGCCCTCGGATTTTTTCACGAGGTACACGGGCGAAGCGCTTTTATCGTTCATGTAGCCGCTAAGAAAGAACGTATCTTCGCGCGCGTCGTATGAGATGCCCTGCGCAACGAATCCGTCGGAGATACCGGGAATTTCAAACGCCTTTTCGCTTGCCTTATAATACTCGCTTACGGAAATTCTGAAATACCCGATGGCCGCGCCGAAAAACACGACGATGACAATCGCCGCGATGCCGAGCGCGATTAAAAGTTTCTGCCACGTCTTCTTCTTTGTTTCGGTTGTTACCGACATTTTTTGTACTTCCTTTGCGCTTGTATTTTGCGGGCGTTGCCGCCGCAAGTTTATCGCCGAATGAAAACAAACTTATTTCCATTCGACTAAAACAGTATAGCACAAAAATCGCGCCTTGTCAAGTGCCGTATTCCGTGCGGGCGATGACGTGATTCTGATACGCCCTGTCAAGCTCGACGAAATACCCCGACCACCCCCACACGCGGACGATGAGATTGGGATATTTTTCGGGGTGCGCCTGCGCATCGAGCAGCGTTTCGCGATTTACGGCGTTGAGTTGAAGCTGATGTCCGCCGCGATCAATAAACGCTTTTACGAGCAGCGCGACTTTTTTCAACCCTTCGCCGTTACGGAAAACGCCGCTGTACAATTCCATGGTGAGCGGTCCGCCGTTGATGATTTTGCTCATATCGAATTTCGTGAACGAAAGAATCGTGGAAAACGGTCCGTCCGTTTTCGCGGCGAGCGACGGCGAAAACGAAGAAGCGAACGCTTCGCCCGCTTTTCTTCCGTCCGCCGTTGCGCCCACCCCGGCGGCGGAAACGACGTATTCCATCGCGCTGCCCGTGCCGGCGCGGTATACTCCGCCGCGGCGATTCGGTTTATTATTGAGATATGAAGAAAACGTTTCCATAAGAAAGCAAAGTCTTTCGTCCGCTTCGTTGTTATTGCCCGTTTTCGGCTGCGAAAGCAGCGTTTGCCGCAAATCTTCGCGCCCCGCGAAGTTCGTTTCAAGCGCGGAAACAAGTTCGGCTTTACCCGCCGTTTTTTCTTCGAATACGGCTTTTTTTATGGCTTCGAGCGCGTCGGCGGCGTTGGAAAGTCCCACGCCGTGAACGCCGTAATTATTGTATTTCGCGCCGCCTTCGAAAGCGTAACGCCCGCGCTCTATGCACGGCGAAACGAAAATCGAAATCAGCGCGTCGCGCGGCTGCGCTGCGGCATTGCACCTTTCTATAATCTTATCGCACCCGGCTTCGATCGCGCTTTTTACTTCGCGCTCGAATTCCGCGTAAGATTCGCTGCCGATCAGCTTTGAAAGGGTTACCTGCCTTACGACTTCGGGGAAAATCAATTTATCAATATTCGGCACGTCTGCCCCGCAGCGCGGCACGATGATTTCCCAACAGGCGGCAACGGCATAGTTTCTTGCGTCGATCGGATCGTAGCCGAGGCGGACAAGTCCTTTGATCGCCGCGTCGTCGTTGCAATACTGCGGAAAGCCAAGCCCCTGACGGGTGAGCCGCGAAGCGCGTTCGTAAAGCTCCGCGGGCGTTTCCGAATTTACGCGAAGGTTGATTTTCGGATCGATCAACGCGAGTTCTTCGCTTGCCGTAAGCGCGATTTCGCTCAGAAAAGAAAAAGAATTTTCGCCGTTTTCGTCGCACCCGCCGAGAACGAGACTCTGCCCGTTATCGCCCTGCTGAATACCGCGATACAAGTCGGTATCGTAGTTCATCGCGATGAAAAACAACTCGGTATCTTCCGTGAGTTCGCCGAGAGATACGCCGCGCCGGACGGACTCTTCGGCATAGGGAAGCATGTAGCGATCGAATCTGCCGAGCGTGAGATGATCGTTGCCGTTCAGGCGCAGAACGTAGTGAAGAAACCGCAAAGAAACGAGAGCATGATAGTAGGTGGAAGCGCCGTTTTCCGGCACGACGGCAAGCGCGGCGGCAAGCCTTTCGCGCCCCGCTTCTTCCGCGCCTTTCCGCCATTTTTCCGCGAGATTTCCGCAAACCCGGAGATACCGCAGCGAAAGATCGTAAAAACGCTTCGCTTCCGCATCCGCCGCGGACAGGCGTTCGAGAATTTTTGCGCGCAAGCCGCTCAGCCCGACCGCAAGAAACGTTTCGTAATCGACGGTGAGATTGCCGCCGCGCGAACGCCATACTTCGTCTTGCGGAAGGCGCGCGCGATAGCGGTTAAACCCGAAATCGTCCGATTCGTAAAACAAGGGCTTCTCGTTTTCGGCGGCGCGTTCGAACAATCGGAAATACTGCTCTTCTTCGCTTTGCGCGCCGAGATCTTCCGGCAGATTTTCGGGGCGTTCGGGATTGCGGCGTTTGCGGTACTCGCGGCCGAGCAGAAATTCTCTGCATTTTTTTACTTTTTCCGTCATGTGAAACTCCTTTGCCGAAAAGAAAACGGGCGCGGTTGCGTTCGGCGGCGCAACGGCGATTATAAAACCACGGCTTTTACCCCGTACTTTTCAAAGATTTCCGTATGCGGCGAAGGCGGCGCGGATTCATCGAACGAAGGAGAATATTTCCGCCCGAGCGAGGCGTATTTTCCGCCCGCAAAGCGATTGTACGGCAAAAGTTCCGCGCGGGTTGCGCCCGCCCGAGCTATGATTTTCGCGATTGAGCCGAGATTTTCGGGCGTATCGGTGACGGCGGGGATCAGCGGCACTCGCGTGACAAACGGCACGCCGCTTTTCGCCAGCGCGAAATAGTTTGAAAGCACGATTTCCGCATCGCCGCCGCAATACTTTTTAAACCCCGCGCGATCGGCGATTTTTAAATCGTATAGCACGAAATCGCATGCCCCGAGCGACTTTTTAAACGTTTCTTCCGGCGCGTAGCCGCTCGTTTGCAGCGCGACGTTCAGCCGCGGATCGAGAAGGGAAACGGTTTCTACGATAAAATCCGTTTGGCAAAGCGGCTCGCCGCCCGAAAACGTTATGCCGCCGCCCGATAAAATCTCCGCGTTTTTATTGAGCTTTTCCGCAAGGCGGGCGGGCGTGTAATCTGCGCCGCAAACGCGGATCAGCCCTTTGGGGCAAGCCGCAGCGCTTTTTTTCGTGTACTCCGTTCTGCCGTTCGCGCGCACGGCGGCTTTCAGGCACGCGCCGCAGCCGATACAGCCGTTTTTCGCTTTGACGTATTCTTTTCCGAAACGTTGCCCTTCGGGATTGTGACACCACTCGCAGCGCAGCGGGCAGCCTTTGAAAAACACGGAGGTGCGCAAGCCCGCCCCGTCGAATGCGGAAAATTCTTCTATGGAAAATACGATCGCCGTCATTTTTTGACTCCTTTCGGCTTTACATTCGCGCGGTAAGTGTGATATAATATAGCTATAATTCAGCCTACGAAACCATTATACACCCGGAAAAAGCCTGTTTTCAAGTGTTTTTCCGACGATTTATAGCCAAATTCCGACTTTTACAGAAGAGAGAAGTACTTATGATTTTTCATCAGCCGACAAATTCGGACGCGGACGTATTCAACGCGTTTTTGTACCGCGAAATTGATTACGGGGCGCATTTTCACCGCGGGTGCGAAATTCTGATCGTTTTAAAAGGCGTGCAGAAAGCCGTTGCGGGCGGGAAGCGATACGAAGTGAAAACGGGCGAAGCGTTGTTTTTATGCCCTTACGAACTTCATTCTTACGAGCCTTCGGCGGGCGCGATCACGTTTGCGATCGTATTTTCTGGCGCGTACGCGGAAGCCTTTTCTTCGCGCCACGAAAACGAAACGCCAGCGAAATCGCTGTTTACGATTCCGCGGGAAACGCTGAGGTTTGTGCTTTCGAAATTTTTCGGCGCGGGCGAAGCGGAAACGGTTGCCGCGCTTTTCGATCACGAAGAACGCGGTCGGCTTAGCGCGCCCGAAATCGACGGGCTTACCGTGCGCGCCTGCCTTTACGCGCTGCTCGCCGAGTTTGAAAAAAACGCCGTCTACGTTAAGAGCGAACGCGACGACGAATTTACTTATTCGGCGATAGATTATGTGGAAAAAAATTTCCGCGCGGATATTTCCGTGGCGACGCTCGCAAACGCGCTCGGCTATTCTTACGATTACGTTTCGCGGCTGTTTGCGGCGCGGTTCGGGATTCGGTTTTCTTCGCTGGTGAATCGTTACCGCGCGGAAGAAGCGGCGAAACTGATGGATTCGGAACGCGTTACGGCTACCGAAGCGGCGATGCGCAGCGGCTTTAAAAGCATACGATCTTTTAACCGGATTTTCAAATCGCTTCTCGGCAGAACGCCTACGGGAAGATGAGTCTGCTCTCCCTGTTTGCCCGTTCGCTGCCCGAGCGAACGGGCAAACAAAAGATGAAATGCGGGCGGATGCGCTTATACCGTGCTCATCCGCTCTTTGAAATCCTTTAAAATGCGGCTTTCGATACGCGATATCTGCACCTGCGAAACGCCGATCATCCCGGCGACTTCGCTCTGCGTTTTATCGCGGAAATATCGTAAAAAGATGATTTTTCTGTCCCGTTCGGATAATGCCTCCAGCGCCGCTTTCAGCTGCAGTTTATCGAGAAGTTCCTCTTCGCCCTCACCCGAAGCGATGGTATCCATCAGCGTTCTGCCGCCCTCTTCATCGTCGCCCTTATCGCTTTGCAGAGAAAGCGGCATTCTGGAAGAACCGAGCAGGAACGCCACTTCGCTTTCTTCAATGGAAAACGCCGCCGCGATTTCGCCGAGAGCGGGTTTTCTGCCGTTTTTTAGAGAAAAATCGGAAACGAATCCGTTGATTTCTTTCGCCGTCTGCTTGATGGCGCGCGATACTTTCACGCTGCCGTCGTCGCGCATGAATCGTTTGATTTCGCCCGCGATCATCGGCACCGCATACGTGGAAAATTTCGTTTCGAACGCTTCGTTGTACCCCGCGATCGCTTTTAAAAAACCCATGCAGGCAAGCTGAAACAAATCGTCGTATTCCACGCCTTTGTTCAGATACCGTTTTACGATACATTTTATCAGCGACACGTTTTCGGAAATCAGCGTTTCCTTTGCCGTACCGTCGCCCGATTTCGCTTTTTTTATGAGCGCAGAAGTCTGTTCGTCATTCAGCATTATCCCCTGCCTTTTTGCCGAATTTCTTTTTCATGCGCACTTTTGTGCCCGTTCCCGCGGCGCTTTCCACTTCACAGCCGTCGGTAAACGTCTGCATGATGGTAAAGCCCATGCCCGAACGTTCCGCGTTGCCCGAAGTGGTGAAAAACGGCTGCAGCGCTTCTTCTACGTTCTCGATGCCGCAGCCCGTATCGGCAACTTCGATATGTAGTACTCTTGCGCTTTCGTCCGCCTCGCAGGTAATCGTAATATAATTTTCTTCGCTTTCCGCGCCTTTGTACGCGTGCACCACGCAGTTTGTAACCGCTTCGGATACGGCGGTTTTCAAATCGGAAAGCTCGTCGATCGTGGGTTCCATCGCCGCGGCGAACGCCGCCACCGCGCTGCGCGCGAACCCCTCGTTTTCGCCGATCGCCGATATCTTTAAAATCATACGGTTTTTCATTTACGCTCTCCTCCCGCCGTTTACGCCGCTTTCTCTTCCCGCTTTTCCGCACGCCTGCCCTGCGGAAGGCGGCAGTTTCGGCACTACCGTGTATACGCCGGACAGCGAAAGCACTTTGTCCGCTTCGGCGCCTACGTCCGCAAAATATGCGGGAATCGAATACGACGCGAGTTTTTTATATCTGCCGATAAAAAAGCCGATGCCCGTGGAATCCATAAACGTAACGTTCGTCAGGTGAAACACAGCGCCCTCCGCGGCGGCGTTGTCGTCGATGAACGCGTCCGTCTGCCTGCGGATGAGGCGCGCGGCGTGCTCGTCCAGTTCGCCGTCGAAATAAAAATGTAAAATGCCGTTTTTCTTCGTTGCGCTCGCTTTCATTGCCGTGCCTCCTTCGCTTTGCCCCGCGATTTTTCTTCCCGAAAATTATAACGGATAGAAAAACGAAAATTTTGCGCGATTTTGTCGGATTTTAAGCAATTTCGGCGAAAATTCTTGTTCACGCAGGCAAAAACTTCTTCAAACCGTTGACAGAAAACAAAGAATTATGATACAATTAACCTGCATAAGATAATTTATGCGGCATCTTATTTTGCACGGTTTAGGCTAAGGAGGTAAAAAAATGCCTGAATGGGGAACGGCTTTAATCATCGTAGCGACGGTGATCGTAGTATTTTTGCTGATGGGTTACATCAAGGCTCCGCCCGATACGGCGTACATCATCACGGGGCTGGGGAAGCGGCGTATTTTAATAGGAAAGGCGGGAATCCGCCTCCCCTTTATCGAACGGCTGGATAAACTTTCTCTGCGCGTAATGCAGGTAGACGTAAAAACCAGCGAAGCGGTGCCTACGAACGAATTTATCAACGTTTCCGTAGACGGCGTGGCGAACATCAAAATTTCTTCCGACCCCGAACTTCTGGGGCGCGCGGCGGAATCGCTTCTGAACATGGATCAGCAGGAACTCATCGCGCTGGTAACGCAGGTGCTGGAAGGCAACATGCGCGAAATCGTCGGTTCGGTGGGGCTGAAAGAAATGGTTCAGGATCGTCAGGGCGTGGCGAAGAAAATCACGGAAAACGTTGTGCCCGATATGGAAAAGCTGGGCATCGAAGTGGTGAACTTCAATATTCAGAATTTCAAAGACGGCGCGGGCACGATTGAAAACATGGGTATCGACAACGTGGAGCAGATCCGCAAGAACGCGCAGATTGCCAAAGCAAACGCCCAGCGCGACATTGCGATTGCCTCTTCGCAGGCGCAGGAACAAGCGAACGCCGTAAAGGTGGAAGCGGAAAAGAAAATCGCCGAGCAGAACGCCGAACTTTCGGTGCAGCAGGCGGAAATGCAGATCCGCGCAGACACGAAGAAGGCGGAAGCGGACGCCGCGTATTCCATTCAGCAGGAAAATCAACGCAAGACGATAGAAATCGCAAAAGCGGACGCGGACATCGCGCGGCGCGAAAAAGAAGCGGAAATCGCTCAGGCGGAAATCGCCGTAAAAGAGAAACAGCTTGACGCGGAAATCCGCAAGCAGGCGGACGCGGAAAACTACCGCATCGCGAAAGAAGCGGAAGCCGAACTTATCCGCCGCCAGAAAGAAGCGGACGCGAAAAAGTACGAGGCGACGCAGGAAGCCGCCGCGCGCCGCGCTCAGGCGGAAGCAATCCGTTACGCCATGGAACAGGAAGCGGAAGGCGTGAAAGCGAAAGGTCTGGCGGAAGCGCTTGCCATTGAAAAGAAAGCGGAAGCGCAGAAGCGCATGGGCGAAGCTTCCGTGATAGAAATGTATCTGCAGGCACTGCCCGAAATCGTGAAAAACGCAGCCGACCCGCTTGCGCAGACGGATAAAATCGTAATGTACGGCGACGGCAACGCAACGAAGCTGGTGAAAGACGTAATGCACTCCGCAAATCAGGTGGTTGACGGCGTAAAAGAAGCGACGGGCATCGATCTGGCGGCGCTGATTGCGGGCATCGGCGGAGGAAAACTGGCGGCCGCGGCAAAACCTGCGGAAAAGGCGCAGAATCCGCAAGCGGAAGCCGCCGATGAAGCGGCTATTGCCGACGCGGAAAACAACAAATAAAAAATTTAAAACGGAGAAAATACTATGAAAAAAATCGGTAAAAAATTCGGCGGACTCATCGTTTGGGCAAGCGCGTACGTAAACGTGATTGTATTTGCGCTTTGCGGCGGATATTTCTTTCTGAAATCGGACGACGAATCCTTGAAAAACGAAACGAAAAAAGCGCTGATCGTTACCCTCATTTTTGTGGGAATCGGCATGCTTCAATCACTTGTGAGCTATCTTTTCACGCTTTGCGGCGTTTCTTATTCCAGCGACTTGTACCGCGCGCATCAGACGATCGGTTCGCTGGTATCCGTTGCGAAAATCGCGGTATACGCGGTGTTTGCGGCGCTTTCCGTTTTCGGCGGCAAGAAAGGCGAAGAAAAATCGGAAAAAACCGACGATTCAACCGAAAACGATACGCAGGATAACAACGGGCAGAATGATTAAGCGATTTTCGGCATAAAAGCATACAAAGCGGGCGGACGATTGCGGTCCGCCCCTCTTTTTGCACGACCACGGTTTTTCGCATTTATATACGACGAACGCTCCGCAAAACAAGCCGAATTTCCGAATACGAAAGAAAGTTTTTGAAACTGCGCGAAAATTGCTTGACAAATCATAAAAAATAAGCTATGATATACAAGCGTTTTGTGATAGAACGCGCCGGGAAGTGCAAGCGAGGGCCTTTAGCTCAGTGGTCAGAGCTGTCGGCTCATAACCGATTGGTCCGCGGTTCGAATCCGTGAAGGCCCACCAAAATTCCGCTTTTCCCTGCGTTTGTTTATGTTACAGCGCAATAAATTACAGCCGTTTTACGGCCCGGTAGCTCAGTTGGTTAGAGCGCCAGCCTGTCACGCTGGAGGTCACGAGTTCGAGCCTCGTTCGGGTCGCCAGAAATGCCCCTCTTTGCAAAGTAGCAAAGAGGGGCATGGTTTTTTGTTTTTCCCGATGTGAAAAATGCGTGCCGCAAGCAGCACGCATTTCTTTTTATACTTTCATTATTTACAAGCCGTCAGTCGTCAATCAATACCGCCCTTTCCAGCGGCGATGTGTTCGGCTGATGCAAAACGATATGCGACTTCCCCTGCAAATCGGTGAATCTCATGCAATGCCCGCCGTCCTTTTCAAACAGCTTTTTATCAAACGCGTAATCGCCGTAAACGCCGTTTTTACTGACGTTCCGTATGACGGAATACCCGCTTTCGGTAAACGTTGACCACAGCAATACAATTTTCCCGTCCTCTTCGTACAGGTACGGTCCTTCCGCCACGTAGCCGAAAATCTTTTTATGCAGATCGATTTGCACGGAAAAACCGCAATGCTTGCCGCTCACGATTTTTTTCGGCGGCTCTGCTATCGCCGTCAGATCTTCCGAAAGCCGGGCGATAAACAGGCTGCCGTCGCCGTCGCCCGTAATCGGCGTCGTCCATTCGTTGGAAAAGCAAAGATACGGCGCGCCGCGGTATACGAACAACGTGGCGTCGAGGCAGCCCCAGCCCGCGGGCGTGATATATTCGCCCGTCAACGGCTTGAAATCGCCGTTTAAGCCGTCGGAAACGAAAATGACGCTGCCCCTGCCTTTATCTTCGCGGAATACTGAAAAAATCAAATAAAATTTTCCGCGGTATTCGTGCAGTTCGGGCGCCCATACGTTGGTATAGCCCGCGAGATATTGCGGCTGTACCATCACGCATTTTTCGGTAAAATTTTCGAGATCGCGCGATTCGTACAAAACGAGATTGCTGCCCTTCGTCCACGGAGCTACGCCCGTGGTGCCTGTGAGATAGTATTTTCCGCCATGTACAAGCACGAACGGATCGCGTATGCGAAGATCTGAACGCTTCATAGCTTTTTCGTTCCTTTTGATTGTTTGATAGCGTTGACAATTACCCGGAATAGTTTCAAGGAAAGACTATTCGAAAGTGCTGCGCCCCCTTGATTGAAAATTTCTGACGGAAAATTTCAATCAAAAATGGGCTGCGCCCCTCATCCGTCGCCGTTCGGCGACACCTTCCCCCCGGGGGGAAGGCTATATCAAAGGCAGTTATTAAAATTTCAAACGGTTTGAAACAGTCCGTAATGAAACGTGCGATGCCCGCGTTACGAAACGGGCAATGCCCGCCCCCCCGGGGGGAAGCCTTTTGTGCGGAGAGCTTTTTTCGGGTTTAGCTATTATGAGCGGACATATATGCGGTGATGTCGCTTTCGGTGGCGGAATAACTCCAATCGCTGAATTTCACCGTTTTTGTATACTTGCCGCGAAGCGACATACCCACCGTGACGCTGCCGAGCGAAGATATATCCACACCCTGAATTGTGCCTTCAAACGTTTTCACATACGAATCATTGACATACAAGCGCAGCTTATTCTCGTATTTTATAAGCGTCATGGTATAATCGTTCTCGTCGAACGCAACCGACGTATCGAGATAGCCGCTTTTCATCCAGCTTACGCTCCACGAATACATCATGAATTTGCGCTTCGCATCACATCTTCTGAAAATCTGTAAGTTTTCCACTTTCTTATCGCCCACTTTTACGCTATCATCCGTAAGCAATGTGAAACCTGCTTCCATCTCGCCATTTCCGCCTTGAATCCTTGCGCTTACGATAAAGTTTTCGTTTTTACCAAGCTGCGCGATCGTGAATGCGTTGCCGTTATTCGTGCCGTATGTAGTGTACTCGTTATTTGCCGTCCGTATCCAATTGCCGGAAGTAGTTGTATCGCCACTCATTTCCCCATACTTACCTACCGTGATCTTCGCATAGGTTTTATCGAGATTTGCCGTAACCGCTTTGGTTTGCACCGCTACGCCGTTTATAATGCCGTCCGTGGCAGTTGCGTCGCTGCCGCAATCGAAATACAGATTGTAGGTTTCGTTTGCAAGCACGTCTACCGTGTAGGCGTTTTCGTCCGTGATTTCGCCCGCGAAAGTTTTGCCGCCCGCGGTCGTTGCCGTTACCGTGCCGCTTGCGCCCTGCACCAAGCCGGAAATCGTTGTGTACCCGTATACAAACGAAGTATTCAGCACGTTGTTTTCGCTATCCATTAACGTAAGCGGAAATTCTTCGCCGATTTCCGCCTTAACGGGCGTATTCAGCGAGACTTTATTCTTCGCCACCGTACCTACTTTCTTTGCGCCGAAATACGCCGTATCGTAAGCCGCCGAAACGTCGTTTCCGATCACGCCGGAAAGATCGATTGTCTGCATATCGGAAACGTACATTTTGCCTGCGTCAGATACGTTTGTAACGTTACCGAGATAGTTTTCAACAGCGTTTTTCTCCACATCGCCCTTTGTAAGCGCCGCATTCGCTACGGCGCGCATGCTGCGGGAATTATCGTTTTCTTCCGCCTCCACAGCCGATTGCTCTTCGCCGTCCGTAACTATGTAGTAACGTGCGGAAATTTCCACCGCCGCCGCCTTTTTGATTGTATCTGCGGCGAGTTCGTCGTAAGTAACGCGCGCCTGCAAGGTGTAGCCGCCGTTTTCGTCGGGCAAGGGAAGCGATACTTCCTGCCGCACGGCGTTCGTCGCGCCAAGCGTTGCGCCCGTATCCGAACGATTCGCCACCGCGTATATTTTTACATCTTTGCCCGCTTGCTGCGGCGTTTCGATGAGTTCCGCGTATTTATCGGCGGAAAGATACGCCTGAAAGCGCACGCCCGCTTTGCCGTCTATCCGCACGGACGCGCCGGCTTCCATATAAAAGCCGTTTGCCTTTTGCGTTTCGCCTGCGGTTTCCGCAGCGTTTGCTCTTACGCCCGCGCCTGCGAACCCTGCCGCCAATGCTGCAAACGCAAGCAGAGAAATACAACTTAAAAGTTTCTTTTTATTTTTCATCGTTTTTTCTCCCTCACGATTCCTCTCCCACCGTTCTTGACGGATCGTCAATCCACTCGGTTTTAAAGCCGATCATTGTTTCGCCCGACGCGGTTACCACGTCCGCTGCAATGCTCACGCATTGCAGCGCAGGTTTTGAATACTGTTTTTTTCCCATTACTACATTCTCCCTTTAACTTTTATTTTCACCGCGGTTTACGCCGCGATAAATCGCTTTGTTTTTTGAATGGATTTTCCGACCGTTTTTTTACGGAAATGTTACTGCCCGACTGTTCCGAAATGCAACTGCCCTTTGTTTAAAACTTTTTGCACGGCAAATCTTCATCGGGGAAAAGACTTTTTTCCGTCTTAGCCATTATGCTCGGAAATATATTTTGTAATGTCGCTTTCGGCGGCGGAATAACTCCAGTCGCAGAATTTCACCGTTTTTTTATACTTTCCGCGGAGCGACATGCCCACAGTTACGCTGCCGAGCGAAGATATATCCACTCCCTGGATTGTGCCTTCAAACGTTATCACATACGCATTGTTAACATACAAGCGCAACTTATTCTCGTATTTTATCAGCGTCATGGTATAATCGTTCTCGTCGAACGAAACCGATTTATCCAGATAGCCGCTTTTCATCCAGCTTGCGCCCCATGAATACATGGTGAATTTGCGTGCGGCGTCGGAATTTCTGAAAATCTGCAAATTCTGCGTCCATCCGCCCGTGAGCAATGTGAAGCCCGCCTGCATGCCGCTGCCGCCTTTGATCTTTGCGCTTACGATAAAGTTTTCGCTTTTACCAAGCTGCGCGATCGTGAATGCGTTACCGTCGTGCAACCCTTCCACGGTGTATTCGCCGTTTGCCGTTTTCGTCCACGTACCGCGCGTACCCGCTTCCGTGCCCTTGCCGCCCGGCGTGGCTACCGTAACCTTTGCGTAGGTGATTTCAAGCCGCAGATTTTCCGCCGCCGCGCCGCGCACTTCCGTCGTGATCACGCCTTCGCGCGTTTCGCCCGTAAACGCAAGCAGATACGTGCCGTCCGACAGATAAATTTCAAAGGTATCGCCGCTCACCGCGTTTTCGGCGAAATAACTTTCGCCGTTTTCATCGATCACGTACATTGCGGCGTTTTTCAGCTCCTCGGGCAAAGTACCGCTCACTTTGTACACGCTTGTCGTTTCAAACGACACCGCCGTGTTTTCCTTTACGGCGAACGTATACGTGTATACGCCGTCCGACGAAGTAACGGGGGAAATCTGTTCGTTATTTACAAGCACAGCCATGCTTTTGCCTGCCGCGGGGCGAAGTTTCAGCGTGATTTTTTCGCCGAGGTACGTTTCACCGTTTTCGCCGATTCCCGAAACGGAAATCAGTTCGCCGTCCGCCTCGTTCATTTCCGCTACCGTCGCCGTGCGGACAAGATACGTTTTCGCCGCTTCGTCGCCGGGCGTGAAGAAATATTCTTCGAACGTTACGCCCGTGCCTCTGCCTCGGAGAAGCAAGCCGATTTTCCCTTCGCCGAGCGCGTCGATATTATAGCCGCCGCCCGCGCTGCCCGTAATTTCGCCGCTCCAGCCCGCGATATATCTGCCGTTGACAAACGCGCCGATTCTGCCTTCGTAGCGTACAAGCGTAAATTCGTAATCGTTTGCGTCCGCGCCCGAAAAATCAACCGCGCCCGCAGAATACCAGCCGCCCGTCCACGAATAGAGCTGCACAAGCTTATCGTCGCCCGTTTTGATAAACAACAGGTTCTGAGCGTCTGCGCCGAACTGAATACCTATACCGGCTTCCTTTTTCGAAGCGTTTTTAATGCGTACGCCCGCCACGAAATTCTTTGCCGTACCAAGCACGCCCAGCGTATACGAATCGCCGTCCGCAAGCGGGTTTGCCGCATATTTGCCGTTGCCGGTCATTATAAAATCGCCGTTTGTTCCGCTGGCGCCGCCGCCGTATTTTGCCGTAATCACGCGCTGATAAGCCTTTTCGAGGTTCGCCTGCACCGCCGCGCCGTTTACCGTTACGCCGGCAATCATGCCCTCGAGCGATTTTCCCGTAAACACAAGATCGTACGTGCCGTCTGCAAGATACAGCGAATATTCCGTTCCCGTAACCGCGCCCGCGTTTTTATACGAAATTTCCGCGTCGCCGTTTCTTACGGTGAGATCCGCGCCGGAAAGCCCTGCGGGAAGCGTTCCGCTCACCCGATAAACGTTTTGCGCTTCGTAGGCGAACGTTACGCCTTCGTCGCCTACCGTGTAATAATATTCGTAAACGCCGTCGCCTTTTAATCCGGCGGAAATCAGACTGCCGTTCGCATATACTTTCACGATTTTCCCCTCGGCGCAGGCAATGGTAATTTTAACCGTATCGCCAAGGCGAGCCATACCGTTTTCTACGCCGGAAACGGTAAGCGTGCCGTACGAATCGTCCCACGCGGGCAGCTTCGCTTCGCGGAAAAGCAGTTTATCGATTTCCGTTTTATCGGTTGTGAAAGAACAATCCGAAAACGTTGCGCCCTTCAACCCTCGCACGGCAAGTCCCACGCGCATTTCGCCCATTTTCGAAAAATCGAGCGCGGAGGAAATTTCTCCTTTGTACGTTTTCCAGAGTTCGCCGTTGATAAACACGCTGAGCGCTCCGCCGCTGCGCGCCGCGGTAAGCAGGAAATCTTTGTTATCGTACGTTTTGTTCTGCGCGTAAGCGGTATTGAAATAGCCGTCCGCCCAGCCGGGCACCCAGCCGTACAGCGCAATGCCCATATCCGCCGTGTGGATATTCAGCATCACGTCGTAATCGCGCCTGCCCTTATGCTCTCCGTAAAGCACGATGCCCGCTTCGACGTCGCCGTCGGATACAATCCGCGCGGAAAGCATAAAATCCTGCGCCGTGCCGAAATTCGCCGTAGTAAACGCGTTTCCGTGATTCATCCCCGTTACGGTGTATTCGTTATCGCCCGTGTACGTCCATTCCGAAGCGCCGGAACCGTAGGAATTAAAGGTAAGTTCGCGCGTTTTCAGCGTGAAATTCTTATTTTCGGCGCCGTTTTCCGGCACAATTAACGCCGAGCCGTCGGCAAACGCCGTGAAATAATTTTGGTAACCGCCCGCCCTTACAAGGATTTTTTCATACGCTCCGACGGGAAGTTCCAGCGTATAATCGCCCTCTTCCGTGCAGACGTTATCGGCAAACAGCACGTTTTTATCCGTCGTGTACGCGTAGAATTCCGCGTCCGCAAGGTTTATGTTTTCGGGTGCTCCCGCCACGGAAAGCTTTCCTTTCAGCGTTACGCCCTCGTATTCTTCGAACACCGCCTTCACGCGAACGTCGTCTTGTATGCCGCTAAGCGTATAGCGCATCGTTCTGCCGTACGACGCGGCGTTTTCGATATAATCCGCCGTTTTATCCTCGCCGTTGATCTCCAGCGCCGAAAACCGCCAGAATGCGCCGGGCGTAACGGAAAAGGTAACGTTTCCGTCCGCAAGCGCGCCCGCTTTATCTACGGAAATCGAGCCGTACCCCTCGCTTTCCGCACTCACGCGGAACAATCCCAGTTCGCGGAGCGCCTCGTTCATTCCTTCCGCGTTGCCGTCGTAATCGGCATAGGAAATATCGGTGAATTCGGCTGCGATCTTGCGGGCGTTGAGGCAGGCGAAACATTTTCCGCTTGCCGTGGAAATCGTTTCCGCGAAAATCAGATTACCGTCTGCCATGCCGTAGATTTTCGCGCCCTCTTTCACGATGGTGAAGCGCACGCCCTCTTCGGCAAGCGTTTTTTCGCGCGCGTACCTGAAAAGCGGCGCGTCGACGTTGTTTCTGCCGTCGTAATCGTCGGCATAATAATTTGCCGCAATACGCGTTTTGCTTGAAAGACTGCCGTTTTCTGCCCTTACGGAAAGCAATTTTCTCCTTCCGTTCGGAATACCTACGCTGACGCCCACCGTAGCTTCATACGCGCCTTCAAGCGGCTTTGCCGTAGCGGAAAAGATGAAGTTTTCGGCAAGAAGGTCTTTTACATAGCCTTTGGAATACGTGCTTTTTTCCGTACGTACCGTGCCGGAAAGGGTGATTTTACCGTTTTCTTCGTTTTTTTCAACGTTTTCTTCTTCCCATACGCCCGTTTTCGTGTGTCCGTTTTTCGCCGAGCCGATCAGCGCGCCCTCTTTATCCGCATGCGCATAACCCGTTTCGTTGAACAGATAATACGCCGCAGAGGAAGAAGGGTAGTAAGGCAGCGGACAGATGTTGCGATACATGCCGCCCTTCTGCATAAAATAGGCGGGCATCATGATAAGATCGGCGTTTTCCGGCTTTTCCTCCAGCCCCATCGCGCGCCACGGGATGAAAAGTTCCATCGTCATGTCGCTTGTAACGCCGCCGATTTCGCCCTGCGTTTTTACGGCGTATTCAAGCAGCGAAATATTCGAAGAAGCCGCGCCGTACACTCTGCCCGCGTCCATAAATACCCGCCGCACCGCGTTATCGTTGCCGTAATCGGAAGAAAGCGCGTAATACAGAGAAACCGTACTGTTTTTCGTCGCCGCCAGAAGCCCGTTGTATTTTATCGCCGCATCGTACACTTTTGCCGCCACGTACCAGCCTTTTTCTCCCGTAACCGTAGTAACGGCGATATGCGCGGAGGTTCCGTCGAGATCTTCGCTTAAATAATTTTCGAACCAGTTTCTGTTTTCGTAAACGTTTTCCGAAAGTTCTCCGTCGATTTTCATAAACCCGTCGGCGTTCGAAGGCATTGTACTGCCATAATTGAAATCGTATTCCTTCAGCGCGGGGTCGATTTGTATTTCCGCCTGTTTTTTCGAACACGCGGTAAACGCCGCCGCTGTCCCGCAGCTGTCTCTTATACACATCTCCGAGCCCACGAGACGCGTAGTAATCTCGT